>Ga0316620_10000157_pt1 | contig 26600 bp, 24 predicted proteins | sample OWC_Aug_M1_C1_D5_FD_207651 | JGI IMG/M metagenome (GOLD analysis project Ga0316620, IMG submission 207651) | Wetland soil microbial communities from Old Woman Creek delta, Ohio, United States - OWC_Aug_M1_C1_D5_B | ecosystem: Environmental > Terrestrial > Soil > Wetlands | place: USA: Ohio...
GTTTGTGCCAAGATCGGTCGATAGCGGTACCTCTGCGAATTTGGCTGAAGCGCTATGCATCGACGTGCTCTTGTTGAGCCTGTTCGCCGTACAGCACAGCGTGATGGCGCGCCAAGCGTTTAAGCGCTGGTGGGCGCGGATTGTTCCGCAGCCAGTGGAGCGAAGCACGTACGTACTCGCGGCAAGCGTTGTGCTAGCTCTTCTATTCTGGCAATGGCGGCCGATTCCGTTGCCGATTGTCTGGCGAATCGAGAATGCTGCCGCCGCGCAGCTACTGTGGGCGATGTTCTGGCTCGGATGGGTGTTGGTACTGATCAGTACGTTCCTCATTAACCATTTCGAACTCTTCGGACTGCAGCAGGTCTTCGCACGATTGACCGGTCGCGACATGCCCGCGCAGGGCTTCAAGATGCCGCTCTTCTATAGGTACGTGCGCCACCCTCTTTATCTCGGCATCCTGCTCAGTCTCTGGTCGGTGCCGGTGATGACGGCAGGACACTTGCTGTTCTCGATGGGGCTCAGCAGCTACATCTTCGTCGGTGTCTGGTTCGAAGAGCGCGATCTCATCGCACAATTCGGCGAACGCTACCGCCGCTATCGTGCCGAGGTCGGCATGCTTGTTCCGCGCAGAAGTCGGTTGTGATGTGTGACCGAGCTTTACGCGATAGGACCGCACTGCGGCCGTCACCAATAGAGAAGCCTCATGCTCGAACTTAGACCAAACTGCGAGAACTGCAACAAGCCATTGCCTCCCGCCTCACTTGAGGCTCGCATCTGTACCTACGAGTGCACGTTCTGCGCAACGTGTGTCGACAAAATCCTGGAGAACGTCTGTCCGAACTGCGGTGGCGGGTTCGTGCCCAGACCCATCAGACCATCGAGGAATTGGAAAGGCGACAACTATCTTGGCAAGGACCCTGCGAGCACCAAGGTAAAGCACAGACCTGTTGACCCTGAAGTTCATGCGCGGTTTGCGACCGAGATCAAGTCAATATCGCCAGAGAAGCGTTAACACATGTGAGAGCCTCGGCAATCGAACTTGCCGCCGGGTTTCCAATCGAGCGATAGCACCTGAGATTCCAAGTGGTGGCGGGAATCGACTATGAGACGAAGGCGAATGTAGACGGACGATATCGGACGCATCCGTTCTATTGAAATGGCGGATGCTGCTGTGCTTTCACGGCGGCAACGGGGTTCGAATCCCCGTGCGGTGCCAATAGGAGGATCAGGATGTCAGAAGACTAAAGGCGCTCGGTTCGCGGGACTTGTCCAGGTCTTGTCCAGGATGGCGGCCTAGCACCTGCGACCCAATAAAAAGGGCGCCCTCGAGCGCCCTGACCGGGAATCTACCGCTCGCGCTCATCGCACCCCGCGTCGTGCTCCCGGCAGCTCCAAGGCGGCAATCGACGTCAAAAAGTGCAAAGTGCGTTACGGTTCCAATCCCCTTCGGCGCACGCGTGATCAGATAGGTGTGCATCCGGAACAGACTCGCCAGGGAGTTCGCAGTTACCGTCAGATCATGGCTCGTAGAATTGTCAGCGATACGTTGCACGTTACGCTGCTGGACTGCGGCGATTCGATTCAAATCTCCGGCACAGAACGCGAGCACGTCGAACTGGTGCTCAGTCAGCGACTGCTGTTGGGAGGAAGAGTGGTCGACAGGCCGCGCCAGAGCGGCTCAATGTGGATCGCTTCGTATCGTAGAGTCTACATCCCGGCCGATGAACTTCAGGTCGAGAACTTCGGGCATCGCTTCTATGTCCGCAGTCGATCCCTCGAGCGTGTGCGGACCAAGGTCGCCGAGCTTACCGAATCGGGCGCCCGCCTCGATGGCGAGTTCTTCAGAATCGACGAATTCTATACGGCGGTCTGCTACGTTCCTTCTCACGCCCCGAGCGCCGTCAAGTGAAGGTCTAGGCCTCCCGCTCGTCGCAGCGCGTGCCGCGCCCCGCTGACGACGCGAGCCCCCTTTGCAGAACGAAGCGCGAATATTCAAACAAGGGGGATCACCTACTACATGGATACGCATCTTTGAGCGATTTTTGAACAAGGTAAATAGCTGGCAGGCTTAATTGCTGGGGGTTTTCTATCATGTAGCGGCCCACCACACGTGCGATCTGTTCAAGAGTGACGGAGTTATCGATGCACATGATTTTGTCGGGTGAGCCCACTAAAATTTCGTATGTTCCGCGAATGTAACCGAGATAGAGTCCAAAGCTTGCTAAATCTCTGCTGCTTTCGCGATTCGCAGTCACGGACTCATAGGCCTGGTAGTACGGCAACAATTGTTTACCACTCCAGAGGTGCGGGCCTGCGAATAATGATCCGCTGTATGCTAGGAGTAGGCCGGCAAGCAAACTCGCGATTTTCATCAGCAGCCTCCCTCTATAGTTGCTCAGGTTCGAGATTGAGTAGATTGTCGCGCATTGACCGAGCGTAGAAACACCAAGTCTCGCGAGCCGATGCCCCCCGCGGAGAGATGCACGTGGTCATAGCCGGTCGCGTGCGCGCAGGTCGAGCAGGTGGGCAGCATGTTGTTGCTGAGTCACGGCGTGACGCGGCGATATGCGGGCTCCCGATGAGATCGTTGAACTGTCCCCCGTATTCTCGATCGTCAGTGCCTGGGAGTAACGGTCGCCGCTTCCCGACCTTGAGGCACGAAATCAACCAGTTATCCCTGCGGCGGATGGCCAAGCCGGGGAAACGGGGAGCCTGAGGAGGCTTCCGAGGCGGATTGGTGGAGGCGGCGGGAATCGAACCCGCGTCCGTAAGCCCTAGACAGTCAGGACTACATGCTTAGCCTGGTCATTTGGATCTCGCCTCGCGCCCGCCGACCGGCAGGCTGACGCTCAGCCAGCCGCTTCGACGGATCCCCTCGGCCAAGCGGCCAGACCGGGAGGAGAGGCTGATGAAAATGACGCTGCACCCCTTTCGGGGCCTAGCCCATCAGCAGACTAGTGCAGCGTCTCGCGGGTGTTAGGCCGCGAGAGCGAAACGCTCGTCGTTGGCGTTTATGTGTTTCCAGACTGGATTTTCGAGGTCATCTGGTCCTCGGCATGCCCTGCGCTGCTTCGCGACCCACGTCGAGACCAAGTCGCCCCCGTGTTCGTTGCAGCAACCAATTGCATTATCCCATATGGGGACGGGCGCCGCTGCTTCAAGCCTAGAGGTGGGCGACCAACTCGATCGGCCGGTCGATGATCGCGTCGGCATTCCACGAAGAGGGGCCGCCGTTGTCGATGCCGTGATAGCCGTACTGCACGGCGATGGCGCGCATGCCCGCCGCATGCGCGGCCTGGACGTCGCGCAAGTCGTCGCCCAGGTAGCAACAATCCGCGGGTGCCACGGCGAGGCACTGGGCTGCGTGTAGCAGCGGGGCTGGGTGAGGCTTGGCGTGGGGCGTCGTATCGCCGCACACCACGCAGTCCGGCGTGATGCCCAGTGCGGCCACGATCGGCTCGGTAAAGCGCGTCGCCTTGTTGGTGACGATGCCCCACCTGACGCCGCGCGCGGAGAGTTCCTGTAGCAGCTCGGGGATGCCTGGAAACAGCTTTGTCTCCACGCACACGCGCTCGGCGTAGTGGGCAAGAAACGAGTCGCGCATGGTCTCGTAATCCGGATCCCCAGGGCCGATTCCAAGCCCCACGCGCAGCAATCCTCTCGCGCCGCTCGAGGCGTAGGCGCGCACATCGGCGGGCGAGAGGCCGGGCAGCCCGCGCCGCGCGCGCAGCCGGTTCACCGCGGCGCCAAGATCGGCCGCCGTGTCGGCGAGGGTGCCGTCGAAGTCGAACAACACGGCGCGTGTCGCGCCGCGCTCGGCACGGTCACTCATCCCGCTTGCAGCGCAGGGTGTAGTTGACGCTGCTGTCGGGGCCGAGGGCATATCTGCGGCTGATGGGGTTGTAGGTCATGCCGATGAGCTCGACTGGTCGCAGACCCGCGTCGCGGCACCAGCGCGCAAGCTCGTGCGGCTTGATGAAGCGCGAGTAATCGTGCGTGCCCCTGGGGAGCAGCTTGAGCACGTATTCCGCCCCGATGATGGCGAACAGGTAAGCCTTGGGATTGCGGTTGATGGTGGAAAAGAACAGGTGGCCCCCGGGTTTCGCGAGACGCGCGCAGGCCGCGACGGTGCTCGACGGATCGGGAACGTGCTCGAGCATTTCCATGCAGGTGATGACGTCGAATTCGGCGGGATGGCTCTCGGCGAATTCCTCGGCCGACGCCTTGGCGTAGGTGACCGGCGCCCGGCTCTCCAGGAGGTGCAGCTCCGCCACCCTCAGCGCCTTGTCCGACAGGTCGATCCCGGTGACCCGCGCGCCCCGGCCCGCCATCGATTCCGCGAGAATGCCTCCTCCGCAGCCCACGTCGAGCACCGCTTTCCCGGAGAGCTTCGCGTGCCGGTCGATCCACTCGAGGCGCAGGGGATTGATCTCGTGCAGCGGCCTGAATTCGCTCTCGGGATCCCACCAGCGGTGCGCCAGCTCGCTGAACTTGTCCAGTTCCGCGGGGTCGGCGTTCGGAGCGGTGCGCATAGCCGGATCGGACGAGCTTCTCGCCACCATATCAGCTCAGCAAAAAAAAAGCCCTGCCGAGGCAGGGCTTTCTTGCGACCGAAGCAGTTACTTGCGCGTGCCGACGACTTCGAGTTCGACGCGACGGTTCTTGGCGCGTCCCTCTTTCGTCTTGTTGCTCGCGACCGGCTGATTCATGCCTTTGCCTTCCGTGTAGATCCGGTTGGCCTCGATGCCCTTGGACACCAGGTAGGCCTTGACCGCGTTGGCGCGGCGCACCGATAGCTTCTGGTTGTAGTCGCTGCTTCCAATCGAATCGGTATGGCCGATGGCGATTACAACCTCCAGATTGAGGTCCTTCGCCTTGGCTGCCAGATCATCCAGGCGCGCTTTGCCGTCGGGCTTGATGACCGACTTGTCGAAGTCGAACAGCACATCCGACGTCATGGTCACCTTCTGGGCGACCGGCGCGGGCGCGGGCGCAGGTGCCGGGGCGGGCGGCGGGGGCGGCGCGGGGGGAGCGGCGACCGGCATGGGTGCCGGCTTCTTCACCAGATCGGGATCGCACTCGGTAGTCGCCATCGCAGGCGACCAGTAACCAGCGCGCCAGCACTGGCCTGCGCTGTTTTTCCACGCCATGTTGTTGCCAGCGGGCTCGGTCCAATATCCTTCACTGGACTGCGCCGAGGCATTGAACGACGCCGCGGAAAGGCTCATACCGGTGGCGGCCGCAACGAATAACCACAATTTCTTGTTCATGCTATCCCCTCTGTAAAGACTGTCTCGAAAGGAATTCCCGTTCAAGACGTTGGACCAGTTCGTAAATTTCGTAAGACATTGTGCCATAAGTCTATACGGGTGTCCAAGCCTGACAGAAACGGGTTTTTTAGAGCCCCGTCAACAATCAGCGCTTGTCCGGCCACCCAGACGTGGCTGACATGTTCCCGCCCGGCGGCGTAGACCAGGTGCGAGACGGGGTCGTAGCAGGGGGAAAGCTCCGGTCCGTCCAGCCGTACGGCCACCAGATCGGCTGCCTTGCCGGCGACGATGCTGCCGACCTGCCTCTCCAACCCCAGGGCTATCGCGCCACCCAGCGTCGCCGCACGGAGTGCCGCCCGGGCCGGCACGGTGGCCGCGTCCCGCGCCACCGCCTTTGCCAGCAACGCCGTCTGGCGCATTTCCTGGAACATGTCCAGCCGGTTGTTGCTCGCCGCGCCGTCGGTTCCCAGCGCGACGTTTACGCCGGCGTCGAGGAGCGCCGCGACCGGCGCAAAGCCGCTCGCCAGCTTGAGATTCGACGACGGACAATGGGCCACCGAGCAGCCATATTGCCCGAGCAGCGCGACCTCGTCGCGCGAAAGGTGCACCGCATGCACGGCGATCAAGCCCGGGCCGAGGAGCTCGAGACGCCGCAGCCGCTCGAGCGGACGCACGCCGTGCTCGGCGAACGAACGCGCGATCTCCTCCTCGGTTTCATGAACGTGAAGGTGGACAGGAACATCGAGTTCCGCGGCAAGGCGGGCCACCTTCCTGAAGCTGTCGTCCGAGACGGTGTAGGGGGCGTGCGGCGCGATGCAGAACGACAGACGCTCGTGATCCCCATAGCGATCGCGCAGCGCCAGACCCTTGCGCAGGTAATCATCGGGGTCCGCCGCGTAGGCCGATGGAAACTCGACCACAATGGCGCCGAGGGCTGCGCGCATTCCCGTTTCGAGCGCCGCCTCGAGCGCGGCTTCCGGGAAAAAATACATGTCATTGAAGCAGGTCGTCCCGCCGCGCAGCATCTCGGCGCAGGCGAGCAGGGTGCCGTCCTTAACAAATTGCGGCGATACGTGCTTCGTCTCTGCGGGCCAGATGTGCTCCTGCAACCAGTCCATCAGCGGCAGATCGTCGGCAAGCCCCCGCATCAGGGTCATCGCCGCGTGGGTGTGCGCATTGACCAGGCCCGGTATGAGCGCATGGTGGGGAAGACGGATTTGCGGGTAACCGGCAAAGCGATTTGCCGCCTCGGCCACCGATAGCACGGCCTCGATGCGCCCATCGCGCACCGCGACCGCGGTGTGCTCGAGGGCCGCGCTGTCGGGCTCGACGGGCACCACCCAGCGGGGAATGATCAGCAGCGGTTCGGGCATGAATTAAATGAGGAGCCCGATTCGGCGGGGCCCCGGATCTTAGCAACGGGCGCACCCGAACCACAAGCGCGGGCCAGTGCGATTGGCGAGCGAAAACCGCGGCTTGCGCAAGTGCCGGCGCGCAGCGGGAACTGTGGATGCGGAGCGGCCCGCCTCCGCGCGCATGATAAAATTTTCTGTTTTCTTACGGCTCCAACTCGGCCTGCCATTTCCGGACTGGCGGAGCGGTCGCCAAGACTCCGCATCCCACGCATCAAGCATGGACCAATTCGCAAAAGAAACGCTCCCGGTAAGCATCGAAGAGGAAATGCGCCGCTCGTATCTCGATTACGCGATGAGCGTGATCGTGGGGCGCGCCCTGCCAGACGTGCGCGACGGCCTCAAGCCGGTGCATCGGCGCATCCTGTACGGCATGAACGAGCTCGGCAACCACTGGAACCGGCCGTACAAGAAGTCGGCGCGCGTTTCGGGCGACGTGATGGGCAAGTTCCACCCGCACGGCGACGCGGCGATCTACGACACGATGGTCCGCATGGCGCAGCCATTCAGCCTGCGCTACCTCCTGATCGACGGGCAGGGCAACTTCGGCTCGGTGGACGGAGACAACGCGGCGGCATCGCGCTACACGGAGGTCCGGCTCACCAAGTTCGCCCACGAGATGCTGGCGGACATCGACCGGGAAACGGTCGACTTCGTACCGAACTACGACGGGCAGGAGCAGGAGCCGGCGGTCCTTCCGGCGCGCGTCCCGAACCTGCTGGTCAACGGCTCTTCGGGAATCGCGGTTGGCATGGCGACGAACATCCCGCCGCACAATCTCTCGGAGGTTGTGGAGGCCTGCCTGCACGTGCTGCTGCATCCGCATTGCGCGATCGAAGAGTTGATCAAGCTCATGCCGGCGCCCGATTTCCCTACCGCGGGAATCATCTACGGACTGGCCGGCGTGCACGAGGGCTACCGAACCGGCCGCGGCCGCGTCGTCATGCGCGCGCGCACCCATTTCGAGGACATCGGCAAGGGCGATCGTCAGGCAATCATCGTCGACGAGTTGCCGTACCAGGTGAACAAGAAGGCGCTGCTCGAGCGCATCGCAGAGCTCGTCACCGGGAAGCGGATCGAAGGCATTTCCGACATTCGCGACGAATCGGACAAATCGGGCATGCGGGTGGTGATCGAGCTAAAGCGCGGCGAGCTCCCCGAGGTCGCTCTCAACAACCTGTACAAGCAGACGCAGCTGCAAGACACCTTCGGCATGAACATCGTGGCGCTGGTCGACGGCCAGCCGAAACTGCTCGACCTGAAGTCTATGATCGAGGCCTTCATCGCCCACCGCAGGGAGGTCGTCACTCGGCGCACCGTGTTCGATCTTCGCAAGGCGCGCGAGCGCGGCCACGTATTGGAGGGTCTCGCCGTCGCGTTGTCGAACGTCGACGAGGTGATCGAGCTGATCAAGCGGGCGCCGACCCCGGTGGAGGCAAAGCGCGGGCTGATGGCAAAGAGCTGGCAGTCGCAGCTGGTGCGCGAGATGCTCGCGCGAGGCCCCGCCGAGCAGTTCCGCCCCGAGGGCCTGTCGCCCGAGTTCGGCCTCAAGGACGACGGCTACCGCCTGTCGGAAGATCAGGCGCAGGCGATCCTCGAGCTGCGCCTGCAGCGCCTCACGGGACTCGAACAGGACAAGATTCGCGACGAGTACAAGGACGTCATGACGACGATCGCGGATCTGCTCGACATCCTCGACAAACCGGCCCGCATCGTCGCGATCATCGGCGACGAGCTGCGCCGGATCAGGGAGGAGTTCGGCGATCCTCGCCGCAGCGAGATCGTGACCGTCGCAGAGGACCTTTCGCTCGAAGACCTGATCGCGCCACAGGACATGGTGGTCACGTTTTCGCACGGCGGTTACGCGAAGTCACAGCCCCTCGCCGACTACCGCGCGCAACGTCGCGGCGGGCGCGGCAGAATGGCGGCGGCGACGAAGGAGGACGATTTCATCGAACGCCTGTTCGTCGCCCACTCGCACGATCACTTGCTGTGCTTCTCCAGCCGCGGGCGCCTCTACTGGCTCAAGGTCTACGAGGTGCCGCAGGGCAGTCGCACCAGCCGCGGCAAGCCCGTGGTCAACATGGTTCCGCTCGAGGAAGGCGAGAAGATCACCGCCGTCGTTCCGGTGCGCGAGTTCGACGAACATCACTACGTGTTCATGGCCACCGCTCATGGCACGGTGAAGAAGACTCCGCTCGCGGAATTCTCGCGGCCGCGTCCGTCGGGGATTATCGCGGTCGGCCTCGATGGCAGCGATTATCTCGTCGGCGTGGCACTCACCGACGGCAGCTGCGATGTCATGCTGTTTTCCTCGGACGGCAAGGCGGTGCGTTTTGCCGAGAGCGAAGTGCGGCCCATGGGCCGGCAGGCGACCGGAGTCCGCGGAATGCGGCTCGGCGAAGGCGCGCGCCTGGTGTGCATGCTCGTGGCGAAAAGCGAGGAGCAGACGGTTCTGACCGCCACCGAGAACGGCTACGGCAAGCGCACTCCGGTAAGGGAATACACGCGGCACGGTCGCGGCGGGCAGGGATTGATCGCGATCCAGACCTCAGACCGAAACGGCCCGCTGGTCGGCGCAGTGATGGTTGATGATCGCGACGAGGTCATGCTGATTTCGACGGGCGGCGTGTTGATCCGTACTGCGGTGGCGCAGCTGCGCGAACAGGGGCGCAGCACGCAGGGCGTGTCGCTGATCTCGCTCGGAGAGGGCGAGAAGCTCGCGGGTCTCGAGCGCATCGAGGAAAGAGACGACGGAGTGAACGGCAATGGCGCCGACGGCGACGGTGACGAAGGCGATGACGGTCCGGCCGAACAACACCAGGGCGAGACCTTGCACTGATGGCGCGGGTCTACAACTTCAGCGCCGGACCGGCCGTGCTGCCCGAGGAAGTGCTGGCGCGCGCCGGCGACGAGATGCTCGACTGGCGCGGATCGGGGATGTGCGTGATGGAGATGAGCCACCGCGGCAAGGAGTTCATCTCGATCGCCGAAGAGGCCGAAAGCGACCTGCGCGAGCTGCTCGCGGTCCCTGCGCACTACAAGGTGCTCTTTCTGCAAGGCGGCGCGACGCTGCAATTCGCCCAGATTCCCATGAATCTTCTGCGCGGCAAGTCCGCCGCGGACTATGTCCTCACGGGCGAGTGGTCGAAAAAGGCCCTGAAGGAGGCGAAGGCATATTGCGAGGCTCGCGTCGTGGCGAGCTCCGAGGACCGCGGGTTCACTTACGCGCCGCCGCAGGAGGCCTGGCGGCTCAATGCCGACGCCGCGTACGTTCACTACTGCTCGAACGAGACGATCGGCGGGGTGGAATTCAATTGGATCCCCGACACCGGTCCGGTGCCGCTGGTCGCGGACGCCTCGTCGCATATTTTGTCGCGTCCGCTCGACGTATCACGCTTCGGACTGATCTATGCGGGGGCGCAGAAGAACATCGGGCCGGCGGGCCTCACCATCGTCATCGTGCGCGAGGACCTGATCGGCCGGGTCCGCGAGGGGACGCCCTCCGTCATGGACTACAGGCTGCAGGCGGAGGCCGACTCCATGCTGAACACGCCGGCCACCTACTCGATCTACGTCGCCGGGCTGGTGTTCAAATGGCTCAAGCAGCTCGGAGGGCTGGCGGAGATCGAGCGCCGCAATGTCGCCAAGGCGCGGCTGCTGTACGGCTACCTCGATGGCAGCGGATTTTTCGCGAACCGGGTGGCGACCGCCGATCGCTCGCGCATGAACGTGCCGTTCCAGCTGGCGGACGCGAGGCTCGACGGAGAGTTCCTCAAGGGCGCGGAGGCACGCGGCATGGTCCAGCTCAAGGGACACCGCTCGGTGGGGGGCATGAGGGCTTCGATCTACAACGCGATGCCGCTGGAGGGCGTCCAGCACCTCATCGAATACATGAAAGAGTTCGAAGCGCGCCATGGATAGCGACCGGGTGGCCGCGAAGCTGGAGGTACTCGTCCTCAATCAGATCGCGCCGCTCGGACTGCAGCAGCTGCCCGCCGATCGGTATACGGTGGTCCGGGAATCGCGCGCGCCGGACGTGATCCTGGTGCGCTCGCGCGAGTTGCATGGTTACGAATTCGGTGCGCGTCTGATGGCCGTGGGGCGCGCCGGCGCCGGCGTAAACAACATTCCGGTGCCAGAGCTCTCGGCGCGCGGCGTGCCGGTGTTCAATGCGCCGGGCGCCAACGCGAATGCGGTGAAGGAGCTGGTGCTGGCCGGCATGCTGATGGGAGCGCGCAATCTTGCGCCTGCGCTCGATTTCGTGGGCCGCCTTGACCCGGCGGCGAGCGATCTCGCGCGCCGCGTCGAGGACGGCAAGAAGCAGTTCGCCGGGGACGAGCTGCCCGGGCACACCCTCGGCGTGATCGGGCTCGGCAGGATCGGCAGCTTGGTCGCCGACGCCGCGATACGGCTCGGCATGAACGTGCTCGGTTACGACCCCGAGATCACCGTCGACGCGGCCTGGAGCCTGCCGTCGCAGGTGCGGCGCGCGCGATCGATCGATGAAGTGCTCAAGTCGAGCCATTTCGTCACGCTGCACGTGCCCCTGCTCAAGCAGACGCGGCACCTCGTCAACGCGGGCAACGTCGGGCAGTTGCGATCCGGCGCCATCCTGCTCAATTTTGCCCGCGAAGGGGTGGTCGACGACGAGGCGGTGCTCGCGGCTCTGCGCGACGGCCGGCTGAAGTGGTACGTGACCGATTTCCCGACGCCAGTGCTGCTAGGCCAGCCGGGTGTCGTGGCGCTGCCGCATCTCGGGGCCTCGACCGGCGAGGCCGAGGAAAACAGCGCGGTGATGGTGGTGAAGCAGGTACGCGACTACCTCGAGCATGGAAATCTGCGCAACGCCGTCAATTTTCCGGACGCCTCGATGGATCGGGAATCCCCCTATCGACTGGCGATCGCCAACGCGAACGTGCCCGATATGCTGGCGCGCATCTCGCACGTCCTCGGCAGCCGCAAGCTCAATATCCACAACATGCTGAACAAGTCGAAGGCGGACATGGCATACACGCTGGTCGACGTGGACAGCACGGTGCCACCGGAAACGATCGAGCAACTGCGACGGATCGACGGCGTGCTCGCCGTGCGCTATCTTCCGCGGTAACCAGCAAGATTGCGCGAAAGCGAGTGGGGGACGTGGACGACATCGGCAGGCTCCGGGAAGAAATCGACGCGCTCGACGAGCAGCTGCTCGCGCTGTTCAACCGGCGCGCCGAGCTCGCGCGTCGCATCGGTGGCTTGAAGGCTGGGGCCCCGGTCTACCGGCCGGAACGCGAGGCCGAGATCCTGCGACGCGCTGCCCTGAATAATCCCGGTCCGCTTTCCCCGGAACGGGTGACGGGGCTGTTCCGCGAGGTGATATCGGCCTGTAGGGCGATGGAGCTCGCCGTACGGGTGGCCTACCTCGGCCCGGAAGGCACGTTCAGCGAGCAGGCTGTGCGCAAGCACTTCGGCCAGGCCGTGGAGGCGCTGCCGGCGGCCTCGATGGACGACGTTTTCCGCTGCTGCGAGTCGGCGGACGTGCAGTTTGCCGTGGTGCCGGTGGAGAACTCCACGGAAGGCGCCGTCGGCCGCACCCACGATCTGCTGCTCGTCACGCCGCTCAAGATCGTTGGCGAGATCGAGCTGCGGGTGCAACAAAATCTCCTGTCGCGGGCCTCCGGGCTCAAGGACGTGGTGCGGGTGTATTCGCACGCCCAGTCGCTGGCGCAGTGCAACGGATGGCTCAGCCGCAACCTGCCGGGAGTGGAGCGGATACAGGTTTCTTCGAATGCCGAAGCCGCGAGGCGGGCCGGTGAGGAAAGTGGCGCTGCCGCGATCGCGGGCGAAAGCGCCGCGGCGCGCTACCAACTCTCGGTGCTCGCGCGCGCGATCGAAGACGATCCGAACAATACGACCCGGTTCCTGGTGCTCGGCAACCTCGAGCCGGGCCCGACCGGCAACGACCGTACCTCGATGGTGCTGTCGGCCGAGAACAAGCCGGGCGCAGTGCACGCCATGCTTACTCCGCTTGCGACGAACAAGGTGAGCATGTCCCGCATAGAGTCGCGCCCGGCCCGCGCCATGCGCAGCGCCCTGTGGGAGTACGTGTTCTTCATCGACGTCCAGGGTCACCAGCAGGACGCCGGCGTCGCCGCGGCACTTGCCGAGCTGCGCCAGAAGGCGCCGTTTCTCAAGATCCTCGGATCCTACCCTGCCGCGGTCGCCTAGCGGCGCAGCCGCGGAATCATTCGTGCCATGAAAATCGACCTCTGCGAACTCTCGCCATCGTACGTGCGCAGCATCGCCCCGTACCAACCGGGCAAACCGATCTCGGAGCTCGCCCGCGAGCTGGGGCTCGACGAGAAACGCATCGTCAAGCTCGCGTCGAACGAGAACCCTCGCGGGATCGGCCCCCGCACGCGCGCGGCGATCGACGGCGCGCTCGGTGAGATCGCCCGCTACCCGGACGGGAGCGGCTATGCGCTCAGATTGGCCCTGTCGAAGCGCCACGGCGTCGACATGTCCGCGATCATCCTCGGCAACGGCTCGAACGACGTGCTCGAGCTGGTATCCCTCGCTTTCCTCGGCCCGGCGCGCTCGGCGGTCCTGTCCCAGCATGCGTTCGCCGTTTATCCGCTCGCCACGCAGGCGCGCGGGGCTCGCCCGATCGTGGTGCCGGCGAAAGCCTACGGCCACGATCTCGAGCGCATGGCGAATGCAGTCGAGGAGGACACCTACGTCCTCTGGGTCGCGAACCCGAACAACCCGACGGGCACCTATGCGCATCCGCAGCAAATGGAGGCGCTCTTGCGCCGCGTGCCCGAGCGCGTCGTCGTCGTGCTGGACGAGGCGTACAACGAATACCTGCCGGCAGACGTCAAGGCGGACTCCGTGAAGTGGCTCAAGCGCCATCCGAACCTCGTACTGGTGCGTACCTTTTCCAAGGCATACGGGCTCGCCGGCTTGCGCGTGGGCTACGGCCTGGCGCATCCCTCGGTCGCCGACGTGATGAACAGGGTACGACAGCCGTTCAACGTCAACAGCGTGGCGCTTGCCGCGGCCACCGCGGCGCTCGACGACATGGAGTTCGTCGCCAAGAGCTACGCGGAGAACCTGCAGGGGCTGCGCCAGCTGGAGCGGGGCGCAAAGGCGCTCGGCCTCGACTACATTCCGTCATTCGGAAATTTCGTCACCATTCGCCTGGGCAAGGCCGCGGAGATCTACAAGCGGCTCCTGCGGCGGGGGGTCATCGTGCGGCCGGTGGGCGGCGGCTACGAGCTGCCCGAGCACCTGCGCGTGACGTCCGGCACGCCGGAAGAGAACGAGACCTTCCTCGCCGCCTTGTCGGCAAGCCTGAAGGAATGAGCGGGACCGCACACGCAGACGCCGCGCGCTTTCAATGCGTGGCGGTCATCGGCGTCGGATTGATCGGGGGGTCCTTCGCGCTGGCTCTCCGGCAGGCCAAGGCCTGCGCGCGCGTCGTGGGCTTCGGGCGTGACCCGCGCAACCTCAGGCTGGCGCTCGAGCGCGGTGTGATCGATACGGCCGCCGACACGATCGCCGAGGCGGTACGCGACGCCGATCTGGTCCTGGTCGCGACGCCCGTGGCCCAGTTCCCCGCGATATTCTCGGCATTGTCCACCTCACTTTCCCCCGGCGCACTGGTGACCGACGCCGGCAGCACCAAGCGCGACGTCATCGCGGCGGCGCGTGCCGCGCTCGCCGACAAGCTGGGGCGCTTCGTTCCGTCCCATCCGATTGCCGGCGCCGAACGCAGCGGCGTGGCGGCGGCGACGGCCGACTTGTTCCGCGGAAAGAAGGTGGTGCTCGCGCCACTCGCGGAAAACACGCCGCAGGCGGTAGCGCGCGTCGCCGCGGCGTGGCGGGCGTGCGGGGCGAGGATCCACCACATGTCGCCGGAGGAGCACGACGGCGTTTTTGCGGCCGTGAGCCATTTGCCCCACCTGCTTGCCTACGCGCTGGTCCACCAGATCTCGGGCCGCGAGAATTCGGCCCAGCTTTTCAGCTATGCGGCAGGCGGGTTCCGCGATTTCACGCGCATTGCATCGAGCCACCCCGAGATGTGGCGCGATATCTGCGTCGCCAACCGTGAGGCGCTGCTGGCCGAGTTGCAGCGCTACATGCAAGAGCTCGAAGCCGTGCGCTCCATGGTTGCCGCGAGCGATGCAGCGGGCCTGGAGGCTCTCTTCTGCGCTGCGCGCGACGCTCGCAACCGATGGCTGAACGGCGAGTTCGAGAGCTGAGACGGGTGCCATGAAGACGCTGCGGCTCGATCCCATTCCGCGCGTCGTCGGGTCGGTGCGGCTCCCGGGGTCGAAGAGCATTTCCAATCGAGTGCTCCTGCTCGCCGCGCTGGCCGAGGGCGAGACGGTTGTCCGCGATCTGCTGGATGCGGACGATACGCGCGTGATGCTCCGGGCATTGAATGCTCTGGGCGTGCAATGTGATGCGGGCAAGGTCGTCGGCGCTGGGGGGCGCTTCCCGGTCAAGACGGCGGATCTCTTTCTCGGGAACGCCGGGACGGCGTTCCGGCCTCTCACCGCTGCGCTCGCCATGGAAGATGGCGAGTACCGGCTTTCAGGAGTCGAACGCATGCACGAGCGGCCGATCGGCGACCTGGTCGAGGCCCTGCGGCGTATCGGTGCGCGAATTGATTATCTCGGGGTGCAGGGTTTCCCTCCGCTCGCGATTCACCCCTCGCGGATCGCGCTCGAACGACCCGTTCGCGTGCGCGGGGACGTGTCGTCCCAGTTCGTAAGCGCGATGCTCATGGCGCTGCCGTTATGCGGACGGGAGGCACGCATCGAAATCGAAGGCGAACTGATCTCGCGGCCCTACGTGGAGATCACCCTCGCGCTGATGCGGCGTTTCGGCGTAACGGTCGCACGCGAAGACTGGCTGCGATTCATCGTGCCGCGGGCGCGCTATCGAAGCCCGGGAACGGTTCGCGTGGAGGGGGACGCCTCGTCCGCCTCCTATTTCATGGCTGCCGGCGCGATCGGCGGCGGACCCGTTCGAGTCGAGGGTCTCGGGCGGGACAGTATCCAGGGCGACATTCGCTTTACGGAGGTGCTCGAGCGCATGGGCGCCCGGGTCAGGGTCGAAGAGGACTGGGTCGAAGTCAGCGGCAGCGACCGGCGGCCGGTGCGACTCGATCCTATCGACCTCGACATGAACCACATCCCGGACGCGGCCATGACCGCTGCCGTGTTGGCATTGTTCGCATCGGGTCCGAGCACCATTCGCAACGTGGCGAGCTGGCGGGTCAAGGAAACGGATCGCCTTGCCGCGATGGCCGCCGAGCTGCGCAAGGTCGGAGCCAAGGTTGAAGAGGGTGTCGACTTCCTGCGCATCGAGCCTCCGGCGCAACTCGTTCCGAACGTTGCCATCGACACCTACGACGACCACCGCATCGCGATGTGCTTTTCACTGGTCGCGCTGGGCGGGGTGCCGGTGCGCATCAATGACCCCGACTGCGTCGCCAAGACCTACCCGGATTACTTTGCTGCGCTCAACAGTCTGGTCCGGCGATGAGCGTTCCGGTGATCACGGTGGACGGTCCGTCGGCATCCGGCAAGGGCACGGTCGCGCGGCGGGTGGCGGATGCGCTGCGGTTTCATTACCTCGAAAGCGGCGCGCTCTACCGCCTTGTCGCCCTGGTGTCGTTGCGCCAAGGGATTCCGGCCGATGACGAGCGGCGTCTCGAGGCGGTCGCGCGCACCCTCGACGTACGGTTCGTAGATGGCAACGTAGTGCTGTATAATCAGTATGTTACAGCGGACCTGTACAGCGAGGCGTGCGGCCTCCGCGCGTCGGAAGTCGCCCCGCTGCCAGGGGTACGAAAGGCTTTGCTGAGTCGGCAGCGGGCCTTTCGATCTCCCCCAGGATTGGTGGCCGATGGACGCGATATGGGGACCGTCGTGTTTCCCGACGCGGCCTTGAAAGTGTTTCTCACCGCCAGTCCGGCCGTGCGCGCCAAGCGCCGGTATAACCAGTTGATAGGAAAAGGAATCCATGCTACTCTGCCGACCCTTTCCCGTGAGCTTGAAGCGCGCGATGCGCGCGACGCATCGCGGGCGGTCGCTCCGCTAGCTGCGGCGGCCGACGCGGTGCAACTCGATTCCTCGGAGCTGTCGATAGAGGAAGTCGTGAGCCGGATTCTCGGCTGGTGGCGAGAACGCGGCGTGCGCGAGAGCACCTGATTTGGAAAGGAAAACGGCGGCCGGTACGGCGCCGTCGCGGAACTCGGGCGTCGCTGCCGGGCCGCGTATAGGTGGGTGGAGTCGAACGGCTCCGCCCGTGTGTGCAACCTGACCCGCGTGGCCCAAACAACCCGCGGCCAATGAGATATTTTTCATACATGTCAAGTATTTCCCCTGCAGTATCCAAAGCCTCCCCCTCTAGCGAGTCATTTGCTGCGCTGTTCGAAGAAAGCCTGTCGCGCAAGGAGATGCGCATCGGCGAGGTGATTACCGCCGAAGTGCTGCGCGTCGACCCGAACTACATCGTGGTCAACGCTGGACTCAAGTCCGAAAGCCTGATCCCCACGGAAGAATTCAAGAACGACGCCGGCGAGGTCGAGGTCAAGCCCGGCGATTTCGTGGCCGTGTCCATCGAAGCGCTCGAGGACGGCTACGGCGAAACCCGGCTCTCGCGCGAGAAAGCCAAGCGCCTCGCGGCCTGGCTCGATCTCGAGAAGGCGCTCGAGAAAGCGGAGAAGATCGAAGGTGTCGTTACCGGCAAGGTGAAGGGCGGCCTGACCGTGATGGTCAACGGCATTCGCGCCTTCCTTCCCGGCTCGCTCGTCGACCTGCGCCCCGTCAAGGACACTACTCCTTACGAAGGCAAGCAGATGGAGTTCAAGGTCATCAAGCTCGATCGCAAGCGCAACAACGTGGTCGTGTCGCGTCGCGCTGTGCTCGAGGAGACCGTCGGCGCTGAGCGCGAGCAGCTGCTGTCCACGCTCCAGGAGGGTGCCGTCGTCAAAGGCATCGTCAAGAACATCACCGATTACGGCGCGTTCGTCGACCTCGGAGGGATCGACGGTCTGCTGCACATCACCGACCTCGCGTGGCGCCGCGTGAAGCATCCCTCAGAGGTGCTCAATGTGGGCGACGAGGTGACGGCAAAAGTGTTGAAGTTCGACGCGGAAAAGAATCGCGTGTCGCTCGGCCTCAAGCAGCTGGGAGAGGACCCCTGGGTCGGCATCTCGCGCCGCTATCCTCAGGGTACACGCCTGTTCGGCAAAGTGACCAACCTCACGGATTACGGGGCGTTCGTGGAGGTCGAGGCTGGCATCGAAGGCCTGGTGCACGTATCGGAGATGGACTGGACCAACAAGAACGTTCACCCGTCGAAGGTGGTGCAGGTGGGCGACGAGGTCGAGGTCATGATTCTCGAGATCGACGAGGAGCGCCGCCGCATTTCGCTCGGCATGAAGCAGTGCATGCCGAATCCATGGGAAGACTTTGCCCGCGAGTTCAAGAAGGGCGACCGCGTGACGGGGCAGATCAAGTCGATCACCGACTTCGGCGTATTCGTGGGTCTGGCCGGTGGCATCGACGGCCTGGTGCACCTGTCGGACCTTTCCTGGAGCGACGCCGGCGAAGAAGCCGTCAAGAGATTCAAGAAGGGCGAAGAGGTGGAGGCGGTCGTGCTTTCGATCGACGTCGAGCGCGAGCGTATCTCCCTGGGCGTCAAGCAGCTCGAGGGGGATCCGTTCACCAATTTCCTTGCCAGCCACGAGAAAAACAGCATCGTGAGCGGCACGGCGAAGTCGGTGGACGCGAAGGGCGCGGTGATTGCCATTACGCCGGAGGTCGAGGGTTATCTGCGTGCCTCGGAATTCTCGCGTGACCGAATCGACGATCTGCGCACGCACCTCAAGGAAGGTGATGCGGTGAGTGCGATGATCATCAACGTGGACCGCAAGAGCCGTTCGATCAATCTCTCGGTGAAGGCGAAGGATCTCTCCGAGGAGACCGAGGCGATGAAGCAGCTGCGCAGCGAGAACGCGGCGGCAAGCGCGGGTGCCACGAACCTCGGTGCGCTGCTGCGCGCCAAGCTCGACAATCGCAATCCGCAGTAGGCGAGTCGTTGAGCGACGACGAGTTCGAAAAAGAGAACGCTCAGGGGATGGGTCGTCCATGACCAAGTCGGAACTGATCGCTCGCCTGGCCCAACGCTACCCGCAGCTGGTGGCGAAGGATGCCGAGTACGCCGTGAAGATGATTCTCGATGCGATGACCCATGCGCTGCTGGCGGGCGATCGCATCGAGATCCGCGGCTTTGGAAGCTTTGGTCTGAATTACCGCCCACCCCGCGTCGGGCGCAATCCGAAATCCGGCGAGAAGGTGCACGTTCCGGAAAAGTACGTGCCGCATTTCAAGGCGGGCAAGGAGCTGCGTGAGCGGGTGGACGCCGCCGAAGCCGAATCCGCACAGCGGCAGGAGCTGCCTACCTAAACCCCGTAGCGGCGTGTAGCCCCGGCTGCGCCGCGCGGTGGTGCCCGCCCCGGGGGCAAGGCATTAGGATTCGAGCATGCGTATCGTCACCTGGGTGCTGTGGCTGGTTGTTTTCCTGTTCTTGCTTGCATTTGCGGCCAAGAACGCCGACCCGGTCACCCTTCATTTTTATCTTGGCTGGAGCTGGCAAGGGCCGCTGGTCGTGCTCCTGCTCGCATTTTTCGCTGCAGGGGCCGTAGTCGGGATGCTTGCGATGCTCGGCTGGCTGTACAGGCAGCGACGGGAAATCTCGCGCCTCAGGCGCGAGGCGCGCGTACTGCGGCGCGACGCGGATGCGCAGGAAAGCGCTCCTGCGCCGGCGCGCCCGCCGGCCATAGACGCGTAGGAGCGAGGCGGAATGGAGTTCGAGTACTGGTGGCTGCTCGGCTTCCCGCTTTTTTTCGGACTCGGCTGGCTTGCCGCCCGCATCGACGTCAAGCACCTCGTGTCCGAGTCGCGCGCGCTGCCGCGCTCGTACTTCAAGGGCCTGAATTTCCTGCTAAACGAGCAGCCCGACAAGGCCATCGAGGCCTTCATCGAGGTAGTGAAGGTCGACCGCGAGACGATCGAGCTGCATTTCGCCCTGGGCAGCCTTTTCCGCCGGCGGGGCGAGTACGATCGCGCCATCCGCATGCACCAGAATCTGCTGGAACGCGCAGACCTCGGGGCGGAGCAGAAGCTGAACGCACTGTTCGAGCTGGGCCAGGACTACCTCAAGGCGGGCATTCTGGATCGGGCCGAAGAAGCCTTCAGCCGCCTTTCCGAGGGACCGCACGGGGTCGAAGCGCGCCGCTACCTGCTTGAAATCTTCGAACATGAAAAGGAGTGGGCCCGAGCGATCGAGATGGCGCAGCGGCTTGCGCGCGAATCGGGCGAACCGCGCGCCAAGGAGATTGCGCAATACCATTGCGAGCTCGCGGCGAACGAGATCACTCACTCGCGCCTTGAAGCGGCACAATCGCATCTCGATGCCGCGCTCGAAGCCAATCGAAAATCGGTGCGCGCGAGCCTGCTGCTCGGGGATCTCGCACGTGCCGGCGGGAACACCAACGCGGCGATCGAGCACTGGAAACACATCGAATCGCAGGATCCCGCCTATCTTGCGCTGGTTGCGCAGCGGCTGCTGGAGGCGCACCGCGACGCGGGACGCGTCGAGGAAGGTTTCAGGCTGCTTTCCGGCTACCTCGAGCGCTACCCGTCGCTCGACCTGCTCGATTCCGTGTTCCAGCAGGCCCTGGAGGTAAAGGGCGCGGACACCGCATACCGGCTCGTGCGCGACGAGTTGCGCCGCAATCCGACTTTGCTGGGTCTGGATCGCCTGCTGGAGGCACAGCTCATCGGCATGGAATCCGAGGACCGGCGCCGGGACCTGGAGCTGGTGCGAAACCTGGTGCACAGCCACACGCGGCGACTGGCTCGCTATCGGTGCGAAAACTGCGGATTCAAGGCGCGCCAGTTCTATTGGCATTGCCCCGCATGCGGAGGATGGGAGACCTATCCTCCACGACGCTCGGAGGAGTTCGACCTAGCACCATGAAAGCCAAGTTATGAAAGTCAGCGTCATCGGCACCGGATATGTCGGTCTCGTCACGGGGGCCTGCCTCGCGGACATGGGCAACGACGTGTTTTGCCTCGATCTGGACGCCGCCAAGATCGCGGCGCTGCAGGCCGGCCGGGTGCCGATCTTCGAGCCGGGGCTCGAGCCCATCGTGAGGCGAAATTGCGCTGCCGGCAGACTCAGCTTCTCGACCGACGTCGCGGCGAGCGTGGCGCACGGCGAGCTGCAGTTCATCGCGGTCGGCACTCCGCCCGGCGAGGACGGCTCGGCCGACCTGCAGCACGTGATCGCCGCGGCCCGCTCGATCGGACGCCTGATGCAGGGTTATCGGGTCATCGTCAACAAGTCGACGGTACCGGTGGGCACGGCCGACAAGGTGCGCAAGGCCGTCGCCGAGGAGTTGGCCGCTCGCGGCAGCAAGACCGAGTTCAGCGTGGCTTCGAACCCCGAGTTCCTGAAGGAGGGCGCGGCGGTCGATGATTTCATGCGCCCGGACCGGATCATCGTCGGCTGCGACGACGAACGGGCGCTGGACATGCTGCGCCGGCTATACGCGCCATTCCAGCGCAATCGCGAGCGCTTCATGGCCATGAGTGTCCGCTCGGCTGAGCTGACCAAATACGCGGCGAACGCGATGCTGGCGACGCGGATATCCTTCATGAACGAGCTCGCCAATCTCGCCGAGCGCATCGGTGCCGACATCGAGCAGGTGCGCCGGGGGATCGGCTCAGACCCGAGGATCGGCTTTCATTTCCTCTACCCGGGCGCCGGCTACGGCGGCTCCTGCTTTCCGAAGGATGTGAAGGCGCTGCAGCGCAGCGCCGAGGAAGCAGGTAGCCCGCTGCAATTGCTTGCGGCGGTGGAACGGGTCAACGAGAGCCAGAAGCATGTGCTGTCGAAGAAGATACTCGCGCGTTTCGGCCCATCGCTGCGCGGGCGCTGCTTTGCGGTCTGGGGCATCGCATTCAAGCCGAACACGGACGACATGCGCGAGGCCCCGAGCCGCGCATTGATCGATGATCTGCTCGGCGCAGGCGCAACGGTGCGGGCATATGATCCCGCCGCGGGCGCCGAGGCCGCGAGGCTGTACGCGAATGAAAAGCGCGTGACGATCGTCGATTCGGCGCACGCCGCGCTGGACGGAGCAGATGCGCTGGCCATCGTCACCGAATGGCAGGAATTCCGCAGTCCCGACTTCGATGCCATCAAGGCGAAGCTTGCCGTGCCGGCGGTGTTCGACGGGCGCAATCTCTACGACCCGGCGGCGCTGCGCGAGCTCGGGATCGAATACTTCGCGGTGGGCCGGCCGACATGAAGGCGCCCGATACGTCCGCCGCGCGAGTCCTCGTGGTCGGAGACGTAATGCTGGACCGATACTGGTTCGGCGAGGTGTCCCGCATATCGCCCGAAGCGCCGGTCCCGGTGGTGCTGGTGCGCACGGAAGAAGAGCGACCGGGTGGCGCCGCCAACGTCGCCCGGAACTGCGTCGCGCTTGGCGCGGAGGTGCAGCTGCTCTCGGTCATCGGCAAGGACGAGTCGGGCGCGCGGCTGGCGCAGCTCGTCAGAAAGGAAGGAATCCGCGCCAAGTTTCACCGTGACGGCTCGATCCAGACCACGCAGAAGCTGCGCGTGGTCGGCCGTCAGCAGCAGCTGCTGCGCATCGACTTCGAGACCCGGCCGTCGCGGGAGGTGCTGGCGTCCAAGCTGGCCGATTTCGAGGAGGCGCTCCCCGAGTGCGATCTCGTCATCCTGTCGGATTACGGCAAGGGCGGGCTCACTCATATCGGCGAGATGATCCGCCTCGCGCGCGCCCGCCGTAAGCGCGTGCTGGTGGATCCCAAGGGTGACGACTATTCGCGTTACAAGGGCGCTACGCTCGTTACGCCGAATCGCGCCGAATTGCGCGAGGTGGTCGGCAGCTGGAAGGACGAGAAGGACCTCGAGCGGAGGGCGCAGCGCTTGCGCGAGGAGCTCGGCCTCGAGGCGCTGCTCCTGACGCGCAGTGAAGAGGGCATGTCCCTCTACCGGCGCGGCCGGACGCTGCGCATCAAGGCCATAGCGCGCGAGGTGTACGATGTCAGCGGCGCCGGGGACACGGTGATCGCGACGGTCGGCGTCATGCTGGCGGCCGGAATGAGACTGGAAGGCGCGGTGCGGGTTGCGAATCGCGCTGCGGGCATCGTGGTCGGGAAGCTCGGGACGGCGGTCGCGACACGCGAAGAGATTTTCGGATAGAAGGACATGTACTACATCGTCACCGGCGCCGCCGGGTTCATCGGATCGAGGGTCGTGCAGGCGCTGAACCGTGCGGGGGTCAGCGAGATCATCGCCGTGGACAATCTGGAGAACGCAGCCAAGTTCACGAACCTCGCGGGCTGTGAGATCGAGGACTATCTGGACAAGCGCGATTTTTTGCGGCGCCTGCTGGCCAACCAGTTTGACGCTGCCGTGGAGGCGGTGCTGCACCAGGGCGCCTGCTCGGACACCATGCAGACCGACGGCCGCTACATGATGGACAACAACTACCGCTACTCGCGGGACCTGCTCGAGTGGTGCCAGGACGAGGAAGTGCCCTTCCTGTACGCGTCCTCCGCATCGGTCTACGGCGCCGGGCGGGAGTTCCGCGAGGAGCGCGCGTGCGAAGGGCCGCTCAATGTCTATGCGTACTCGAAGTTCCTGTTCGACCAGCACGTGCGGCGCGTTCTCGGCTCCAGTAGCGCGCAGATTGCGGGATTCCGCTATTTCAATGTCTACGGTCCAAACGAGGCGCACAAGGGCCGGATGGCCTCGGTCGCCTACCACGCGTTCAACCAGTTCATGGACCAGGGCAGCGTGAAGCTTTTCGTCGGCTGCGACGGCTACGGGGATGGGGAGCAACGACGCGATTTCGTCCACGTTGACGACGTCGTGAACGTGAATCTCCACTTCATCGAGCACCGAGAGGTGTCGGGGATATTCAATTGCGGAACGGGACGTGCGCAAAGCTTCAACGACGTGGCGCGGGCGGTAGTGAACGGTGTTCGTGCGGCGCGCGGGGACCCCGCGCTCGAGCTTTCCGAGATGGCGGCTCAGGGACTGATCCAGTACGTCCCTTTTCCCCCGCAACTCGTGGGCAAGTACCAGAGTTTCACGGAAGCGGACATGTCCCTGCTGCGCTCGGCGGGTTGCGTCGACGAGTTCATGTCGGTGGAGCAGGGGGTAGGCGCCTACGTGCGGGACCTCCTCGCCGCGCGAGGCTGAGCCCCGACGATGCAAAGGACGATCGAAGACTTCATCGGCAATACTCCGCTGGTCCGCTTGCAGCGCCTTCCTGGTGACGATGCGCGCAAGCGAGGCAACGTGATCCTGGCCAAGCTCGAAGGCAGCAATCCGGCGGGATCGGTGAAGGACCGGCCGGCGATCTCGATGATCCGCGGCGCCGAGCAGCGGGGGCGGATCAAGCCGGGCGACACGCTGATCGAGCCGACCTCCGGCAATACCGGAATCGGACTGGCGATGGCCGCGGCGGTCCGCGGCTACCGGTTGCTGCTCGTCATGCCCGAAAACCAGACCCCCGAGCGCAAACGCACCATGCGTGCGTATGGCGCCGAACTGGTCCTCACGCCCAGGGCGGGCGGCATGGAAGGGGCGCGCGACCTCGCCGAAAAGATGGTGCGCGAAGGCAAGGGGGTAATGCTTGACCAGTTCGCCAATCCCGATAACCCGCTGGCGCATTACGAGGCGACCGGGCCGGAAATCTGGCGCGACACCGAAGGCAGGATCACGCACTTCGTCTCGAGCATGGGCACGACCGGCACGATCATGGGCTGCTCGCGCTTTTTCAAGGAGAAGAGGGCGAGCATCCAGATCGTCGGCTGTCAGCCGGAGGAGGGCTCGCAGATTCCCGGCATTCGCAAGTGGCCCGAGGCTTACCTGCCCAAGATCTACGACAAGCTGCGCGTCGACCGCCTCGAGTATGTCAGCCAGGCTGCTGCCGAGGAAATGGCGCGGCGCATGGCTCGCGAAGAGGGGATCTTTGGCGGCATCTCGTCCGGCGGGGCGCTGCACGTGGCGCTGCGCCTGTCCGGCGAGCTGAAGAACGCGGTCATCGTTACCGTAGTGTGCGACCGCGGCGACCGCTATCTCTCCTCCGGGGTGTTCCCCGACTGACGTGGCTCCGGTCCTCGCCTTCGACATCGAGACCGTACCGGACGTCGCCGGGATGCGGCGCCTGTACGACCTGCCCGAGGCGCTCCCCGACGCCGAGGTGGCGGAGGTCGCGTTCCAGAAACGGCGCACGCAGACCGGCAGCGACTTCCTGCCGCCGCAGCTGCATCGCGTGCTCGTCATCTCCTGCGTGCTGCGCGACGCCGAGCAGGTTCGCATCTGGTCGATTGGCGAGCCTGCCGAGGACGAGGGGACCGCGATCCAGCGCTTCTACGACGGAATCGAGCGCTACGTACCGCAGCTCGTGTCGTGGAACGGCGGCGGATTCGACCTCCCGGTGCTGAACTACCGTGCCCTGGTGAACGGTGTATCTGCGCCGCGCTTCTGGGAACAGGGCGATGATGACCGCGATTTCAGGTGGAACAACTACGTCAGCCGCTACCACACGCGCCACCTGGACCTGATGGACGTGCTGGCGATGTACCAGCCGCGCAATAACGCGCCGCTGCACGAGGTCGCGCAGCTGGCCGGATTGCCCGGAAAGATCGGCATGGAGGGCGGCGTAGTCTGGGAGCAGTACCGCAACGGCGCGATCGCACAGATCCGCAATTACTGCGAGGTGGACAGCGCGAACACCTACCTCCTGTACCTGCGGTTCCAGCTGCTGCGCGGAGCGCTCGACCGTGTGCAGTACCAGCGCGAGTGCGCCCTGCTGCGCGGCGCGCTGGAGAAGCAGAAGGAGCCCCACTGGCGCGAGTTTCTCGAGCGCTGGACGGATCCGCTCGCCCGGTGATGCTGCGCATCGAGTCGCTCGACGCCGAGGGGCGTGGCGTGGCTCGCAACGACGAGGGCAAGGTGGTATTCGTCGAGGGCGCGTTGCCCGGCGAGCTGGTCGAGGCGCAGACCGTGCGCCGCAAGGCGTCATTCGACCTGGCGCGAGCGACCGCCGTTCTGCGACCGGCGAGCGGCCGGCTCGTGCCGCGCTGTCCGAACTTCGGGATCTGCGGAGGCTGTGCGACGCAACATGCGGACGCCCGCACCCAGCTCGCGGCCAAGCAGCGCTGGCTGGAGGATTGCCTCGCCCGCCTGGGGAAGGTCAGGGCGGACTCCATGCTGCCCATCGTGTACGGCGAGGAATGGGGCTATCGCAATCGCGCCCGGCTGACCGTGCGCCGCGTGGCAAAAAAAGGCGGCACGCTCGTCGGATTCCACGAGCGCCGTTCGAGCTATGTCGCCGACATGAAGTGCTGCGAGGTGCTGCCGGTGCGCATCTCGACGCTGCTGCCGGAATTGCGTGAGCTGGTCGAGTCGCTTTCGATCCGCGAGCGCCTGCCGCAAATCGAGGTCGCGCTCGGCGATGCCTGCGACGTGCTCGTGTTCCGAATCCTGGAGCCGCTCACCGCGGACGACGAAGCGAAGCTCCGCGCATTCGCCGAGGCGAGAGGCGTCAGCGTCTGGCTGCAGCCGGCGGGACCCGCGAGCGCGAGCCCGTTCCATCCCCTGCCGGCGCCGCCGCTCGACTATGCGCTGCCCGAGTTCGGCGTGCGCATCGCCTTCCTGCCGACCGATTTCACTCAGGTCAATCACGCGGTGAATCGCGTGCTGGTGGGGCGCGCCGTGCGCCTGCTCGACCCGCAACCCGGCGAGGCTGTGGCCGACCTGTTCTGCGGCTTGGGCAATTTCTCGCTGCCGATCGCGCGGC
>Ga0316620_10000158_pt1 | contig 26575 bp, 26 predicted proteins | sample OWC_Aug_M1_C1_D5_FD_207651 | JGI IMG/M metagenome (GOLD analysis project Ga0316620, IMG submission 207651) | Wetland soil microbial communities from Old Woman Creek delta, Ohio, United States - OWC_Aug_M1_C1_D5_B | ecosystem: Environmental > Terrestrial > Soil > Wetlands | place: USA: Ohio...
AAAAGTTGGAGCCTAAAAAAATTGTTGAAATAGGAACAGCAAGCGGCGGAACATTGTTTCTTTTTGCGAACATCACAAATCCTGAAAAAATCGTGAGCGTCGATTTGCCGAGTGGTTCTTTTGGATGCGGCTATCCTTCTTGGAAGATTCCGTTTTTTAGATCTTTGGGAAACAAAGGGGTTATCAAACTTATCAGAGCTGATTCTCACAGTCAAGAAACACTGAGAAAAGTTAAAACACTCTTGGAGAGCAGCAAAGTTGATTTCCTATTTGTAGATGGGGATCACACATATCAAGGTGTCAAAGAAGACTATCAGATGTATTCTCCGCTTGTGAAAAAAGGGGGAATTATAGCGTTCCATGATATCGTCACACATGGTCAAACATCCGGCTGTGAGGTTGACAGGTTCTGGCATGAAATCAAACAGAACTACCGCAATATCGAGATAATTGAGGCTCCAAATCAAAAATGGGCAGGAATAGGCTTATTGTACTTATGAGCTTTTGATGTGTGGGTGCGTTGGGCTTGGAACAAAAAAAAAAATAATCCGTTGCCACGCATTTGTCAACTATTTCCTTGGCGCACTTTTGTAACCTCATGCGTTCTTATTATTATTGATAAAGAGTACTTTTTTGTTTAAAACAAACTTATTATGCGAGATCTTATTCTGTAAAAATTGGTTTTAAGCGTATATATCAGTCTCGTGTCCAACTGTTCGCGGGAAAGACTACCGATCGCATTTACTCTACCCCTCAGTTAGCTGACGCTTTGCTAAGCTCTCTATACTCTTTGCGATGACCTTCCTGTCAAGTCTAGTTCTCCAGAACTTCGCAATTTCTTCAGGCTCATAATTGCCGTTATCCCACTTCGCCGCATCTTGCAGCAAAGCACCTATGATGGCTTCTTTGTTGAACGCGACTGCCGTGGATCCAGAGAAACCTTGCATTGAAAGATACCTAAGGCTCTCAACAGGAGTGCCAACTATTGAGCAGCCAGAGCATAGAGCTTCACCTGCCGCAATGGAGAAGCTTTCCCATCTTGAGGGCACAAGCAATATTCTGGCGCTTGTTAGGACCTCAAGAATCCTGTTTCTTTCAACGAAGCCTGAAACAATTACGCGGTCTCTAACCTGCTGAGGTGCTTGGCGGATTAAGCTTTGGACTGAATCTGTTCCAACTCCAAATATTTCAATCCTAAAATCCTGCCTCTGCTTTAAAAATTCAATAGAGGTTTCAACCATCACCTGAGTGTTTTTTTGAGCGGAGTCACTCCACCGTCCGTATGAAACGATTGTCTTTTCCTTCTTACCGATGGCTGTCTTTAAGAAATCCGGGGCAATGGGATTTGGGATGAAAGTTACTTTTCTAACTAAGTCTGGTTTTCCCCATGTCACTAGAAAGAAATTAAGGTTTGACTGAGCTTCGGGGCTTTCTATGATAACTGCATCGCTAAGTTCTATTTGTTTGATTACTTCTTTAGCTTCCACTGAATGGTGCCTGCGCTTCCAAGATTCAGAAGATAAACGCCAGCGTAAGTCGTTGATGGCAGCAAGCGTGCTCCAGCGTTCTTTGAGTGGAACTCTTAGGTTATGCCTTTCAAGTGGGTAGGCGATTCTTCCGTCGCTGTCGCATTTGATTATAACTTTTTTGCCAGCCGACTTAATTTTCTCAATGATTGGCCTGTAGGCAGTACGGAGCCACGTATAGGCGAGGATAACGTCTGAATCGTTTTTTAACCAATACTGTTGGTTATTGTATTCTTCAAGACTGTTCTGGGTAAGAATGGGAAAGGAGGGGCTGTAGTTTGCTAACTCTTTCTTGTTTAGCGTTAGAACATCTACGTTCACTCCGTTTTCTATTAATCCAAGCGGAATTTGCCCTGGGTCTTTTGTTTCATGAAACGGACGGAAGTCATCGAACAATATTGAAATTTTCATTAGTCTACTCCATTTTCTTTGTGCTCTTGTATGCGATTGCAGGATATATAATTTAAACACAGATTCTTCTGACAAACAAGGCGTGAGAAAAGATTAAATGCTGTTAAATCGATTTTGGTTAAAGCAGGCATTTGGGCGGAATATAGTTCTAGGGAATGTCGATGGCAAAAAATATTCCAAGACAAATCGGAAACATCCTCACAAGAAAATTCATTAATCAGCGCCATCAACGTCGCTTGCATGTTCCAAGCGCCAACGCCCTATGGCAAATCAATTTAGTCACGTCATGGGACGAGAAATGCGGAATAGCAACATACTCTGCTTTTTTAGCCCAAGAACTCAAAAAAACTGTTAAAGTGTACATTACTATCTTGCCTAAAAAAAATGCTTTAGATCCTTTCTTTAAAATATTAGGTTACCGTGTTGGGCACAATCAGGATTTGGTTCATGTCCAATTTGAGTACGGCTTATTCTCAACCCTGAAGCTTGGCAAAAGAAGCTTAACGGCCTTTGCAGCTCTGCTTTTCTATTTAGGATTGTCGTTGGGAAACAGGTCTATCGTAACCACAATTCATGAACCTAGAAAAACAATTGCCGCTGGAACAAAAAGCGGTATTTACTACACACGGCTACTAGATAAACTAGTTTTTTCAACATCTGATTTGTTGGTTGTGCATACGCGGGAAAGCAAAGAGCTGCTAGAAAAAGTCTACGGAGTCAGCGCTTCAAAACTATGCGTAATACCTCATGGCAGTTTTGAACAGCCGCGCTTTCTAGACAAGCTGGAATGCAAGCGTAAACTTGGGTTGCAAGAAAAAACGGTAATGACTATTTTGGGGTTTGTAACTCCCAAAAAAGGTCATGACTTGGTAATTCCACTGCTTCCACAATTAGATAGGTCTGTTCATCTTTTGATTGCTGGCGGACCACAAACACAGGAAGACGCAAAATATGTACAGAAACTTGAAAAACTTGCAGTTCAATATCACTGCTCTGACAGAGTAACTTTCACAGGCTATCTTCCAGACTTATCAACTGCTCTTAATGCAACCGATATTGCAATACTACCTTACAAAACCGTAACTGACAGCGGCGTTTTGCATATTTTAGCGTCGTATAAAGTGCCGATAATAGCATCTGATCTGAACGCTTTTAGGGAAGTCTATCAAGAATTCGGCTGCATATCGCTTTTCAAAAACGGTGACGTCCAAGAACTCCTGCAAAAAATACAATTTTTGCTTTCTGACCAACAACAAAGAGATTCCCTTAAGGCGCAATGTGAAGACATGTGGAATGCGACAAAGTGGAGCAGCATTGCTCAAAAGCACATGGAAATGTACCGTGAAGTGCTATCAAGTAACGCTTAACGGTCATGGTTTAGGGTTTCTCGGGTCCAAAAACATTTGGAAGCCATCAAGCGTTGCCTTCCAATATGTGAAGATGCTGTCAAGTTTGCGGTATTTTAGTTCTACTGCTGTTTTAAGCCATAATTCAAAGCCAAAGAAATACAACAAGAATTTTGCTTGATTACCGTAACTGAGGTTTCGCCTTGCAAATAGAAACCTGTTTCTGTTAAGATAGTACTCGCGTTGGAAATTTCCTTCTCCGCCTGTGGAGGAAGCAACTTTGTGCCAGACCTCAGGTTTCGGTAAATAAACAACCTTGTAGCCAGCCTTTTTTGCTCTAAAGCACAGATCAGTTTCTTCCCAATAAGCCCAAAACTTGGGGTAAAAGAGCCCAATCTTATCAAGTAGACTTCTTCTGATAAGCATGCATGAACCCTCGATTTTGTCAACTTCCCGAAGCTGTGCTGATTTTGCGCAATATTCTTTTCCTTTCACTCGCCACAGCGTAATGTCTTCACCAGCGAAGTCAACGAGGGTGGGGCGATCGTAATAGTAAATAGTTGGTCCTGCGATTCCAATGGAAGGCGTTTTTTCCGACTCAGCGATCATTTCAGAGAGGAACCTGCTATTAACTACTATGTCATTGTTGAGGAGAACAACGTAGTCAGCGATTTGTTTTTGTGCTAGCCGCAGACCGATGTTGGTGCCTTCGGCAAACCCATAATTCACTTTATTTTCAATCAGAAGTAGCTCTTTGTTGAATTGCAAGGGTGCCTTTCGTGTTGCTGGATCAATTAGTTTTAATGGTTTGTTGGTGGAATCATACTGAAAAAACTTTGACTCAACATTGATTTTCCCATTTGCGTAATCTTGGATTCTTTCTACTGAGCCATCCTTTGAGCCGTTATCGATGAGGATTATCTGGTAGTTTGAGTAGTCGATTTGGTAGAGGCTCTCTAAACATTCGACAGTGTTTTTCCAGCCGTTCCAGTTGAGTATGATGATGGCAACTTTGGGATCTTTTCCTTTGTTGCTGGAATTTGAACTGCCTGTTTCTTGAGCGATCATTTTGTCATCTTAAACTATTGTGAAACTGAACTTTAGTATAAGGGTATTTAGCGTTTAAATTAACATCTGAAGAAATATAATTTAAAACCCATGAGGAAGGCAAAATTTCAAGTTTTTTTGAGCCAATAACCGTGTAGGCGCAGAGGGTTTATAACTAAAATAGCCCTTCCTTAGTTGGCAATTGAGCTCGCAATGATAAAGCTGAGAATCGACGTCGATTATCCGTACCCTTCGAGGGCTAGAAGCTTCCTGCATGTAGCCTTGAGAATCAAAAGGAAAAAAGACAAGAATTACCTCAAAAATGCGCGTATCATTGCCAGAATGATCAACGAGTCACCGCTGGAAGTTAGAGGTTTCTGGTTCTTCACTCCCTATACAATTCCGGACAAAAAACTGCTTGAGTTACTCAACCTTGAGAAACATGAGATAGCCCTTCATGTGGCAAACAACCCTTTTGAAGAATGGAAAGTTTTGGAGAATGAGACCAATCGCACAGTAAAATATTATACTATTCATGGAACTCAAAGGCTACTCGCGAGGTTAATGTGGGGACGGAAACGGTCTCAGTCTCAAGCTGCGATTCCCAGCGATTTGCCATTAACATCCTTTCATAACTTCACAACAATGAGTTTAGATAGGGAACGTTATAAGTTTGGTTTAGAAAAAACTCTGATAGACGCGGAGCGTTGGATTGACAGTGATGTTGTTCTGTCTTTTCATCCTGAATGGCTCTTTAGAAAGACGAAGAGGAATCAAAGGGGACCATTCTATGATGTGCTTAAGGCAATTTTAAAAGTTGACAAAGATTTTGAAACATTATACGTCAGGAAGCGAACCTTCATCAAGCTTGCCAGTGACATCCAAGAATACGAAAAAAACGCTACTCCAACCGACGAGTTCATCGAGAAACTTTGGGAAAGAAACAATGACGTTTACACGTTTCTTGACCGAAAATGGTGCTGCCCCATCTCTAACCCGCCGTGTAACTGGAAAAAAGAGGATGACAATGTTGGAATGCTTGAAATAAAGGACTTTAGAAGTTGGTGGCAGGCAGTCGGTAAGAAAACGCGAAACATGGCGCGTAAGGCGGAGAAGAGCGGTATAAAAGTCTCTGTAATTGGGCCTACTGAAAAGTTGGCGCAGGGAATTTGGAAAATCTACAATGAAACATCAATTAGGCAAGAGCGGGCTTTTCCACATTATGGCGAGTCGCTTGAGTTAATCACTGCAAATATGTATGCGGCTAAAAACAACACTTTTGTAGGCGCATACTTAGAAGATGACCTTGTAGGATTTCTCCAAATACTCCATGGCGTCAACATAGCAATCATCTCAAATATTCTCGCCCTGCAGAAGCACTGGGACAAAGGCGTAAACAACGCGCTCATCGCCAAAGCAGTTGAGGTCTGCGCTTCCAAAGGCGAGCGGTGGCTAATGTATGGAAGAATCGGAAACCATCCTTCACTGGACCGCTTCAAAGAAAGCAACGGGTTTGTAAAGTTCCCAATAAGTCGTTACTATGTACCTGTTACGAGCAAAGGCAGAACCGCCATAAAGTTAGGTTTGCATAAGGAGCTTAAAGATGCCCTGCCGCAGTGGTTGAAGGGTCCGCTTATTCCAGTTTCAAATTGGGTGAGCAGAACCAAGGTGAAAATTCGCCTAAGGAAGCTAAAGTAGCAAGCCAGCGAGCAGATTATTTAGTTCTTCCTTATTTTTGACGCTTCTGAAGATAGCTTTCCCGCTGGCATACAAACGAAAAGATGTGTCTTGGTATTTTAGCTCGTAGATTATGCCTGCGATAGTGTTTTTGAGAGTGGCTTTTTTTAGTATGTTTGTGATGGCTTCTTCTTTTTTCTCGTACTTGAAAATTACTATGACGTCTTTTTCTGCACCACATGTTCCCTCGATTCGTGATACGTAGTCTTCAATGGTTGCCACTAGAATTGCTCGACCTCCTTTAACACTTCAACGAAGCGATCAACTTCCTTTTCCGTGTTATAAACATAGAAACTTGCGCGTGCGGAAGATTCCAATTTAAATATTTGGTGCAGGGGCTGGGCACAGTGGAACCCGCTTCGCATCATTATACCATAATTATCGCAGAACAGCGCCACGTCATGCGAAGACAAGCCTTTGACGCTGAAGGGTATGATTCCGCATTTCTTGGAGAGGTCGCTTGGACCGTAAACTGCGACTTTGTTGCACTGCTTCATGAGTCCAACCGCATACAGTGTGAGGGCTTTCTCATGGCTCAAAACGTTGTCCATGCCCAAACTCTCAAGGTACTTTACTGCTTCTGCTAAACCGATAGCGCCAGCGATGTTGGGTGTGCCTGCCTCAAACTTCCATGGCAACTCATTCCACGAAATAGCACATTGCCCCTTTGCCTGACTATAAGCTACTTCCTTTATCATTTCTCCGCCGCCTTGGAAGGGAGGCATTTTTTCCAGTAGTTCTTTTTTGCCGTAGAAGACGCCGATGCCTGTGGGTCCAAGCATCTTGTGTCCTGAAAAAGCCAGAAAATCCGTATCCAAGTCTTGAACGTCAACTGCCATGTGGGGTACCGACTGAGCGCCGTCAACCAACATCAAAGAGCCTTGGTCGTGGGCTATTTTGGCTATGCGTTTAACGTCGTTGATTACGCCTGTGACGTTTGAGACGTGGCTCAGGCAGGCGATTTTTGTTTTTGGCGTTAATTTATTTTCGAAGTCATCGTAGTCCAGTGTGCCGTCAGGGTTGACTCTAGCATATTTTATTGTGAAACCTTTGATTTTAGCGGTTAATTCCCATGGTACAATGTTGCTATGATGCTCCATTAAGGAAACAAGAACTTCGTCGCCATTGCTAAGGTTGTTTAGTCCCCACGAATACGCGACTAGATTGATGGCTTCGGTTGTACCTCTGACGAAAACAAGTTCGGAGGGGGTTTTCGCGTTGATGAATTCGGCAATTTTTTCTCTTGATTTCTCGTAGAGGTCGGTCGCTTCCAGGGATAGCGTGTGTACTGCGCGGTGCACATTGCCGTTGTGATTCTCATAAAAGTCTGTTATAGAATCGATGACTTGGCGTGGTTTCTGAGTAGTGGCGGCGTTGTCAAAGTAGATTAGCGGATTACCGTTTATTTTTCTATTTAAGATCGGAAAGTCTTGCCTGATTGCTTGGGAATCTAGGATTGTTTTTCTGCCTCAGGTTTTAGCCTCTTAGATAGCAATTTTGCTAGTTCTTCTTCCTCTAATGCTTGTTTTTCCTCAAAGGTGTTTTCCTTCGGCATCCAACTTGGCGCTTCAACACCCTTCTGCTTAAAGTATTGTCTGATTGCACGTTTGAGAGCACCGACTGCGAGAACACCGCAATGGAATTTGACGCTTGGCAACCCGCCGATTTCCTCAGTAACTTTCTTCCAAGTAATGTCTAGCCATGCGGCTTCTAGGCTCAAACCCTTAATCATTTCAGTTACTATGCTGGATGTGGCGATGTTAGCGGCGCAGCCATAGCTTTCAAAGGATGCCTTTTCAATAATGTCTTTGTCGCTGATTTTTAGGTAGAAAGTTATCATGTCTCCGCAGGCAGGGTTTCCTGCTACTGCGACGACTGTTGCGTCCTCCATTTTGCCAAGGTTCTTGGGGTTTCTGAATAAATCCATGACTTTAGGGTTGTATGGTAATGGTATTCTTGACATTTTAATCAACTCCTGTTGAGCCAACTATCCCTCTAATACGATTCACAGCTGAGGGCAAAACTTCTAACACGTAATCTATATCCTCTTCTGCAAGGTACCTCGTGGTTTTCATGAGAATACTGCCGTGTGCCTCGCTGAACCTGCGGCCAATTGCCACCAAAACGTGGCTGGGCTGAAGTAGTCTGCGGCTGCATGCGCTTCCGCTGGAAACGTAGATGCCTTTGAGGCTAAGCTCTATTGTTAAGGCTTCGCCTTCAGCGCGTAGGATGCTTATATTGGCATTGTCTGGGGAGCGTTTGTCGCCTTTCGGACCGTTAAAGCGCAAGTCAGTCAACTCATTGAATATGCCATCAACCAGCTTCTCTCGCAGCATTCGCATCTTAGCAGTGTTAGCATCAAAGTTCTCAAAAGCAAGTTCCGAAGCCTTCGTAAACCCGACAATCAGGGGCGTGTTTTCAACTCCTGGCCAAAGCTTCTGAGTGCCAATTTGTCCTTCAAGGATGCGCTCCATGTTTATTCCTTCCCGCAAATACATTGCACCCATGCCTCTAGGGCCCTGTATCTTATAGCTGCTGACCGTTGCCAAATCAACCTTGAGATTCTGCACGTTGAACGGAATCCTCCCATAAGCGTCTGAAGCGTCAGAGTGGAAAAGCGTCTGCGGGTTCTTAGCTTTCACGATATCTACTGCTTCTTCGATGGGTTGAACTGTGCCAATTTCATTGTTGACACTTGAGATGCTGACGAGGATGGTCTCGTTATCAACTGCTTCCTTGAGCTTCTCTAGATTGACGAAGCCTTCGCGGTCCACCGGGATTTTAGTGGTTGAAAACCCAAATTTGCCCATCATCTCAGCCACTTGCAGTACGTTGATAGGTTCAATTTCTGAGATAACAATTTTTTTGCCCTTACCCTTCTGCGCAAAGCAGGTACCCATAATAGCAAGATTGTTCGCTTCTGTTTCGCCTGGTGTGAAAGTGATGTCTTCAAGATTTTTTGCTCCCAAAGTGCCACTAATTTTTTTGAAGCAGGTCATGATAGCCTCAAACGCTTCCCAGCCTGGTTTGTGGGTGAGTGTGGGGTTGCCGTAGGCTTTTTTGTCAAAGTAAGGAAGCATGCTGTCAACTACTTCTTTTGGGACTATGCTGGAGTTTTCGTTGTCTAGGTAGACTTCGTGTGTTATACCTTCGTGTAGTTTGAGCAGTTCTTTCACGTTTTCAACCATGCAGTATCCTACCTGATGTTTTGGGACAGATAACTCGTCACTCTGCTAGTGCAAGTTCAACTAAAAAAACCTAGCCACAAAACGCTCCAATGACAGGTCCTACCAGTTAGCACTGAACCGAAAAACAATAAACAACAACCTCTGCGTTGTTAATTTGCGTTCCCCAAAAGGTTGCAAATCAGGCAAAAATCCACTTATCGGCACTAAAAACTCTAATAACTCAGCAAACCATACCTAACAACAATCAAAATTACTGGCGAGCAAACCTTGAAAATCACAGAACTGCCTATTCGACAACCCGTAAAAGATGTGCTTGAAGGCTTAGGGATCTTAGAGTTATTTCCGCCTCAAGAAGACACCATACGAGCAGGAGTGCTTGAAGGACAAAACATTGTTCTCGCCAGCCCAACCGCCTCAGGCAAAACCCTAATCGCAGAACTCTGCGCACTTAAACACGTGCTTGAAAACCATGGCAAAGTCATCTACCTCTCACCGCTCCGCGCGTTGGCAAGCGAGAAGTTTGAGGACTTCAAGAAGTACACTTCCATCCAAAAGGCAGATGGCAAAAAAGTCTCTGTGGGCATAAGCACAGGCGATTTTGACACCGCCGACAACTGGCTTGAGCGGTATGACGTTATCGTGACTACTAACGAGAAGGCGGATTCGCTCTTGCGTCACCGCGCCAAATGGATGGACAGCATCTCGCTGGTAGTCGCTGATGAGATTCACCTCCTAAACGAGGCTGAACGTGGACCAACCCTAGAAATCGTGCTGGCAAGGCTCTTGCAGGTTAACCCTCACATCCAAATCCTCGCCTTAAGCGCAACCATAAACAACGTAGATGAAATTGCAGGGTGGCTAAATGCAAAGTTCATTGTAACGGAGTGGCGCCCCATTAACCTCAAAGAAGGCGTTATGCTGCAAGGCGAAATCCAGTACAAAGACGGCGGCTCAAGAAAAATCGAACAGCAAACCCACTTAACCGTTGTAAACTTGGTTTTGAACACTTTGCAGACTGGCGGGCAAGCGTTAATTTTTGCTTCCACAAGAAAAAGTGCTGTTTCCGCAGCTAAAACTATTGCAAGCCAGATGGACAGAGCGCTGCCAAAAACAGGATCTAAACTAGTTAAACGCTCACTGGAAGAACAAACGAAAAAAGTCTTAGAAAAGGAAGCCAAAAAAATCCAAGACGCTGGAGAGCGTACCCAGCTGGGCGAAGAACTTGCCGATTTAGTGCGCTGCGGCGTTGCATACCACCATGCAGGGCTGTCAGGTGCCCATCGCAAAATCATTGAGGATGCATTTAAAGAGCGAAAAATCAAAGTCTTAACCGCTACACCTACTTTGGCTTGGGGCGTTAACCTTCCAGCCAGAACCGTTATCATCCTAGATTACAGGCGTTTTGAGCCCGGATACGGCAACTACCCCATAAGTGTGTTGGATTACAAGCAGATGGCTGGCCGGGCTGGCAGACCAAAATATGACAAGTTCGGCGAATCGGTGCTTATCGCTAAAACCGCTGACGAATCGGACTACCTTATGGAAGGCTACATTCTCGCGAAACCTGAGCGAATTTGGTCCCGGTTGGCTGTGGAAAAAATCATTCGAGGCCACGTTTTGGCCACGGTTGCTTCTGATTTTGCTCACACTGAAAACGGGATTTATGAGTTTTTTGGCAAAACTTTCTACGCTTATCAATATGACGTCAAAGCGATAAAAACGGTTATCAACAAAATCCTTCGTTTCCTGCACGATGAAGAAATGATCTGTGTAGTCGGCGACAACATCTTGGCAACCAAGTTTGGCAAACGCATAAGCGAACTCTACATCGACCCCCTATCAGGCGTAATAATTCGTGATGCGCTGCAAACCAAACCGTCCATTCTGACAGAGTTTAGCTTGTTGCACCTAATCTCTCACACCCCAGACATGGGCCCAGTCATGCGACCATACCAACGTGAAATCGACAAATTAGCAATCCAACTAAATGACCACAGACAAGAACTATTTGTGGAACCGCCCGACGAATGGGAAGATCACATCGGCTACGCAGACTTTTTAGGCGAAGTCAAAACCGCCATTGTCATGAATAACTGGATAGAGGAGTTGCCAGAGGAGAAAATTATTGAACGCTTCAATGTTCAACCAGGAGACCTCTACCGCACAATCGAGAACGCCAAATGGCTTCTGCACGCCACAGACGAGCTGTCATCGGTAGTAGCTAAAAATAGGGAGGTTTCATCATTAAGCCATGAGCTTGTAGAGCGAGTTTCCAAAGGCATAAAGAAAGAATTGCTGCCAATTGTACAGTTGGAAGGCGTCGGCAGAGTCCGCGGACGCATCATATTCAACGCTGGATATCAAACAGTCGAAGACCTCAAACACGCATCCATCGAAGAACTAACCAACCTGCCATCTGTAGGACCAAGGCTAGCTAAGAAAATCAAAGAGCAAGTCGGTGGCTTTGTCAAAAAGGAAACTTGGGAAAACATCGGAAAAACAGAAGAAGTTGAGCAGAAAGGCTTGTTTGACTTCTAAGCACCCTGCGCAAATCGCTCTGCCTGTTTAACTGCCGTGCCCAAATAGTTCTTGGGGTTTAATGCTTGGTCAATTTCCCGTTCGCTGAGCTTGCTACTGACAAACTTGTCTTCGAGGAGAACTTGCTTGAACTCTTTCTTCTCAACTGAGCTTTGGATTGTCAGTTTTCTCAGCAGTTCATGGGCCTCTTGGCGGTTTACGCCCTTTTTTGTCAGCGCCATCATGACCGATTCTGACATGGCACGTCCCTGAGTCAACGACAGGTTCTGCAGCATCCGCTCGCTGTCCACCCGCAAGTTAGCGACGATTTCGCACATGAGCTTTAGAATGTAATCTAATAGTATGTTTGATTCTGGCAAAATAAACCGCTCAGCCGAAGATTGCGTCAAGTCACGCTCATGCCATGTAACTATATCTTCAAGTGCTGGGGTGCTTAGGCTTCGAACAATTCGGGCTAAACCACAAACCCGCTCGCATATTTCAGGATTCTGCTTGTGAGGCATTGTGGAGCTGCCCACCTGCTTTTTAGCCTCAAACGACTCGAAAACTTCTCCGATTTCTGGTCTTTGCAGCTCGCGGATTTCGGTCGCAAAGTTCTCAAGCGAAGATGCAACCATCCCGTAAATGCAAACAAGCTCAGCATAGCGGTCGCGCTGAACAATCTGCGTTGAAATCTCCGCCGCATTCAGCCCAAGTCGCTTCATGACAAGCTCCTGAATCTGCTCGGCATGCTCGCCAAGTCCAGCCTGTGTGCCGACGGCACCGCTGACTTTGCCGACGAGGACACGTTTCTTGCATTCGTCCAGCCTTTCTATGTGTCGGTTTATTTCGTAGCCCCAAACTGCAAACTTGAAGCCCAAGGTAATCGGTAAAGCATGCTGCCCATGTGTTCTGCCGATCATAACCCTCTCCTTGTTGGAGATCGCCTGACGTTTCAGAATAGCCTCAAAATCTGCAAGTCTTTTTTCAATGATGGCTTCAGCATCTTTAAGTTGTAGGGCGTTGGCTGTGTCGACGATGTCATAACTTGTTGCACCTAGATGTACGTAGGCCCCGCTTGATCCGCAAACCTCGGAGAGCGCGCGAACTAGTGAGGCAATGTCATGCTTAATTTCTTTTTCGATGGCCTTTACTCGCTCGACTTTAACGTATTTTGTAGATGCCATGGTAGCGATTTTTTCAGCGTCTTTCCTTGGGATGTTGCCCACTTCAGCATGCGCCAGTGCCAAGGCGGCTTCAACATCAAGGAGTTTCTGGACACGTGTTTCTTCTTCGAAGATTTTGAGCATTTGTGTCGTTCCGTATCGGCCAGTGTCTATGGGTAAGATTGGCAAGTTAGCTTTCCTCAAAGTCTAAAGATGCACATTAAAGATTAATGTTTTACCAATACAATACCACAAGGTACGCAGTGTTGTGGTGTTTGGAGGCATGAAAGTAACCGTCGCATTGTTAGATAAAAAAGGCAAATGCGTCGTTGATAGGGTTCTTGAAGTGCTAGGGAGTTTTGAGCTTCGGAAGCCTGTGAATTTTGGACTAATTTCCCCTAAGAAGAGTTTTTTTGAAAAAAGCCTTGGCATTTTGAGGCGACAGGGTTTAGATTCCTCAACGATAGCAGCTTATGTTACCTCGCAACCTAAATCGGCAAGCAGCTATCAGTCTTTAAAACTGGATGACGCAGTACTTCTTTTTGAAGGTAGAGTTTACTCACCGATATCTCAAACGGCCATCTTTGAGCAAATTGCGAAGGAGCCGCGTCATTGCGAGACCACACTCCAAACTCTTATTGCAAAGGCTGATGGAGATTACTCTTTCCTAATGGTCAAAGAAAACTGGATTTTAGCGGCACGAGACCCAATCGGAGTCCAACCGCTCTACTACGGCGAAAACAAAGACATCGTCGCCTTCGCTACAAACTGCAAAGCCCTCTGGAAACTCGGAATCGAAAAGCCCGTTTCCTTTCCGTCTGGAAACCTATGTTTTGTTAGCCGAGATTGCCTAAAGTTCAAACCAATAAAAACGTTGGATTATGCGGAACCTAAACCGACAACATTAAACGATGCAGCTAAAACGTTGCAGACTCTTCTTGAAGAATCAATTAGGCGGCGAGTGCACGGCTTAAAAGAAGCCGCGGTGGCGTTCTCAGGTGGATTAGATAGCAGTCTACTGGCTTTCTTGGCTAGAAAATGTGGGATCAAAGTAAACCTGCTCCACGTGAGCTTGGAAAATCAAGCTGAAACTGAAGAAGCCATCGCAGCGGCAGAGGCGTTGAATTTACCCTTGCAAGTGCACCTATTCAAAGAATCCGATGTCGAAAAAACGTTGCCGAAAGTTGTCGACCTCATCGAGGACTCAGATCCTATTAAGGCAAGCATTGGAGTTCCGTTTTACTGGGCAGCAGAAAAAGTGTCGGAGGCTGGCTTCAAAGTAGTGCTAGCTGGGCAGGGTGCTGACGAACTGTTCGGCGGATACCAACGCTACGTAAACAAGTACTGTAAGGATGGAAGCGAAGAAGCTAGGCGAACAATGTTCAAGGACGTGACTGGCATTTATGAGAGCAATCTTGAGAGAGATATGAAAATTATTGGCTTCCATGACGTGGAGTTGCGGTTGCCTTTTGCATCGTTTGAGATTGCCGAGTTTGCTCTGAGTTTACCGATTGAATGCAAAATGGAACAAAAACCCGAAACCCTTAGAAAGCTGGTGTTGAGAAAAGTCGCGTTGAACGTTGGCATGCCTATCTCAATTGCCGATAAACCTAAGAAAGCCGTGCAATACTCCACAGGAATAAACGATGCGTTAAAAAGAATTGCGAAAAAACACGAAAAAACCGTTAACGAATACATAACTGAACTGTTCCAGCAATCAAAAAACAACGCCTAACTCATCAGGACAGCTTGCAACCGAACTTTTCGTTCTCTCTAAAATTGGCTTTTTATAAAAGTGAGGGCGTCTCTCTGAGAGCAACATGTCTTTTCACTAAGGTGTTAGTCTGACCCTGTCTCTTGGGTAAAGCGTGACTTCCCGAATGTTCTTTTTTCCTGTTAGAATCATTGTGAGGCGTTCAAGCCCAATTGCCCATCCTGCGTGTGGTGGCATGCCGTAATCGTAAGCTTGTAGGTGGCTCTTAAAAGACTCAGGGTTGAGGCCTTTTTCTTGGAGGCGCAGGATTAGTTGGTCTTTTTGGGAGATTCTCGTTCCGCCTGATACCAGCTCAATGTAATGAAACATCAAGTCGAATCCTTCGCAAAGTTCTTGTTTATCGTCACGTGGCTTGATGTAGAATGCTTTGGAGGGTGTGGGCCAATCAGTTATGTAGTAGAAGTATGGGTAGAGTTTGCCGAGTGTGCGGAACGCTTCGGTGGGGATATCTTCGCCCCATGGAATCGTTACGCCTTGCGCTTTTAGGTCTTCGAGGACTTGCGTGTAAGTTAACTGTTTAAACGGAATCGTTGGCACTTTAAAGTTGTAATCAAGCACCTTGAGCTGGCTGGTACAGTTTTCTTTCACAACGGTGCATGCGTGGTGTATGACTTGTTCCAAAAGTGTCATAACATCTTGGGCATTTGCAAATGCTTGTTCGATGTCAACGGATGTGAATTCGCTTAGGTGCCTTCTTGTGTGGGACTCTTCAGCTCGGAAGAATGGTCCAACCTCAAACACCTTCTCAAAACTCAGCGTCAACTCTTCTTTGTAAAGCTGTGGGCTCTGAGCGAGGTATGCTTTTTGACCAAAATAATCAACACTGAAAAGTTCTGATCCACCTTCCGTTGCTGAAGCGATGATGCGTGGCGTGTGAACCTCCAAAAAACCCATCTCGAACAGGAAGCTGCGGATTGCTTCTAGGGCTGTGTGCTGTATTTTGAATGCGGCTAAGCTTTTTTCTTGGGTTAGGTCGAGTGGTCTTGCGTCTAAGCGTGCTTCGATGTTGGCTGGGGTTTTGCCTGTGATGTCGATGGGTAATTGCTCTGTTGCCGTGCTGAAAACTTTGATGGCGCTGGGTATGATTTCGATGCCTCTTGGAGTCATGTTAGTTTTCTTGACGTTTCCTTTTACGCCAAAGGCGAAGCGTTTTTGTAAGATGTCGGTTTTGGTTACGACTTCTGGAGGGAGTCTTTTTTTTGGAACAGTTAGTTGGATTGTGCCTTCACGGTCTTGCATGATGATGAAGCGGATTCCGCCAAGGTCGCGTATGTCTTGGACCCAGCCGAAAAGTGTGATTTCTTTGCCGTCTAGTTCGGGTGTTACGTTGTTTGTATAATGTGTTCTAGTCCAGTCGCCGATGGAGTCCAAGTTCATTGTGTTTGCCCTTCTAGTCTGCGATTTCTACTCGTAAGGACATGTTACGTACTTTACTTGCGATTTCCTTTAAAGCCTTAAGGTCAAAAGGCAGTTGTGCGCCGCGTTTGCGTTTTAGGATAACGCGGGTTTCTGTGGTTCCATCTGGAAGCCAGATTGTGTTTATGGTTAGTATGCTGAAGGGTATGAAGAGGTCTTCGAGGAATTTGCGGTCGTCAACACCATGCTCGAGCACTCTGACGTTTTTGCCTGTTTCGTCACCGATGGCTTTGACGATTTTGCCGCCGTAGCCTAAAATTCTTGGGACATCTCCGTGTCCAACGAGGATGGCCAATGTTTTTTCTACGTCAACTGCTTTGTAGAAGCAGACGTTTTGCAGGGAAGGATATTTCTCTTCAAGCGAGAGTAGTAAGCGGGCAATTTTCAGGTCTAAGTCACTGATTTCGCCAGCCTTAACTTTAGCTGAACATTTTTGGCAAAGAATGCCGCTTTTTAAGCAGAAACTGCAAAGTTCTGTTTTCATTTTGGTTGTCGTTTTTCCTGCAAAGGAGGAGTTTGGCTTGCGTGCGGTTCTTTATCTCATTAATGTGATTTCAATAGTGCTTACGTTTGTGGTTTGTTCGCCTTCGTCTTGAGATAAGAGCTGGTCTGTTCCAATTCCGATGCTTTTGATTTTTACATCGGGAAGGAATCTGTGTCTTACAACTTCAGCCACATCAATTGCTCGGCTGATGGATCTGCCGCGTGCTTTGATGCTGACTTCTTTTGCTCCGCCATGGAAGAATGTTATGCATGCGAGGACATAGTTCATTATTGGTTTTTTTCCGATTAAGACTGCACTGGCGTTTTCCGACACGTTTCCGCTTCACTCCTAGTTTACTTTTTAAGTGGCTTGTGTAAAGCTTTTTCTAAAAATAAATACATTGTGGTATATCTGCGGAGTTCTAACTGAGTGTTTCCAATTTGGTTATCGATTTGTTTTCTGCAGAGTCATCGTACTGTTTTGTTTGTTTTTCTAGGGTCAAATTCTTAAGCAACCTCACTATTGTAAAGGTTTAACTTAACAAAACCTCACAAAAGTGACCAATTTGGAACCATTAACTAAACGTTCAATCCAACTCCTAAAAACACTCTATGAGAAAGGGAAGTCTACTAACACCTACACGCTAAGAGTTAAACAGGATGAGCTTTCGGACCAACTGGGCGTGAGTAGGCAAGCGTTAAACGTCCACTTGCGGAAACTCAAAAACCGTGGTTACATACGCACAGGCAGAGGTTTCATTGATGTGACCGAAAAAGGTTTAAGCGCACTAGGTGTTTCAACAACTCCAGCCTTTATTTTGCTCAAGGTTTCACCAATCAAGCGCATTCACGTGTATGAGCAAATTCATGACCTCGCCGTTTCCAGAGCATTTCGAATCGCTGGCGAAGTTGACGCTTTACTAATTGTTGAACGTGAGAACCTTGATGAAATTCTCAAGAAGCTCTATAGCATTGACGGGATAGAAGATACAAGGTCTTACGTGACAATTGAGGTTATCAAATAAGCGTACTTGTTTCTGGGAATGTTGGACAAAAGGTATATTTGATACTTAACCATCAAAGACTTAGCCAAAATGGAAGGTTACCAATAAAATGCCAATATTAGACCCAGTAAAAAAAGCCATAGCGCAAAAGCACCGCTTGTACATGAAAATCTGCAGAGACTGCGGTGCACGCAACGCTGAAACCGCGCTGAAATGCAGAAAATGCAAGGGCAAAAACCTGCGCTGGAAGAAACGAGAAATAGTAAAGTAGTCAACTTTTCTTTTGCTTTCCTTTTCTAAAGTATCGAAGCATTTTTCTAGTGCTCTCACCTGACTGTAAACTCTTGCATAAAGCATTTGATTATTAATAGTCGGACTTTTTTGGAGCCCATTAGAAATAGAAGGCAGAAACCTAAAATTGGTTTGACAACGGAATGACGGCTTTTTTCGGCTTTGTTTTTGCAGAAATGTGACCCTAGTCCAGAGACACGGTTATCTTTCGCCTGTTCGGGGATCTTTAATTTTACTTCTTCCGGAATGTTAATCAGGACATTCACTCCCTGGTTAGGTTTAACGTTATAAGCTTTGCCAACATCCAGACCGCGGATTTGCGGATTAGAGGACTTTTACTAGTGTTTCGGTGTTGAAAATGGTGTTTGCGCAACCATTTTTTATCAATGGGATACCTTGACCAGTAACATCCATGCTGCCAAGCAGATGACCCATCATCTTCATTTCTTCCCCGCAGGCAACACCCACAATGCCTTCATAATGGGTTGCTTTGAGAATTTTCGGTATGCATGAACCACCTGGTAAGAGGTAAACGTCATAGCCTTTCTCCTTAGCTAAGCGGTCAGCTTTGTTAACTAAGCAATCTTCTGAGCAATGTGCGCACGTGTATGTTGGAATGTCTGCGTCAAAGGTTGCTTTGCATCGGCTGTCCAGGTACTTTCTTGAGCAATGCGGAAGGAAAAGGGCTCGTTTCTTGGTTTCTAAAAACTTGTTTCTTTCCATACTGTTAATGGCTTGCAGGTCAATTAGATCCTGGAGCAAAACTATAGCGTCAGAAATATTCAGTCCTGTTGCCTCTTGGATCTTAAATTTCAGAATTAGCTCATTTAGGGTTTTTAGGAAGCTTTTATGCATGCCCTTCTGATAGCTAATCATGGCGATTTCATTGAAGAAAAAACGCGGAACCTTTGAGAGGTCGAATGTGAATCTATAGGGCATAAGTTAGCATAATCGACTAACACGCTTAAAAAAATACCTATATTGCAATTAAGAATCTGCTGGGCGAGTGTTTTGAAAATTTAAACCCAAGAGTTCTTTTATGGCTTTAACTTCCTCACGCAACTTTTTCACTTCGCTCTCAAGGCTGTTAGCGCGTGCCTCGGCATCCTTTTTTGCACTCTCTATGCTGAACAGCAACTCAGGTTTTGAATCAAGCAACTCCAGCTTTTCATGCAAATCAGCCAAGTTCTGCTTAAGCCCAAACTGAATTTTCCTAAGTCGACCAACCAACTCTTCCATACTTGGGGCATCCGCGGTTTTGGAGTTTTCATTGCCCATCGAAAAAACCCTAAATTTGAAGAATAAAGAGGAAAAGTGTTGTTGTTTAGATGCTGATTTGGAACATTAGCCGTTCCACAAGTTCCTTGTAGCGGTTGCGGATAGTGACTTCGGTGACCTGGGCAATCTCCGCGATTTCCCTCTGCGTCTTTCGTTCGCCTGTTAGGACTGATGCGACGTAGCTTGCTGCTGCGGCGATGCCTGTTGGTCCTCTGCCTGAGGTGAGTTTGAGTTCTTTTGCTGCGGCTAAGATTTTGTGGGCGATTTCCTCCACTTTTCCCTGCATGGTGAGCTGGTTGGAAAACTTTGTTATGTACTGGCTTGGTCTTAGCGGTGGTATTGAATAGTTTAGTTCTCTGATTAGGAAACGGTAGCTTCTGCCAACCTCTTTCTTGTTAACGGTTGATGCCTGGGAAATCTCATCCAAAGTCCTAGGCAAAGCGCACTGCCTGCATGCTAAATAAATCGCTGCTGAAGTCACACCCTGAATTGATCTACCTCGAATAAGCCGCTCTTTAACCGCTTTACGGTAAATAACAGAAGCCGTTTCAAGAATATTCTTTGGCAGATTCAAGTTGTTAGAAATCTTTGTAATCTCCGAGAGAGCAAACGCCAAGTTTCGCTCTGTTGCATCTGAAACCCTGATACGCCGCTGCCATTTCCGCAGCCGATAAACCTGAGCTTTCTGTCCTGGCGAGAGACTTTTGCCATAAATATCTCGGTCATGCCAGTCGATTGTTGTTGATAAACCTTTATCGTGGATCGTATATGTTAGGGGTGCCCCAACACGAGTTCGTTTGGACCTTTGTTCATCATCAAAAGCACGCCATTCTGGTCCTCGGTCCGCAATTTTTTGTTGCACCACAATACCGCAGTCCATGCACACTATTTCTGCGCATTCATAGTCCCGCATAAGTCTTGAGCTACCGCATTCGGGGCATGTTTGAACTTTCTGTGGTTCGGTTTTTGAGGATGATTGATCTAGGTCTATTTCTTCATGTAGCTTGCTATCTCTACTCATTTATTTTTGCTCCGTTTTGTTTTCGAGAGAAGCAAGTACACCGGTTTATTCACTAGTTTAGCAGGTTCCCTAATGGTTGGTTTAATTACTGCATAAGGCGATGAAACTGGACCTATAATGTCAAAGACTTTACCGATAACATTTAAGTTCTCATCCACAACCTCGGAGCCGAGTTTCGGGGGATTTTCTGTCTTGACTACAAGATTTTGTGATGGAGTTACATTTGACACCCTGCCCAATTTCTGCAAACGCAATTCCCCTCTCGAAAAACATGTACGTGACCGTAAGAGCGTATTTAAAGTTTTCGAACACCCATATAAGCTGAAGCTTCAAGACCAGTCTTTTGTAGTAGAAAGCTTCTTAAATAAGAAGCGTGGATAAGACTGTGCCTTAAAAGGGTGAGGCTAATATGTCCAAACCATTCTATGTAAAATATGAAGTCCCAAAAGAGATCGTAGATGCAGCCTATGAAGCCCTAACGATTGCTTCAAAATCAGGATCAGTTAGGAAAGGTACCAACGAGGCAACGAAAGCTGTCGAACGGTCACAAGCAAAACTTGTCGTCATCGCCGAAGATGTTGACCCGCCAGAAGTCATTGCACATCTACCACTACTTTGTGACGAAAGGAAAATACCATACGTATTTGTCCCAAGCAAAGAACAACTCGGCAAAGCCATAGGCATCGACGTTCCATGTGCATCAGCCTGCATTATACGAGAAGGAGAAGCGTCAGGATTAATCAAAGAAATCATCACGCGTATTGACCAGGTTAAACGAGGAACTCAGTAATGAGTAAAGAAGCAGCCGAAGAACTAATTCCCTCAGAAGTCATCCAAATCATCGGTCGCACAGGGGTAACAGGCGAAATCACACAAGTCAGAGTCCGAATCATGGAAGGCAAAGACAAAGGCAGAATCATCACACGTAACGTTAAGGGACCGGTACGTGTTCAAGACATCCTAATGCTCAGAGAAACCGAAAGAGAAGCAAAGAAAATCACAAGATAAACCGAACATGGAGAAATTGTCATGCCCAAACCGAGAAAATGTTCATTCTGTGGTGCTGATTTCCCAGCTGGCACAGGCATGATGTTCGTTAAAAACGACGGTTCAATTCTATGGTTCGACTCTAGCAAATGCAAGAAAAGCTCGTTGCAGTTCAAACGTGACGCACGTAAGCTAAAGTGGACTCAGTACTTCGGTAAAGAAGAAAAAGGCAAAGGGTAAACCCGCAAATAGACTCCTTCAAACATAACCCATTTTTTCATTCCTAATAATATATTAGGTACTCTAGATTTTACCGAGAACTTATCTGCAAGAAGAAAGTCTAAAAGTCCTTGGTGTAAACTTGCCGCTTTTCCTAACAAGAAAAGAAGTCTTCCATTGGCTAAAAGAAGGCAAAAAAACGATTGAAATCCGAAAAGGTAACCCTCGTCAAGGGAATGTCGCTATTTTCCAAGCAGGACGATATGTATTAAGAATGAAAATTTTAAAGACACAAACGGGGCATCTGACCGAAATAGTTCAAACAAGCAACTATGAGCAAATTATCCCGACGGCTGAAACCCTCAGTGATGCCATTGTTTATTTCCATAGGCTTTATGGTGATTATGGTGGCGTTTTTACGGCTTATTATGTTATGCCCGAGAAGAGTTAGATTTGCGATTTTCGCAACAAAAGTATGTTAAACGTAATACTTAAATAGTATAATTCAATTGTTATGTACTAAATTTGAGGAATTCGAAAATGGTCGTATTCAGTGGTTGTTATACCGCGTTAATAACTCCTATGACACGTGATCGCCACGTCGATTACGAAGGACTACAAAGTTTAGTAGAGTTCCAAACAAAAAATGGCGTCAAAGGCTTACTTGCCGTGGGTACAACTGGCGAAAGCCCAACGCTAGACTGGAGTGATCATAACAAAGTAACAGAGAAAGTACAGGAATACGCAAAGGGCAGATGCCTAACCATAGCGGGAACAGGCAGCAACTCAACACAGGAAACCATCGAAGCAACACAAAATGCCTGTAACTCAGGCATAAACTGTGTCCTCCTAGTTGACCCATACTATAACGGGCCAAGCTCACTTGAAATCCGTCGCGAATACGTTGAACCAATCGCACGCCAATTCCCCGACCTCCAGGTAATTCCATACATAATCCCTGGCAGAACTGGTACACAGCTTCTCCCACAAGACCTCGCCGTGCTACACCAGCAGTATCCGAACGTTCGTTGCGTCAAGGAAGCCACAGGCGATCTTAAAAACATGGAGTTGACAAGGCAGGTATGCGGTGAAGACTTTGATATTCTTAGCGGCGATGATGACAAAACCTACACTATGATGATCTCCCCGGACATTGCCGCAAGCGGCGTTATATCCGTGGTTTCCAATGTTGCTCCAAGTGCAGTTGTGGATATGGTGCACTATCTTCTCGATGGCAATGAGGAGGCTGCAAGCATAATAGCTCAGGCTCTGCAACCGCTATTCAGCATAGTCACCGTTAAGACTCAAGAGCAAACCCCATACGGACCAGTTGCATGCAAAGCCCGAAACCCGCTAGCGTACAAAACGTTGATGAACGTGCTTGGAATGCCATCAGGTCCATGCAGACAACCCTTGGGAAAAATGACCTACACTGGCTTGGAAGTAGTACTCGCAAACGCACGGAAAGTTTATGAGGCTAACCCGCAGATTTTCCAGCCAATTGCCGACCACTTCGGCGTCGATATCGAAGACAGATTATACAATCAAAAATACCTTGAGGAATTGACGTATGCTTAAGTTCTGTGTTGCAGGCGCGGCAGGGCGAATGGGCAGCGCAATCATCACTGAAGCCATCGCAAAAGGGCATCAAATCGTTGGCGCTATAGAAGCACCCAACACCCCAGCAATCGGCAAAACACTGCGCGAACTCAGTATATGCAATTCTGACACCAAAATCGAAGACTCCTCCAAACTACGCGAAGCTGTGCAAAATGCGGATATCTATATTAGCTTTACAATGCCTGCCGCCGAAGTCATCAACATTCCAGTGGTCGCTAACCTTGGAAAACGAATAATCCTTGGCACTACAGGTTTCACACCAGAGCAGAACCGACAAATCGTATCTGCAATGGCAGGGAAAGTTCCAGCTGTGTTCTCGCCAAACTACAGTGTCGGCATCAACGTACTCTTCAAGATAGCAGAATATCTGAAGGCATTCCCTGCTGGGTACGATTTCAGTCTAAGCGAAATTCATCATATAGGCAAGAAAGATGCGCCTAGCGGAACAGCAAAAAAGCTTGAACAAATTATTTCAAAAACTCGCAATTACACAAAGACGGTTTACGGCAGAGAAGGTATAAGCCCTCGACAACCCCAAGAACTCGATTCCGTAGCAATACGTGCTGGTGGAGTCCCAGGAATCCATGATTTAATTGTTGCAGGACAATATGAGATGTTACGCATCGAGCATACGGCATTCTCTCGCATCGTGCTTGCGCAGGGCGCGATTTACGCGGCTGAATGGTTAAGCAGGCAAAATGAGGCTAAAGTCTTCAGCATGGCCGACGTTCTGGGCTTAACGTAAACCATTAAGTTTTTTATCGACGATACCCAACTTCAGAAGAGCATAGGAAGCAAATTACGATGACAAACAAACGTAAAGTCGCCATCTTAGGCGCAACCGGAGCCGTTGGACAACGGTTCATTCAACTCTTGCAGGGGCACCCATGGTTTCAAATCAAGGTGCTTGCTGCTTCCGAGCGGTCAGCAGGTAAAAAGTTCAAGGATGCTTGCAACTGGGTTATGGAGACTAACATGCCTAAGGAAATCGGTGAAATGCCCGTCACCAACGCTGATGTCCAGTCAGTGGAAAAAGCAGGTGACGTGGACTTGGTGTTCTCGTCTCTTCCCGGTGATCTAGCAGGGCCAGTGGAATCACAATTTGCAGCTCTCTACCCAGTGTTCAGCAAGGCAAGTGCTCACAGAATGGAAAAAGATGTTCCACTCATTATTCCAGAAATCAATCCAGACCACGCTGAATTAATTAGGGTTCAGCAGAACGCACGAGGATGGAAAGGCTTCATCACTACAGACCCCAACTGTAGCACCATCCAACTTGCTATTTCGCTAAAGCCGCTGATGCAGTTTGGCTTGAGGCAAATTGTAGTTACCACCATGCAAGCGTTGAGCGGTGCAGGTTACCCAGGTGTGGCTTCTTTGGACATTATTGACAATGTGGTTCCGTTTATTTCGGGTGAAGAAGAGAAGATGGAAGCGGAAGCCCTAAAGATACTTGGCACTTTCAACGGCAAGTTTGTGCAGAACGCGGATTTCCAGCTTAGCGCAAGCTGCAACCGAGTCCACGTCAAAGACGGGCACTTGGAATCAGTGGTCATAAAGCTAGACCAAGACCCCTCATTAGAACAGATTGAGGCGGCGTTCGCAAACTTTAAGGGTGAACCGCAAAAGCTCAAGTTGCCTTCTGCGCCTGAAAATCCAATCGTTGTCCGTCATGAGAAAAACAGGCCTCAACCGCGGTTTGACCGTGATACAGGCTGCGGCATGAGTGTTGTTGTTGGAAGAATACGTAAGGATCCGATTATGACTTTCAAATACATGTGCTTGGGGCACAATACGGTTAGGGGTGCTGCAGGCGGAGGCATTCTGAGCGCGGAACTGTATGTGGCTAAAAGTTTAGCTTAAAAGTAACTTTAAGCGTAACTGTAGAATCTGGTGCGCGTATGGTTAAGAGAAAACTTCATCAGCCCTTAGAAGACCGAAAAGGAAGCCTCTTCTTTGACGGTTTCTCAGCCAAAGAATTAGCAGAAAGATATGATACACCACTGTACGTGCTAAGCGAGAAGCGCATCAGAGACAACTACAACCGCCTCCACAACGCCCTAATTAACAATTACAAGTACCTGCGCATATACTATGCTGCCAAAGCTAACACCAATTTGGCGGTTTTGAGGATTTTGCGGTCCGAAGGTGCATACATAGACGCTGTCAGCCCTGGCGAGGTTTTCATGGCGCTGAGCAGCGGCTACCCGCCCGACCACATCCTATTCACTGGCACAAATGTACGAAATGACGAGCTCAAAATGCTTGCCGACGCAAACGTAACCATCAACGTAGACTCACAATCAGAACTCGATAGGCTGCTAAAGCTTGCCGTTCCTCAGATTTTGTCTGTTCGCGTTAATCCTGAGGTAGGCGCGGGACACCATAACCACTGCATTACTGCAGGTCCAGAAACAAAGTTTGGGCTCTGGGAAGAGGAGACAATTCAGGCTTATGCGATTGCTAAGAGGGCACGTGTTGAACGCTTCGGAATCCACATGCACATTGGCTCAGGCATCCTGAGCTCAGAACCATACGTATTGGCAGAAGAGAAGCTTTTGAGCATTGCAAAGCGCGTGCATGACGAAGTGGGCATAGAATTCGAGTTTATAGACATTGGGGGCGGACTTGGAGTGCCCTACCAGCCAGAGGATAAAGAATTAGATTTAGCTGAGTTCTCAGGTAAGGTAGTGGCTCCGTTCAAGGCTAGAATTAAGGAGTATGGTCTGGGTAAGCCATTCTTATGCGTAGAGCCAGGCAGATACCTTGTTTGCGATGCAAGCATCCTCTTAACTTCCGTTAACACAGTTAAGACGACGCCTTACAAGAAGTTTGTCGGAGTGGACGCAGGTTTTAATACGCTCGTGCGTCCCACAATGTACGGTTCCTATCACCCAATCTTAATCGCTAGCAAGTTGGAAGCACCCGTCAAGGAAACCTATGATGTGGTGGGTCCCATCTGTGAGTCAGGGGATGCCTTAGCCAAAGACCGCGCCATGCCGCATGTTGAAGAAGGCGATTTGCTGGCGGTTTTGAACGCGGGCGCTTACGGTTTTAGCATGAGTTCACAGTACAATTCTCGTCCTAGAGCGGCGGAAGTCATGATTCGCCAGGGGAAGGCTGTTATAGTCCGCGAGCGGGAGCAACTGGCTGATTTAATGTCTAGTCAGCGGACGGCAGAGTGAGACGTATGCTTTTTTGGAAGATGCATGGACTCGGCAACGACTACATCGTTATCGACAACCGAGCCGACAAAATCAAGGATCAGAAGGCAAATCAGTTAGCGAAGAGGCTTTGTGAAAGACGATTCTCGGTTGGCGCTGACGGGCTTTTACTTGTTTCAAACTCGGGCCTCGCAGATGTAAAGATGAGGATCTTTAACTCTGATGGCAGCGAGGCCGAAATGTGCGGCAACGGAATACGATGCTTCGCCAAGTACTGCTACGAAAACAGAATCGTTCAGAGAAGCGAGTTTTCGGTTGAGACGCTCTCTGGAGTAAAGCACGTATGGTTAACTGTTGAAGGCAGCGAAGTTGTTGAGGTT
>Ga0316620_10000160_pt1 | contig 26537 bp, 17 predicted proteins | sample OWC_Aug_M1_C1_D5_FD_207651 | JGI IMG/M metagenome (GOLD analysis project Ga0316620, IMG submission 207651) | Wetland soil microbial communities from Old Woman Creek delta, Ohio, United States - OWC_Aug_M1_C1_D5_B | ecosystem: Environmental > Terrestrial > Soil > Wetlands | place: USA: Ohio...
AGCCCCAGGGCGGGTTCTTCTACTGGCTGCGCCTCGCCCACGGCTCGGCCGACGACGCCTTCCACCGCGCCGTCGCCCGGGGCGTGGCCTTCGTGCCCGGGCCCGCCTTCTACCCGGGCAGTGACGCGCAGGTGGGGGAGGCGCTCGGCGGCGACGAGTACGCGCGACTCTGCTTCACCTTCGCCGACCCGGCCCAGATCGAGGAGGGCTGCCAGCGGCTGGCCGCAGCCCTGCGCCAGGCCTGAGCCGGGCGGGCCACGACGAGCTCTGCGATGGCCACTTGGGACCCCGAGCAGTACCTGCGCTTTTCCCGCGAGCGGGCGCGGCCGTTCCACGACCTGGTCGCGGCCGTCGTGCATCCAGGCCCGCGCCTGGTGACCGACCTCGGCTGCGGGCCGGGCGGGCTGACCGCCACCCTGCTCGAGCGCTGGCCCGGCGCGCGGATCTGCGGGATCGACGGCTCGGCCGAGATGATCGCGCGCGCCCGGGGGCGGGCGGTGAGTGGGCGCCTCCACTTCGAGCAGGGCGACGTGCGCACCTGGCGACCGGCCGGGCCCCAGGACGTGATCCTGTCCAACGCCTGCTTCCACTGGATCCCGGACCACCGCGGCCTGCTCGAGCATCTCTGCCGCCAGCTCGCGCCGGGCGGGGTGCTCGCCTTTCAGGTCCCCAACAACTACGCCGAGCCCACCCACACCCTGCTCGACGAGCTCATCGCCTCCCCGGAGTGGACGGGGAGGCTGGGCGGTGTCCCGCGCACCGCGGTCGAGGCGCCGGTGTGGTACATCGAGCAGCTTGGCCGGCTCGGGCTCGAGGTCGACGCCTGGGAGACGACCTACTACCACGTCCTCGAGGGCCGCGACGCGGTCCTCGAGTGGGTCTCCGGCACCACCCTGCGGCCGATCCTCGCCGTCCTCGACGACACCGAGTCCGCGCGCTTCCTCGCCGCCTACGGCGAGCTGCTGCGCGGCGCCTACCCGGAGCGCGCGGGCGGCACCATCCTTCCCTTCCGCCGCATCTTCGTCGTGGCGACGAGCTCCGGGTCGTAATGTGATACTGTGGTGCCAGGCACCATTCGGAGAGCTCGCGAGGCGAGGGAGGCTCGGCAGCTGCTACCATGGTCGTACGACCCTGGGAGGTATGACATGAGTCGACGCCGATCCGTCCGCGGTCTCGCCCTTCTCCTGTGCGCGACCGGCCTGCTGGCGCTGGGCGTAGCCCGCCCGGGGGCTGCGGTCGAGGATGGGCGAACCGTGCGACTCGAGGACGCGACGATTCCGCGCGGCGGCAGCGGCGAGGTGCCGGTGGTGCTGGTGTCCGAAGGCGACGAGCAGTCGCTGCGCTTCTCGATCAGCTTCGAGGAGGACCTGCTGATCTTCGACTCGGTCGAGGCCGGGGCCGATGCCGCCGACGCCTCGGTGCTGGTCGCGTCCGGCGGCGGCACGGTGGCCATCCCAGGCACAGCCGGCCTGGCCATCAGCCTGCCGCCGGGCCAGACCTTCGCCGCCGGCGACAACGAGGTCGCCCTGCTCCACTTCCGGGCGGTGGCCGGGACCGAGACCGAGACCTTCACCATGAGCCTGATCGACACGCCGACCACGCGCGAGATCAGGGACGTCAACGGCAACCTGCTCGAGGCGACCTGGGACAACGCCACCGTCACCGTCGAGGGCAGCGCCGAGTGCGCCCTCAGCTGCGACCCCGCTGCCGAGCCGAGCGAGGGGGTGGAGCCGCTCACGGTCAGCTTCGCGGCCAACGCCACGGTCGCGGGCAGCTGCTCCGGCTCGCCGTCCTACCAGTGGAGCTTCGGCGACGGCGAGCAGGGCTCGGGCGCCGACACGACCCACACCTACGCCGCGGCGGGAAGCTTCACCTGGCAGCTCGAGGTCACGGTCGACGACGAGTCGTGCTCGGGCAGCGGCACCGTCGAGGTCGAGAGCTCGGGGCAGGCCCCGGTGGCGAGCTTCGAGTGGGTCCAGGTCTCGAGCACCCCGGGCGCCTTCGAGGTCCAGTTCACGGACACCTCCACCGGCTCGCCCACCGGGTGGCAGTGGGACTTCGGCGACGGCGGTCAGGGCACCGACCAGCACCCCAGCCACACCTACCTCGAGCAGGGCCGCTACACCGTCACCTTGACCGCGACCAACCAGCACGGGGAGGACACCGTCGGCCTGGCGGTCGAGGTCGTCGGCCAGGAGCCGACCATGACCTGGCTCGCGGTGGTGGTCAGCGCGGCCGGCGCCGAGGGCACCTTCTGGCAGAGCGACGTGGCGATCCTCAACCGCCAGGCGACCGCCGCCGAGGTCGACCTCGTGTTCCACGCGGGCGGGGTCGACACTCCGCCGGTCGCCCACCTCAGGGTCGATCCGGCCCAGCAGATCCTGGTGCCGAACATCGTCGGCGAGATGTTCGGCATGTCGCCGGCTTCCGGCGCCCTGCAGCTCCTCTCGAGCCAGCCGGTGACGATCACCTCGCGCACCTACAACCTGGCCGGAGCGGAGGGAACCTACGGCCAGTTCATCGACGGCTACCAGGGCCACGAGGGCCTGCGCGCCGGTGAGGCGGCGCGGCTGCTCCTGGTCCAGCACACCGAGTCCTTCCGCACCAACATCGGCTTCACCAACACCGGCGCCGAGCCGGCCGACCTGCGCTGCGAGCTGTTCTCGAGCGACGGCGGGCTGCGCGGCTTCATCACCCCGCACGTCGAGCCCGGCCAGTGGCTGCAGCTGCCCCTGTCCGAGTTCGTCGAGGGACGGCTCGAGGGCACGGTGAGGGTCGACGTGCAGTCCGGGACCGGCATCCTGGCCTACGCCTCGGTGGTCGACAACCTGAGCGGCGACCCGACCCTGATCCCGGCCGAGACGGACGCCGGCCTGCTCCACTGGATCGCGGTGGCGGCCCACACCGAGGGTGTGGCCGGGAGCTTCTGGATGTCCGACCTGGCGATCTTCAACCGCTCGCTCGACGTCGCCCAGGTCGAGCTCACCCTCCACACCGACGGCGATCCCCGGCACGGCATGGCCGAGATCGGACCGGGTCAGCAGGCGTTCTTCCCGGACATCGTCGGCCAGCTCGGTTACCAGGGGAGCGGCGCCCTCGAGCTGCGCTCGACCCAGCTCGTCGCTGCCATCTCGCGCATCTACAACTGGTCGCCTGCGGGCACCTACGGCCAGTTCATGGACGGCTACCGCCTACAGGACGCGGTCTCGACCGGTGAGACGGTGTGGCTCCAGCAGCTGGCCGAGAACCCGGGCTTCCGCACCAACATCGGCATGACCAACATCGGGCCGTCCCCGGCCCAGGTCGAGCTCGTGCTCTTCGACCGCACCGGCGCCGTCGTCGGCGTCGGCAACCACGAGCTCGCGCCGGCCCAGGTCAAGCAGCTCGGCCGGCCGTACCATGTCTATGGCCGCGACGACATCGTCGCCGGCTACGCCCAGGTCACCCTGGTCTCGGGCGAGCGGGTCATCGCCTACGCCTCGGTGGTCGACAACATCACCTCGGACCCGACCACCATCCCGGCCAAGAGGTAGCTCACGAGTCGGGGTGAGTCGACGCCCCGACGTCGGGGCTCGCCAGCACGAACCTCTGGATCGCGAGGGCGACCAGGGCCAGGGCCACGGCCAGGCCGATGAACGAGCCCACCAGGTAGAGGCCGCCGAGGCTGGCCAGGTCGTGCAGGAAGGCCTTGACCACGGTCACCGCGAGCAGGCCGATCGCCGCCACGCGCGTCCCCCGGCTGCGCAGGATCACGCCCGCGATCAGCAGGGCGAAGGCGAACACCGCCCACGCCAGGGTGTAGCTGAGGTCCTGGGCGAGCGAGGCGTGGTGGAACGAGAAGGTGATCCGCGGGCCGCTGGCGAAGGCGTCCGCCACCTCGATGTTGAGGAGCAGGAAGAGGAGCACCGCGCCCAGGGTCGCGCTCGTCACCGAGACCCGTGGCAGCCAGCCGGCCAGCGAATCCCGCCGACCGCGCAGGAGAAGCGCCGCGAGGAACATCGCGGCGGCGGCGGCCAGGTAGGTGTAGAGGTACCAGTTCCAGACCGGGGTGGAGCTGCGCGGGTAGTAGTCGAGCACCGCCGGGTTCAAGGCCAGGCGGCAGAAGGCGGCGCCGAGCAGGCCGCTCGCCCCGGCGAGCAGGCCGCGGTGGCCGACCCGCCGGTAGAGCCAGGCCAGGGCCAGCCCTTCCGCGGCCCAGCCCAGGGTGACCCACTGCCGGTCGAGCTGGACCGGGACCGCCAGGGTGACGAAGGCGAGGGCCGCGCCGGCGACCAGGGCCAGCCGGCCTCGGGTCGGCGAGCCCCGCCGCTCCTGGCGCAGGAGATGGGCGAAGAGCAGACCCAGGGCCGCGGCCTGGGCCGCCGGCAGGAGGCCGATCACGCGCCCGTGCCCACCCTCGAGCAACGCCTGGCGCGCGACCAGGAAGAACGGACCGCTGGCCAGGATCGCGGCCAGGTGAGGGGCGAAGCTGCCGCCCAGGCGTCGCCCGACAACGACCGGGTAGGCGAGGAAGGCGAGGTAGAAGGGGAGGGCGAAGAGCAGTCTTTCGGACCAGCCCGCGTCGTCGACCAGGATCTCCCACGCCAGCACGGCGGCCGAGGCCGGGAGCACGGCCAGCACGGCGAGCCAATGTCTTCGCTGCCACGCGGCCAGGCCGAGCAGGGCCAGCACCAGCGCCAGGTTGGTGGCGAGCGCGACTCGGGTCGCCGGGGCGCCGGGCAGGGCGAGGCCGGCGATGGCCACGGCCTGGGCCAGGAGCAGGGCGATCACGGCCACCGCGGTCAGCCGGCCGGTCAGGGCAGCCGCGCCGTCGTCACGGCCGCGCCCCGTGATCCAGACCGAGAGCAGGGCGAGGGCGGCCACGCCGATCGCGGCCAGGGTGGCCACGGTCGGCCATGGCGGCCAGCGGTTGGCGAGCTCGAAGCTCAGGAGCACGACACCGGCGAGGCAGGTGGCGCCGAGGAGCAGGGCGCTGCGGCCGAGGACCAGCGCCGCCACGCTCGCCGTCACCGTGAGCAGGCCGAGGACGGCGAGCAGCGACCATGGCAGCAGAGCCAGCTCGGGCTCGAGCGCCAGCGGGACGAGCAGGGCGAGCCCGGCCAGGCCCGGCGCCGCCGCCAGGCCCGCGGCCTTGAGCGGCCGGTCCAGCCAGCGCGCGACCACCGGCACCATGAGCAGCAGGACACCGAACCCGGCGGCGACCCACAGCGCCGGGGCGCGCCGCGCCGGCTCGAGGTGGACGGCGGTCCACGCCACCTCGGCCGCGACCACGGCCACGCCGGCGGTGAGCTGGATCGAGGTCCGCCGGCGCGCCACCGCCACCGCCGCCGCGACCAGCGCCAGGCCGAGGAGCACGGCAAAGGGCAGGCCGGCGGCGGCCGAGCGCGGCTCGACGACCATCAGCGCCGGGAAGGCGAAGAGCAGCACCGGCTCGGCCAGGTCGACCCCGCCCGACCCGCCGGTCAGCGGCCGCCCGATCCGGGCTGCGAGGGTCGGGGCGAAGAGGTAGAAGAGCACGAAGCCGGAGACGGCCGCCAGCACCCCGGGCCAGGCAGCGTCGTGGTACGAGGTGCCGAACCAGATTGCGACCACGAGCGCGGTCGAGGCCGCGCCGGCCAGGTGCAGGGCCCGCGGCCCGCGCCACAGCGCCACCCCGAGGAGGCCGGCGTCGACCAGCAGCAGGAAGCCGAAGAGCAGCCAGTGGTTGGCGCCGTAGGCCGGAACCGCCGCCATGTAGAGGGCGAAGGCGAGCGGCACCAGCGCGCCCAGGCTGGCGGTGTGCGTCACCAGCGGCGGCGCTCCCTCGGAGCCGTCGACCGCCCGCCTCCCGCTCCACAACCAGGCCGCTGCCGCGCAGCCGAGGGCCGGGAAGAGGACGAAGATCGCCGTCGCTAGCGGCAGCCGGGCCTCGGTCAGGAAGCGGGTGGCCCACACCCACTGGTAGGCGAGCGTGAGCGCGACCGCGAGCGGGCTGAGGATCGGCCAGCGCCGCTGCCGCGCCACCCAGGCCAGGCCGGCGTTGAGAATCACCAGGTAGCCGAAGAGCCCGACCGGCCGCTCCATCCCGGTCTCGAGCAGGGCGGGTGTGGCAAAGCCGCCCATCAGCCCGAGCAGGGCGATGAAGAGCGAGTCGCGCCGCACCGCGAGCGCCACCGCCACCCCGGCCACCAACGCCATGAGCAGGAAGGTGGGCAGCAACGGCACCAGGCCCCAGCGGGCATGACCGGCGAAGAAGGTGGCGAAGAGGACAGCGATCGCCGCCCCGTCCAGGGCGTTGGCCGTGATCCGGTAGCGGTCGGCCGCCCTGAGTTCGCAGATGACGAGCAGGGCGACGCCGGTGAGAAGGCCGATCGCCATCTGCACCGGCGGCTGCAGCCAGCCCTGCTCGATCGAGTAGCGCAGGAACGCCACCGCGGCGACCACCACCGCGATACCGGCGATCCACGAGAACAGGCGCACGCCGACCAGGCTCTCCAGGTCGAGGCCCCTGGGCGGCGCCGACTCGGGCCGGGGAAGCGGCAGGCCCGGCGCCGGGAGCGGTGGCGCGGCTGCGGGCAGCGGCGGCACGGGCTCCGGCGGTGGCGCGACGGGCTCTGCCGGCGCGGCGGAAGGCCGGTACGGCTCGGCTGCTGCGACGACCGCTGGCGGCTGCGGCACGGATGCGGTCACTGCCGGCGCCACCCGCGACACCGGCACGACCGCCTCGGGCAGCGGCTCGAGGAGCGGCTCGGGCGCGCCCGCTCTCGCCTCCCCGCCGACCCGCATGAGCGCGCGCACCTGCTGCTCGAGCATCCGCTTGTCGGCCTCGAGGTCCTGGACCCGATGCTCGAGCTTCTTGACCCGGACCCGTACCACCAGGGCGAGGACGAAGCTGACCAGCGGCAGGACCAGGACGGCCAGCACGATCAGGACGAGGATGAGCTCCATCGGGTTTCTCCTTGCAGCATTATGCCCAGTCCGTCACCCGCAGCAGCACGCTCCGTGCCAGGGTGCCGACACGACCCGAGCTCGAGCCCGGCGTCGTTGTTGCTGCCGACTCCAAGACCCGCCATCTGGACATGCAGCGTGACACTCGATCAGGGCGCCGACAACGGCAACGGCAACGGCAACGGAAGCGGGCTCGGGTCAGTGGTCAGATTCGTGAGGAAGCAGCCGACATCCGATGCCGGGCGCCCGACAAACCCTGCTAGCGAGACCGGGCCTCTACTCCGACACCACGTCGATCAGCACCAGCTCCGGCCGGCACAGGAAGCGCAGGCGCGGCGCGTCGCTGCGCTCCATGCCGAGGCCCCGCGACACCACCAGGGTCCGCCCCCGGCCGACGTCGGTGACGCCGCTGGCCCAGGCCCGCGGCACCTGGCAGAGGGTGAGCAGCGGCCCGATGAAGGGCAGCTGCACCTGGCCGCCGTGGGTGTGTCCCGCGACCAGCAGGTCGGCCTCGACCCGGCCGAGCGCGAAGTCCGGCACGTGGCCGAGCACGACGTGGAGCTTGTCCCTGGCCGGGATGGCGATGCGGGCGTTGCCGGAGTCGGCCAGCCGCAACCCGGTGAGCACCAGCGGCCCCAGGTCGACCTCGCCCGAGCGGACAAAGAGGGTGACCGGCAGGCCGGCGAAGATCTCGCTCCACAGGCCCGGCCACTCGACGTTGCCGGGCACGGCGAAGACGCCCAGCGGAGCGGCCAGCCCGACCCGTCTGAACAGGTCGTTGAGCACCCGTGCTTGCTCCGCGTACTCGGCGCTGCTGTCGCAGTGCAGGTAGTCGCCGGCCAGGAGCACGAGATCGGGCCTGGCGGCCAGAGCCTGCCGCAGCACCTCCTCCTCGAAGGCGCCGGGGGCATCGGTCTGCAGGTCCGCGATCACGGCCAGGCGCAGCCGGCGCTCGACCTTGGCGGACTCGACCCTCAGGCGGGTGATCTCCAGCCAGTGCGGCTCGACCAGGAACGCATCGACGGCCACCGCCAGCACGGCCGCGGCGGCCACCCCGGCCAGCGCCGCGGTTCGCCGTGCGCGCGCCCACAGCACGACCGTGGCCCCACTCAGGTAGAGCGGAAGGTGGAGGAAGACCAGCCAGGCCAGGAGCTGCATGAGCTCGAACGGGTCGCCGCCGCTGCAGGTCGCGGCCCCGGCGATCCCGACGAACGCGAGCCCGGGGCCGAGCAGGAGCGCCAGCCGTGGCCGGCGCTCGGGGGCGGTCCGCCGGAGGAGCGCGACCGCCCCTGCCACGGCCAGCAGCCCCAGGATGTTGAAAAGGATCACCAACGACCGACTCGGGATCGCCCTACTTGCCCGGCGCCAGCCGGAAGTAGCGCCGTTTGCCGAGCCGGATGAGCACGCCGCCGTCTGGGACCCGGGCCGGCGCGTGGGGGTCGCGCACCGGCTCCTGCTCGACGTAGAAGCCGCCCTGGGTCATCAGCCGCCGCAGCTCGCCCTTGCTCGGGCTGAGGCCGAGCGCGACGCACAGGTCCACCCAGGTCGACCCGGCCAGCGCAGCCGGCACCTCGACCTCGGACACGTCGTCCGGCGCCTCCTTGCGCTGCACGACCTGCTGGAACGTCTCCGCCGCCTCGGCCACCGCCGCCGGGCCGTGGTACTGCTCGACCAGGTTGGCGGCCAGGCGCTTCTTGACCTCCATCGGGTTGGCGCCCGAGCGCAGGCGCTCCACCAGCTGGTCGATCTCGCCGCCGGCCAGGGAGGTGGTCAGCTCCAGGTACTCCTGGATGTGCTCGTCGGCCACCCGCATCGCCTTGCCGTACATGTCGAAGGGCTGGTCGTTGACGTTGATCGTGTTGCCGAAGCTCTTGGACATCTTGCGGCCGTCGGTGCCGATGATCAGCGGGTTGGTGAGCATGACGTGCGGGGCCTGGCCGAAGTGCTCCTGGATCGCGCGCCCGGCCAGCATGTTGAAGTGCTGGTCGTAGGCGCCGACCTGCACGTCGCACTCGAGCGCGAAGGCGTCGTAGCCCTGCATCAGGGAGTAGAGGGCCTCGTGGAAGCGCAGCGACTCGCCCCGCTCCATGCGCTCGCGAAAGTCGCGGCGGGCGATGACCTGCTTGAGGGGGAAGATGCTGGCCAGCTCGATCAGGTCGGCGAAGGAGAGCTTGGCCAGCCACTCGCCGTTGTGCCGCACCTCGGTCCGCTCCGGGTCGAGAACGCGGAAGGCCTGCTCGGTGTAGGTGCGGGCCATCTCCAGGACCTCGGCGTGGGCGAAGCGTCGCCGCTCCGAGGACTGGCCGCTGGGATCGCCGATGGTGGCGGTGTAGTCGCCGATCAGGAAGACCACCTGATGGTCGAGCTCCTGGAAGCGGCGCAGCCTCTGCAACGGCACGAAGTGGCCGACGTGGAGCTCGGTCGAGGTCGGGTCGACGCCGAGGTAGACGCGCAGCGGCCGGCCGAGCTCGAGCTTGGCCTTGAGCTCGGCGCGCATCTGGGCGCGCAGGCCCTGCGCCTCTGTGGCCTCGCCCTGCCAGCCCTCGGCCTCGTCGGCGAAGCGCGTGCCGCGCATGAGGATGTCCAGCTGCTCGTCGATCGCGACCCGCCTGCCTGCCATCCGCATCGACCTCCCGGCGCCGGCTTTGCCGCGCCCGGCCCCGGGGGATGATACCGCCCACCCGAGCCCCAAGCCAGACGCGCGCCGCAGGACGTCCCGCCGCTCGAGCCCCTCCCCGAGCCCGTTGTCGTTGTCGTTCGAGCTGCCGCTGCCGCCACCGCTCCCGAGCCCATTGCCGAGCCCGTTGTCGTTGCCGTTGCCGAGGGTGGGTGGGGGGAGAGTGACGACCGCGTCGCTCTCCGCCCTCCCGAGTCTGCCGCCCATCGCTAACGGCAACCCCAACGGGCTCGGGCTCGGTCACCCGACGCAGCCGCTGAGGCTCCGCCATGTCAACCCTGGCCGAGCACCTCTTGCAGGTCTTCGATGCCCAGCCAGCGGGCCGCGGTCTCGATGTCCGAGAACATGATCACCCGCCGCGGCGCATCCCTGGGGAAAGCGTGCTGGAGCCTGAAGGAGAGAACCTCCCCGGCCACCACCGCGACCCTGCAGCCGACCATCTTGGCCCCGAGCTCGCGGTCGAGCTCGGCCAACGCGCGCATCGTGTCCGCGCTGATCTCGGCCCGGGTGGCGCGACGGCTGTCGAGGATCTCCGAGAAACCCGGGCTGATCGCCGGGTCGGCGGCCAGAGCGCGATGGTGGGCGAGCGCCTCGTCGTGTGTCATCGCCCCGGAAACCCGGGTGTAGACCAGGCTCCCGTTCCTCAGCACCTCGTACTGGAACGGCACCGGCGCTTCCCCTTCCAGCCGAACGGGGGACGGTTCCCGCGGTCACCCGACGGCGCTTGCCTCACTTGATCTCGTGACACCATGCTAGCACGATGGCACAATGAGGGGCTCCCTCCCGGCCGGTGCTAGACTGGACCGGGAAGTCTCAAGACTGGACATTCGGTGAGGACCCGGTGCGGTGCGCGTGTCGCGTGGCGTCGGCGCGGGCAGGAAGGAGGCACTGGAATGGCGAAGACCACCGTCGCGCTGGTTGTCATCGCGTTGCTCCATGCCGGTTTCGTCCACTCCGCCACCACCAGTCGCCTCACCGGGACCGTGGTCGACGCCGAGGGCGCGGCCTTGCCTGGCGTCACGGTGAGCCTGTGGTCCGAGGTGCTGATCGGCGGCCGGCAGAGCGAGGTCGCCGACGCCGACGGCCGGGTCGCCTTCAACCTGCTGCCGCCCGGGCCCTACTCGCTGCGCGCCGAGCTCATCGGCTTCGTCCCGGTCGAGCTCGAAGCGCGGGTCGCGCTCGACCGCGAGACCCAGGTGCGAGTGTTGATGGTGGCGACTCAGTTCTCGGGCTCGGTCGAGGTCACCGGCCAGGCGCCGCTCGTCGACACCACCGCGGTCAGCGGCGGCGAGAGCTACGACCAGGAGTTCCTGGCGCGGGCCGCGGTGGGGATGGACGGCCGCTCCTGGATGAGCGCCCTGTACCAGGCCGCCGGCGCGATCAACCTGGGCGGCTCGCCGACCAGCGTCGCGGAGGTCAAGAACCCGCAGGTCCTGGGCAGCCTGCAGACCGACAACGTCTACCTGCTCGACTGGCTCAACTCCACCGACCCGCTGACCTCGACCTTCAGCGCCTGGCTCAACTACGACGCCATCCAGGAGGTGTCGGTGCTCGACTCGGGCCTCGACGCCGAGTACGGCCACGCCCTGGGCGGGGTCATCAACCTGGTCACCAGGTCCGGCGGCAACACCTTCTCGGGCGCGGTCGACCTGCGCTACCGCAACCAGGACTTCAACGAGGCGGGCGAGCACTTCGACCCCGAGGACGACGTCAGCTCCATGCGCGACACCACCGCCACCCTGGGTGGACCGCTCAAGCGCGACCGGCTCTGGTTCTTCGCCGCCGCCGGCCAGCGCCTGGAGCGGGAGACCCCGACCGGCGCGCCGGTCGACCGCGAGCTCGACCGCCGGGACTGGATCGCCAAGCTGACCTGGCAGGTGTCGATCCCGACCCGGGCCATCGTCAAGCTCTCCGGCTTTCCGCTGGAGTACAGGAACGTCAACGCCGGCCACGACGTCGCCGCCGACGCCGGAGGCAGCGGCGACTACGACACCTCACTCTACCAGGCCGAGCTGCACGCGGTGCTCAGCGATTCCCTGCTCCTCAGCCTGCAGGCCGGGTTCAACCGCCACCACAACCAGGCTGGCCCGACCTCCGGCGACCTCGACCGGCCCGGCTTCCACAACCTCGACGCCGGGCTCTGGTTCGGCAACTACCCCTCCTTCTTCCGCGACGAGAAGGACAGCGACCAGTACCGCGCCAGCCTGAGCTGGTTCCTCGACGACCTGCTCGGCCGCCACGAGCTGAAAGCCGGGGTCGAGTACCGCCGCCTCGACACCTCGACCAGCACGGCCTACACCGGCGGCTGGTACGCGGACGTGCTCGAGGTCTTCGACCCCGAGACCAACCCGGACGGCAGCGGCTGCGCGACCTGCGACCAGGACGGCGACGGCTACGTCGACCAGACCCTCCACCGGTACACGGAAGGCGCGCTCACCTGGGGTAATGGGGGCCACCCAACCCGCGCGCGGGCCGAGCTCGCGAGCGCCTTTGCCCAGGACAGCTGGCGGCCGCTCGCCAACCTCACCCTCAAGGCCGGGCTGCGCTGGGACGGGGTCGAGCACTCCAATGACCGGGGCCAGAGGGTGGCCGACTTCGACACCTGGCAGCCGCGCCTGGGCCTGGCCTGGGACCCGCTGGCTGACGGCAAATCGGTGCTGCGCCTGAGCTGGGGCCGGACCATGCACCCGGCCGGGATGGCGTTCGACCACGTCATGGGCTTCAGCGAGGGGGAAGAAACCTACACCGGGTACGAGCACCTGTGTCGCTGGCCGGGCACGCCGCTGTGCGACCGCGAGTGGCTGCGCGACAACTACGCCCTCGACGGCCAGGAGTACGTGACCGTGGACGAGGACGGCGACGAGCACTACTGGTACCTCACGGGGGGCTACCTGGTTCCGTTCGAGACCGTGGACACCCTGGGGGTGGGCCACCTCCGGCCGCAGTGGGCCGAGACCTTCACCGCCGCGGTCGAGCGCCAGCTCGGGGGCTCGACCTCGCTCGAGCTCGAGTACGTCAACAAGAACACCCGCGACCTGCTCGAGGACACCTGCAACAACAACACCTGGCTTTGGGACTCTACCGAGCCCGAGCCGAGCCTCGACGACCCCGCGACCTGGACCGACGCGAGCGGCTGCACCGGCTACGTGCTGGTCAACCTGCCGGGGGCGCGGCGCGACTACGAGGCCTGGATCGCCAAGCTCGAGACCCGGCTCAAGCCGCTGCGCCTCAAGGCGAGCTACACCTACGCCTCGTCGACCGGCAGCGCGGACGCCGAGGCCTGGAACGCCTACACCTTGCCGGCCTACGACGCCTACCCGGCGACCTGGGTCAACGCCTACGGGGCGATGAACGACGACTACCGCCACGTGGTCAAGCTGAGCGGCTTTGCCAGCCTGCCCTGGGACCTGACCGCCAGCCTGGCCTGCGCCTGGCGCTCGGCCCCGCCGGTCGACGTGTGGGGCGAGTGCACGGCCGACAGCAGCTTCGCCGAGGCCGGCTACGACCCGGCCCTGGACGAGTACTGCGCCCACGCGCCAGGCTGGCAGATCCTGCTCGAGCCGCGCGGCAGCCGCCGCGGCCGCGCCTGGTACAACCTCGACCTCGGCCTGGCCAAGGCGATCCCCTTCAAGGACCTGACCCTCGAGCTCAACCTGGCGGTGCTCAACGCCTGGGGCGACGAGCGGCCCGAGGAGTACAGCGAGGGCGACCCCGACCCCCTCTCCGAGGTTGGCACCCCCACCGACTACAGCGAGCCCCGCCGCTACCAGGTCGGGGTGAGGGTGGAGTTCTAGAACCCGAGCCGGTTCCCGAGCCCGAGCCCGTTTCCCGTTCCCGTTACCGTTACCGAAGGCGGGTGGGGGAATTGTGGAGGCGGCCATCCTGGCTGCCGGGTGGGGGCCTGGCGGCCGCATGACCACCCACCGACCCGGCAGGCTGGAAGCCTGCCGCCACAACGATTCCGTTCCCGAGCCCGAGCCCGTTTCCCGTTCCCGTTACCGTTACCGAGGGCGGGTGGGGGAATTGTGGAGGCAGCTTCCCAGGCTGCCGGATCATCAACCATCCACCCTTCGGCAGCGGCAACGTGAACGGGCTCGGGCTCGCGGCTCCCGACCGGGCGAGAACCCTCCCGCCACGACGTGCCCCTGCCCGACGGGTGGTTGGCGGCGTAGGCGCGCGACGTTCGCGCGCCCCCGATCGCTCGGGGGATCGAGCGCGCTGTCGTGCCATTTCGCCTGGGGGGCGCCTGACATGCGCGCCTACTCCCCAGCTCGGTCGCCCCCAGCACGCGGTGGGTGAAGCGATCGATGAGCCAGCCACCCTGGCTCCCGGGCGGGGCCGCGGATCGTCTGGCTAGCTGCCCGTCGTGGTCGCCCCAAGATGGGGGAGAACTCGCGTGGCACGAGTCGGTTACAATGGTCAAGGCGGAGGCGAATGGGCGTCGCACGAGGCATGAGCATCGAGGACAGGAGTCAGGAGCGGAGACGGCGCATGGTCGCCCACCGGGCGACCAGCGTCGAGGATGCGGAGGCCTGGGACCTCGAGTTCTGGCAGAGCCAGACCCCGGAGGAGCGCCTCTCGGCCTACGCGGCTCTGCGCCGCGACGTCGAGCTCGTGCAGGCCTCGCGCCGCGACCCGCCCCAGCGGGAGAGCTGAGCCGTGGACACGGTGCAGGACTTCGAGGACCTGCTGGAGCTCCTCGACCGCCATGGCGCGCGCTACCTGATCGTCGGCGGCCTGGCCTTCATCTACCATGCCAAGCCGCGCTACACCAAGGATATGGACCTCTGGATCGACCCTGATCCCGCGAACGTCGGGCAGGTCAACCGGGCACTGGCCGAGTTCGGCAGCGTCGAGCTCCTCGACTCAGAGGACCCGAACGAGATCCTGCAGCTCGGGGCTGCCCCGAACCGGATCGACCTCATCCGCTCGGTCATCGAGCTCGACTTCGCCGCAGTGTGGGAGCGCCGCATCGAGGGCCGCTACGGCCGCGCCCGCGCGTACTGGGTCGACCTGGACAGCCTGATCGCCATCAAGAGCCGCATTGAGCATCCCCGCCACCAGGAGGACGTGCGCATCCTCAAGCTGGTGCGCGACCGCAAGCCGGTCGACGAGTGACTCTGGGGGAGGCTCGTGCGCGGCAGGCTGCCGGCCGGCTACACGTCGCGCCACCCTGGAACAGGCTGGCGCGTGATGGTAGTCTCGGGGCGTGACGGAACAGCTGACGTTGAGGCGAGCGCTGCGGGTGGCAGTGGTCGTGGGCCTGCTCGCCACGGCCATGCCGGCCGCGGCCGAGCAGCGCCTGGCCTTCATCGGCGTCGCCCTCGACCGCGAGACGCGGGACGCCGACGCCAAGCTCCAGGACTACCTCTACCGCAAGGCCGGGGTCAGCTTCGCGCCCGAGGACCTGGAGTACGGCCGGGTCATCGAGCGCCTGGCCAACTGGAAGGACTCCGAGGGCCTGTACGTGGCGCGCACCACGCCCTACGTGTACGTGGCCGCCGAGATGCTGGGCGCCGACTTCGAGATCCTCGGCACCTATGTCAGCTCCGCGACCCAGAAGACCACCTACCACTCCTACTTTGTGGTCAGCCGCGACGACTTCCCCGCCAAGCCGGAGCTGGCCGACATCATCCGCTTTCTGGGCACGAGGTCGAAGCGCGCAGACTTCATCTACCACAGCCAGTTCTCCACCTCGAGCTACTTCCTGCCCTCGCTCTACTTCCGCTCCCACAAGATCTTCCACATGCCCGAGTCGACCGCCTCGCTGACCGCCATCGCCAGCCGCCGCATCGACGAGAACAGCTCCAGCGCCCTGGTCCGGATGGTGGCCGAGGGCGAGGCCGACCTGGCCGCGGTGTGGGACGGCACCACGAGCAAGTTCGAGCCCGGGCACCCTGACGGCGGCTACCAGCAGTATGGCCGCAAGGTCCACTTCGTCCAGCTGCCGACGGTCCTGCCCAACGACCTCCTGGTGTGCTCGGCCTCCCTCGACCCCCAGGCCAAGGAGAGCCTGCGCGCGGCCATCGCCTCGATGGGACCGGACGAGATCGCGATCGGCGACTTCCGCACCTGGCAGAGCTTCAAGCAGGCGACCGAGGCGCGGCTGGCCCTGGCCGAGCTGCGTTGGTCGGCGCGCGAGCGCGTCGCCCCGGTGACGGTGGAGATCCGCCTCCGAGACGGGCAGGAGGGCAACGCGGCCGCCTCGCCCCTGCTCGAGGCCGGCCGCCAGGCGGTGCGCCTGTCCGGCACCGAGCTCGTGCTTTACGACCAGGACTTCCACAAGCACGTCGACTTCGTGTGGACTCTAGAGCCGATCCACGACGGCGCGGTCGCTCTGCGCAGCGCCATCCCGGGATCGGACGTCGACGAGCAGGTCTTCCGCATCAGCTTCCGCGACACCGAGGACCTGACCCGCCGCATCGTGTCGCTCATCCACTCCCGCCTGCACCGCATCCGCTACGCCTGGCCGTACAGCGACGACCCGCCGATCGTGATCCGCGACATGGCCTTCTCGATCCCGGTCGGCTCGGTGGCCAAGGTCCAGCGCATCAGCTGGCTCGACCCGGAGCGCAACGACTTCCGTGCCGGCCCCCTGTTCGACGCCGCCATCCGCACTTCGGAGTTCTACAAGTACGTGCTCGACCGGGATGACTTCCCCAAGCCGGGCAGCGACGAGCTCGAGTTCGACGCCATGAGCAACGTCTCCTTCCGCGTCCTCCTGCTGCGCGCTTCGGAGGAGCGGGCGGTGTTCCGGGCCCTGACTGTGGCCCTGGTCGGGCTGCTGGTGGCCGCCGCCGTGGCCGCGGTGCTCGGCCTGCGTCGCCCGAGCAAGGAGGACCAGCTGACCACGGCCACCCCGCGGCCATGACCGAAAAGGGCTTGTCCTCCACGACCCCGGCCCCGGGCGACACCCTGCTCCACTACCAGGTCCTGGGCCAGCTCGGCCGCGGCGGCATGGGCGAGATCCTGCTCGCCCGCGACACCCGGCTCGATCGCCGGGTGGCGATCAAGATCCTGCCCCCGGAGTTCGTCTCCGACCCCGAGCGGCTGGCGCGGTTCCGGCGCGAGGCGCGTACCCTGGCCGCCCTCAACCACCCCAACATCGTCACCATCTTCGCGGTCGAGGAGCTCAACGGCCTCCACTTCCTGATCATGGAGCTGGTCGACGGCGCCACCCTCAAGCAGCTGATCCCGGCCGAGGGCATGGCCCTGGGGCGGTTCTTCGACCTCGCCCTGCCGTTGGCCGAGGGCCTGCACGCCGCCAACCAGCAGGGCATCACCCACCGCGACCTCAAGCCCGAGAACGTCATGGTGACCACCTCGGGCCGGGTCAAGATCCTCGACTTCGGCTTGGCCAAGCCGGCCGCGGTCGGGGCCGGGGATGGCTCCCTCGACGAGCTGACCCGCGACGGGCTGGTGCTCGGCACCATGCCCTACATGTCGCCGGAGCAGCTCCAGGGCAAGGGGGTCGACCACCGCTCGGACATCTTCTCCCTGGGGATCATGCTCTACCAGATGCTGACCGGCCGCCGGCCGTTCGCCGGCGACACGCCGGCCAGCCTCATCTCGTCGATCCTGCGCGACACGCCGAGCTCGTTGTCGTCGCTGCGCTCCGGGCTGCCCCCGGAGCTCGCCCGGGTGGTGACGCGCTGCCTCGAGAAGGACCCGGCCAACCGCTACCAGGACGCCCTCGAGCTCCACCAGGAGCTGCGCGACCTGGAGCGGCAGCTGCTGCTCGACCAGGCAATGGAGAGCGGCCACACCCGGCGCACGCCGTCGAGCGGCAGCGGACGCGCCACGGCGCTGCCCAGATCGCCGCTCGAGGCCATGCTCGGGCGCCGCCTCGGGTTGACCGCCCTGCTCGGCCTGGTGTTCGTCGCCAACTACCTGGAGACGGCGATCGAGAACGCGCTCAAGGCCGAGCTCGGCCTCGGCGTCGACCTCGGCTACCGGCTGGCCGGCGCGGTCCACTGGCTGGAGGGCTTCGCGAGCTTCGAGGGCCACGACGTCACCAACCGGTTGGCGATCTACGGCTACTCGGCCTCGTACTTCTTCGTCCTGCCGGCGCTCGGCCTGCTGGTGGCGGTGGTCCTGGCCCGCAGGCAGGGGCTGACCCCGTTTCGGGTCTTCTGCCTGGCGGTGGGGATCGACTACGCGATCAGCCTGCCATTCTTCATGCTCTTCCCGATCCCCGAGCGCTGGGCCTTCCCTGAGTCGGGGGCGATCCTGCTCTCCGATCTGTGGACCTCGAAGCTGATCGAGGCCTTCCGGCCGATCAGCGGTCTGGACAACTGCTTTCCCAGCTTCCACACCTCGCTGACCGTGGTCATCGTGCTCGTCTGCTACGTCTACCGGCTGCGCTTCCGGCACAGCGCGGCGGCCCTCGGCGCGACCATCGTGCTGGCCACCCTGGCGCTCGGCATCCACTGGGTGGCGGACATCGTGTCGGGGCTGGCGGTGGGGGTGCTGAGCGTGGTTGTGGCCCTGCGCCTCGAGCGCAGGCTCGCCCCCGCTGCCCTCACCGGGACCACGCTGACCGACCTCGGCTTGAGCCGCACCGCCGACCTCTGATTCCCGTACCCAGGTCCGCTCCCTCGAGATGAGGAGGCGCGCGCCGATCGCTGCGACTCGCGGCCCTCACTGGCGCTGGGTCGCCTGGGCGATCCGCGCCTCGAGCTCGGACGCCTCCTGGCTGCGGCCGAGGTCGCGGAGGAGGTGGGCATAATCCGTCTGGGTGGCGACGAGGCCGGGATGGTCGGGGGGCAAGATCGGTTCGAGGATGGCGAGCGCGCGGCGGTACAGGCGTTCGGCCTCGTCGTGGCGTCCCTGAGCGTAGTAGAGGCTCGCCAACCCCTGGACAAAGAAGCCGGTGTGAGTGTGGGCCGGTCCGAGGGCGCCCTCGCTGATCGTCAGCGCCCGCCGCTGATAGGCCTCGGCCTCGTCGAAGCGACCGAGCTCCAAGCACTCCTGGGCGAGGCGGGCGAGACAGAGCCCAACTGAGCTGTGCTCCGGTCCCAGCGCCGCCTCCCAGATCGCCAGGGCACGCCGCAGGTTCGACTCCGCTTCCGCGTGGCCTCCCTTGGCGGAAATGATGTCGCTCAGGGTGACCAGGTTCCGGGCGACCTCGGGATGACTGGCGCCGAGCACCTTCTGGTTGATCTCGAGGGCCCGGCGCAACAGCGGCTCCGCCTCGTCGAAACGCCCCTGCTCGCGGATGGCGTTGGCCAGGTTGACCTGGCTGATGGCGAGGGAGGGGTGGTCAGGACCGAGCGTCCGCTGCTTGATCTCCAAGGCTCGGCGCAGGGCCGACTCGGCTTCCGCGTAGCGTCCCTGCTCGCGGTAGAGGTCGCCGAGGTTGTTGAGGACGACTGCGACGTCGGGGTGGTCAGGCCCCAGCGCCTTCTCCCTGATCTGGAGTGCCCTGATGTACAGCGGCTCGGCCTCCTTGTAACGATCCTGGTCGGCGTAGAGGGTGGCAAGGTTGTTGACGTGCAGGGCGACGTCGGGATGGTCCTGGCCGAGCTGCTTCTCGCGGATCTCGAGCCCCCGCCGGAAGAGCTGCTCCGCCTCCGCGTAGCGATCCAGCTTCATCGCCAGGACGCCGAGGCTGTTGAGGCTCGCCGCGACGTCAAGATGATCCGGCCCGAGCTCCCGCTCGCGAATCGTCAGGGATTCCCGGAGGAGGGCCTCGGCGCGCGAGTAGAGACCGAGGTTCTGGTAGATCGAGCCGATCGTGAGCATGAGCCTGGCCTGGGCCAGCGGCTGGCCGTCGAGCCCGGAGCGGACCTGCTCGGCGCCGCGGTCGAGCAGCTCACGGGCGGTGATCGTCGCCCCCCGCGCCTCGCCCGGGTTCGAGACCTCGAACAGGTCGACCAGGAAGCGGGACAGCTCCTGGGTCTCGGCCAGCGCCTTCCTGGCCGCCTCGGCCTCGGCCTGGGCCCGCCGCTCCGCCTGCCGGGCGCGGAGCAGGCCGTGTGAGGTGCCGGCGATGCCGAGCACCAGGGCAGCGAGGATCGTCGCCCCGGCCACCACGCCCAGGGTGTGGCGGCGGACGAACTTTCTGAGGCGGTAGCTCACCTCGGGCGGCCCGGCCACGACCGGCAGGTTGTCGAGGTGGCGACGGATGTCGGCGGCCAGCTCGAGCGCCGTCCCGTAGCGGTTGGCGCGGTCCCGCTCCAGGCACTTGATGGCGATCCAGTCGAGGTCGCCGCGGAGTCGGCGGGTCAGAGAGCGGGGATCGGTCCCCCTCACCTGAGCGACCTCGCCCGAGGTGGCTTCGCGGCGCGCCAGCCTGGCGCTCGGGGGCGTGGGGTCCTCGAAGCACACCTTGCGCCAGACCTCCCTGGCCCCCGCTCTCCCTGAGTCGTCGGTGGCGAAGGGGTGGGTGCCAGCGAGCAGCAGGTACATCAGGACTCCGAGCGAGTACACGTCGCTGCGGATGTCGATGTCGGGGTAGGTCGCGCCCATCTGCTCCGGGCTCATGAACTCGGGGGTGCCCACGGCGTGACCGAGCTCGGTCACCGCCCCGCCGCCGGGCCGCTGATCCATCGCCTTGGCGATGCCGAAGTCGATGATCTTGGGAGCTGGCCGCCCGTCGACCGTGGCGACCAGGATGTTGCTCGGCTTGAGGTCGCGGTGGATGACCCCCTTCTGGTGGGCGTGGTGGACCCCCTCGCACACCTGGATGACCAGCTCCAACCGCGGGTTGACTCCCAGCCGCCGGCGGTCGCAGTACTCGGTGATGGGCTCGCCCTCGACCAGCTCCATGACGAAGAAGGGGCGTCCCTGGTCGGTCGCTCCGGCGTCGAGGACCCGCGCGATGTTGGGGTGGCTCATCACCGCCAGCGCCTGGCGTTCGCTCTCGAAGCGGGCGATGACCTCGGCCGTGTCCATGCCGAGCTTGACCAGCTTGAGCGCGACCTGACGGCGGATCGGGTGCTCCTGCTCGGCCCGGTAGACCGAGCCCATGCCGCCGGCGCCGATTTGTTCGATGATGCGATAGGGTCCGATGTGGGAAGGAGCGGCGGAGCCCGGGACGGCTGTCGCCGAACCGTGCACGGTGGGCGCGTCGTCACGATCCATTGCAGCTCCTTCTCTGCCCCGTCACCGGTCGGGTCAGGTCAACGAGCTCGACTCGCCGAGCCGGCGATGTGGGCGTCACTCGCGATTCTGTACCTCTGATGTTACTCGCTCTGGGTGGCGTCGGTGGGTGGCGGCTCGACCGTCGACTGCGTGCTGCGTGTCACTGCGTCTCGCGGTGCTCCTCCCTGCAGTGTCAACCGGACGATGGCCGGCTCCGGCGCACTGGCTCCCGGACCCGCGAGGCATGCCAGCGAGGAGCTGTGCGCCGGGCTGCTGACCGCGCGGACAGACACTGCAACCAGATCCTCGCCCAGATCCCACCTATGCCGGTGACCGCCGGGTGGTGAGAGGCCACGGTGCGCCGGGAACCGGGTGTGACCCGGTTTCGACGCTTCCCCCCTTGACAAGGTCGTCTTTGGAATGTATTATTACACCAGTACACTAGAGCACTAGTACTCTAGTGCACGAGACAAGGAGGTGGCAATGGCCTTCACGATCACGCTAGACATCAAGAGCGGGGTGCCGTTCTACCGCCAGATCATCGACCAGGTGAAGGCCGCGATCGCCACCGGCCGGATCGCTCCCGGCGATCGGCTGCCGACGGTGCGCCAGCTGGCGGTAGAGCTGTCGATCAACCCCAACACTGTTTCGCGCGCCTACACCGAGCTCGAGCTGACCGGGCTGGTCGAGACCCAGATGGGATCCGGGACCTTCGTTGGTCAGCGCAAGATCGAGGTCGCGGACGCCGAGCGGCAACGCCAGCTCGACCAGGTGTGCCAGGAGCTGCTGGCGCGCGCGTCGTCGCTCAATTTCACCCTGGAAGAAGTGCTCGAGAACTTGCGCCAGCGGCAGAGCCGCTGAAGAAAGGGGGGAGCGTATGCCAAAGGGAAGCACGTGCCTGAGCCTGGAGAGCCTGGAGAAGCTCACCACCAGCTTCGCCGCTGACTTCCGGTTCGGCCCTCTCAACATCATGATCCTGCTGGTGGTCTGTCTGGGCGGGCTGGCCGCCCACCTGGCGGTCTACCCGTTCCACCTTCAGGTCGTGATCACCATGGTCGCCACCGCTCTGGCCCTGGGCATCTTCCTCCGCCTGAGCCAGGTCTGGGAGACGGTGGTGCTCCTGACCACGGTCGCCGGCCTGGTCGTCTACCTGCGCCATCGCCCGGAGAGCGGGTTGCTGGTCGCGGCGGTGGTGGTGGCCGGGCTGCTGGCGCCGTCGATCCAGGTCGCCTACCAGTGGGAGAAGGCGGTCCTCCTTCGTTTCGGCAAGTTTCGCGGCCTGCGCGGCTCGGGCCTGTTCGTGCTCGTGCCGGTGATCGACAAGGTCTCGAGCTTCGTCGACCAGCGGATCCGGGTGACCGACTTCTCGGCCGAGACCACCCTGACCCGCGACACGGTGCCGGTCAACGTCGACGCCATCGCCTTCTGGATGGTGTGGGATGCCGAGAAGTCGGTGCTCGAGGTGGCCGACTTCGCCGGGGCGGTGACCCTGTCCGCCCAGACCGGCCTGCGCGACGCCATCGGCAAGCACGAGCTGGCCGACATGCTGTCCCATCGCGACCGGCTCGGCCACGAGATCCAGCAGCTGCTCGACGCCAAGACCTCGGCGTGGGGGATCACCGTGCAGTCGGTCGAGATCCGCGACATCATCATTCCCAAGGCGCTCGAGGACGCCATGTCGCGCCAGGCCCAGGCCGAGCGCGAGCGCCAGGCCCGCATCATTCTCTCCACCGCCGAGACCGAGATCGCCGAGAAGTTCGCCCGCGCCTCGGAGTACTACAAGCACAACCCGGCCGCCCTCCACCTGCGGGCCATGAACATGGTCTACGAGGGGCTCAAGCAGAAGGGCTCCATGATCATCGTCCCCTCGACCGCGGTCGAGACCATGGGGCTCGGCGCCATGGGCGGACTGACCGCCTTCGACCGCATCCTCGGCCCCGACGCCGCCGAGGCTCCAGCGCCGACTGCGGAGGAGCCTCCGGAGGAGCCATGAACGCGCAGCAGAAGGGGTGCGTGGCGCTGTTGATGCTGGCATCCATGCTGGCGGCGGCACGCACTCCGGCGGCCCTGCCTGAGGACTTCCGGCAGGCGATGGCCGGGGTTTGGCCCACCGCCCCGGCTACCGGAACCTCCCGCTACGCCGCACCGGAAGCGGTGCGGGCATGGGCGGCTGCCGGGTTCGAGGCGACCGCCCGCGGCGTCCTGGCTTGGCTGGTCGGCGAGGCGGGGCCGATGGGTGAGCCGCTCTCGGCGCGGCTCGGCGCGGCGCCGCTGGCGACCTGGGAGATGGGCCTGCGCCCGCCGAGCCTGGCCGCGGCGGCGGCCGTGGCGCGGGAGCTGGCGCCGGACCTGGCGCAGCAGGTGGCGACCCGCCTCGACGAGCTCGGCCTGGGCACCGGCGCTGGGGCAGTCTGGAAGGTGTTGGAGCGGCTCCGGCCCAGGCTCGTCGTCGCGCTCCTGCCGGCGCGTTCGGACGGCGCGTGGCCTGTGCCGCGTCCGGTCCTCCTGGTCTGGGCCGGCGAGCCGTCGGCTGGGGGGGAGGCACTGGGGCGGCTGCTGGGGAAGGTGGGCGCTGTCTCCGATCTCAGGGAGGCGGTGCAAGCGCAGTAACGGTACAGGCGAGACGGGCCGGGGGTGCGGCCGGCTGCGATGCCTGCAGGCTGCTCGATGACTGGGCCGCACTGCGCCGCTCACGACCGCGGCCTCGGTAGAGTCCTTGCGCCGACTCGTCAGCGTCCGGGCGCTTCTGCGCCGGCGGCAGAGCTCGGGACCGGAAGTCAGTCCGGAATGCGCAGCTTCTGGCCGACCTTGATCTTGTCCGGGTTGTCGAGAATGTCCCGGTTGGCCTCGAAGATCTTCATGTACAGGCTGGCCTTGCCGTAGAACTTCTTGGCGATCCCACTCAGGGTGTCACCCGCCACCACCTCGTACACCTTCCCGGCCGCCGGAGCCGGCGAGGCCTCGACCTTGACCGGGGCGGCGGCTGGCGCGGCCGCCGGGGCCGGAACCTTGATCAGGTTGATCGTGTTCTCGGTCTCAACCAGGGCGTTGAACGCCTCCATGATCTTGGTCTTGGCCTCGAGGCCCGGGCACTCGCCGGTGAGGGTGACGACCTTGCCCGCGATCTTGGCGCTCAGGTTGCGGGCGCCCAGACCCTTGGCCGCGACCTGCGCCACCGCCTCGTTGACCTTCTCCTCGAACGACTTCCCGAACAGTCCCATGGCTCTCTCCTTTCGCTTCGAGAGACGGGCTCGACGGCTGATGCTCCTAGCATTGTACCCGCGCCACGCACCAGGTCGCCGGCCGAGGCTCTTGCCCGGCCGCCGGGGCTATACTGCGGATGCTCAGAATCCCGGGCCACAGGCCGGGTGAACGCGGAGGAACAATGGCCAGCGGCGGTCTCTTCGTTGGCACGCGGATCGACGGCACGGGGCGGGTCGAGCTCGAGCCCGACCACCTCACCACCCACGCGGTCTGCCTCGGCATGACCGGCTCCGGCAAGACCGGGCTCGGTATCGTCGCCCTCGAGGAGCTGGCGCGGCGGCGGGTGCCCCTCCTGGTGGTCGACCTCAAGGGCGACATGGTCAACCTGCTCCTGACCTTTCCCAACCTGACGGCCGACGAGTTCGCCCCCTGGCTGCCGATCGACGCGGTCGTCGGGCGCGACCGCATGCAGGTGGCGGCCGAGCAGGCGGCGACCTGGCGGCAGGGCCTGGAACGCTGCGGCCTCGGCGGCACCGACGTCGCGGCCGTGCAGAGCGGTCTGGCCTGGCAGCTCCTCACCCCGGGCGTTGCGTCCGGCGCCCCGGTCAACATCCTGCCGGCGCTGTCGGCGCCGGGCGGCTGGGACCCTGACCTGGACCCGGACGGCGCCACCGAGCGGGTCAACGGGGTGGTTGCAGGTCTCCTCTCCCTGGTCGGACGGGGCGGCGACCCCCTCACCGACCGCGACCACGTCCTCCTCGCCGCCATCGTGCTGGAGCACTGGCGGCGGCACGATCCGCTCGACCTGGTGCGGCTCCTCAAGAGCCTGGCTGATCCCCCGCTGGAATCCTTCGGCGCCCTGCCGACGGAGGCGTTCTACCCACGTGAGGATCGCCTCAAGCTGGTCCTCGAGCTCAACACCCTGGTCGCCAGCCCGGCCTTCGCCGCCTGGACCCGGGGCACTCCCCTCGACATGGGCTCGCTGCTGGGGACTCCAGATGCGCCGCGCGGCAGCGTCATCACCCTCGCCCACCTCGACGACCGGCAGAAGCTGTTCTTCATGGCCCTGCTCTTCTCCGAGCTGATGGCATGGACGCGGCGGCAGCCGGCCTCGGGCGGGCTGCGTGCCCTGCTCTACGTCGACGAGGTGCAGGGGATTCTGCCGCCCCACCCGGCGAATCCTCCGACCAAGCTGCCGCTCCTCACCCTGCTCAAGCAGGGCCGCGCTTTCGGGGTCGGCGCCTGGCTCGCCACCCAGAACCCGGTCGACCTGGACTACAAGGCCCTCGGCAACGCCGGGGTCAAGCTGATCGGCAAGCTGGTCACCGACCGCGACCGGGAGCGGGCGTTGGAGGGCCTCGGGATGGGGCAGCTCGCCGACGGCAGCAGCGCCGACCAGGTGGTGGCCGGCCTCGGCAAGCGGCAGTTCCTGCTCGACGACGTGCGCGCCGAGCCGCGGGTGCAAACTCTGGCCTCGCGCTGGGCCCTCTGCTACCTGCGCGGCCCGGTGACCCTGGCCGAGACAGCGCCGCTGCTCGCGGCACGAGCGGCGTCGGTTTCGCCCGCCGCAGGCGCTCCGCCGACGCCGGCGGTCGCACTTGACAGCCCACGCTCAGCTCCAGCGGTCCCTTCGTCTTCCCCGGCTGCCGGTCCACCGCTCCTCCAGACCCCGATGACGGTGCGGTTCCTGTCCGCCGGCACCGGCCAGGCGCGGCCGGTCCTCCTGGTCCACAGCCGTCTGACCCTGGACCGGCGCGCCCTCGGCCTGTACCGGAGCGAGGACGAGCTGTGGCGGGTGCCGGTCGATGCCCGCGGCGGCCTCGACTGGATGGCCGCCGAGAAGCTCGGGCAGGAGCCGGAGCTCGGCGAGACGGCGCCGACCGGAATGACCTTCCCGTCCACCCTGCCCTCGGCGCTCGAGCAGGGCCTCAAGGGCGCGGGGGCGAGCTTCACCGGCTGGCGGGCGAGCCAGGCGGTAAGCGTGCTCGCCAATCCCAAGCTCAAGCTGGCGGCCGAGGCGGGCGAAAGCCGCGAGGCATTCCGGCAGCGCTGCCTGGAGGCCGCGGACAAGGCCGACGACGTCGAGCAGAATGCCCTCCGCGCCCGCTACGAGCGCCGCATCCAGACCCTCAAGGACCGGCTCGGCCGGGAGCAGGCGGAGCTCGAGCGGGACCAGACCCAGGCACGCGCGCGGACCATGGAGGAGGGGCTGAGCATGGTCGAGGGGCTGTTCTCGGTCCTCCTCGGCTCGCGCGGGGTCCGCTCGGCCGCTCGCAAGGCTGTTTCCAAGACCAAGGCGGTCGCCACCCAGCACCGGATGCGCCAGACCGCCCAAGGCTCGGTCCAGGAGTCCGAGCGCGAGATCGAACGGATGGAGCGCGAGATCCAGGACCTCGCCGACGAGCTCGACGCGGAGGTCGGGCGAGTCACCGCCGTCTCGGAAGCGCTGGCGGACGCCCTCGAGGAGGTCCCGATCCGCCCCAAGCGCACCGACGTGCAAGTGCTGACCCTCGAGCTGGTGTGGGTGGCGTGAGCGGCCAGGTGTCGACCGGGGCTCGAGCCAAGGCCACCGGTCGCCGAAGAGGCAACCGCGCGACGAGCACCACGTCGCCCAGCGCAACCGAAGCGAGGTGCCCCGTCGCAG
>Ga0316620_10000161_pt1 | contig 26510 bp, 25 predicted proteins | sample OWC_Aug_M1_C1_D5_FD_207651 | JGI IMG/M metagenome (GOLD analysis project Ga0316620, IMG submission 207651) | Wetland soil microbial communities from Old Woman Creek delta, Ohio, United States - OWC_Aug_M1_C1_D5_B | ecosystem: Environmental > Terrestrial > Soil > Wetlands | place: USA: Ohio...
GGACGCCAACTGGTACAGCGTGGACGGAACTCCCACCGACTGCATCACGCTGGCAGTCATGGAGTTACTTCCCCGCAAGCCGCAGTTGGTCGCCGCAGGAATTAACCACGGTTCCAATCTCGGAGATGACGTCACCTACTCGGGTACCGTGGCATCTGCGATGGAAGCCACCCTGCAAGGTATCCCGGCCTTCGCGATGTCGGTGGCGGGAAACGAGGGGGTGGACTTCGGGGCGGCGGCGGCGTGCGCGCGACGGCTGGCTCGAGAGGTGTTGCGCCGCGGTTTGCCCCAGGACACCTTGCTGAACGTCAACGTGCCCAATCTTCCGCTCAACGCGATTCGGGGGTGGGCGGTGACGCGGCAGGGACGTCGCGTTTACAGCGAGACCGTCGTGCGAAAGACCGATCCGCGAGGGAACGCGTACTACTGGATCGGCGGCGCAGCGTGCACGTGGCGACGCGATGCGGAAACGGATTACGAGGCGATGGAGAAAGGGTGGGTCTCGCTCACGCCGCTCCACCTCGATTTGACGAATCACCGCGCTCTCGATGAGTTCCGCGGCTGGGGCCTCTCGACGAACGGGGACGCGCCCGACTGATCGGCCCCCAGGCGAACTCGGGTCTTTTGTTCTTGGAGGGGGTGTGGTACTCTCGGACCACCAGGGCGGCGGAGGCTTCGATCTCCCGCGCGGGCGCATGGTCGCTGAACAGGTGGAGCGCCGGGGTATCCGAGACCAGCGCGTCCTGCGGGCAATTGCCAAGGTACCGCGCCACCTGTTCGTGGAAGAGGCGCTGGTTAGTCGCGCGTACGGGGACCACCCGCTGCCGATCGGGGAGGGCCAAACCATCTCGCAGCCCTACATGGTGGCCCTCATGAGCGAGGCGCTGGAGCTCGCCGGCCACGAGCGCGTCCTCGAAATCGGGACGGGCTCCGGTTATCAGACGGCGATCCTAGCCGAGTTGTGCGGCAAGGTTTTTACGATCGAACGACTGAAGGGCCTCGCGGACCGCGCCATGCGCCGCCTGGACGAGTTGGGCTACTATAACGTCCTGGCGCGCGTGGGTGACGGGTCGCTTGGGTGGCGCGAGGAAGCGCCGTTCGATGCGGTGGTGGTGACCGCGGCGGCGCCGGATGTCCCTCCGGCTTTGCTTGAGCAGTTGGCGGTGAAGGGTCGCCTGGTGATCCCGGTGGGCGATGCGCATACGCAGGTGCTGCGCAAGTGCCTGCGCGACGAGACCGGCGTGCGCTGGACCGAACTCGGCGGCTGTGTGTTCGTGAAGCTCATCGGGCAGCACGCGTGGCCCAACGGGACGTGAGCGACGCGGTGATTCGCGTTCGCTCGTTCGTGAGGTAAGATAGCGACGAAGATTCCATCGGGGCGTAGCGCAGCCTGGTAGCGCACTTGGTTCGGGACCAAGGGGTCGCTGGTTCAAATCCAGTCGCCCCGACCAAATCACCTCCCGAAGACAAAGGCCTGAGAGCGAACCTCTCGGGCCTTTGTTTTGATCCTGAGCCTCAGCGGGCGTCCGTGGTGAGGCGGCGTGGGGGCGCGCAGCGCCAAGACACTACCGCGGGAAGTGGGGCGGCAGCGGCAGGCGATGCGGAAGCGGGAGGCGGCCTCAGACGCGGCGGGAACACAGAGAAGCGCGGGTTGAAGACCATGGCGGGAAAGAGCCGTAAGGAGTGGGGCGCGCAGACGCAAGCGGACCTGGAGCGACCCGGACGGTGCGGGGGTAATTGATCGAGCATCCGGGCGACGACATCACCCGGTCTTCTCGTGGTGCGTTCCCTGGCGTCAAATCTGTCGTCTCTACTGTTCTCGCCGTCCGTTCTTCCGCCGTGGCTCGCGGGGTGCCGGGCGGCGTGGAGGCGGGGTCGCCCGGCACGTGCGACACAGGCCGGCGAGCGTCTCACCTGGAGCCAGCGGTTCACCGCACAGGTCGCAGTAATCCAAGCCGTGAAAAGTCAGTTCGGGCATCGCAGCTTGTTGTTTCATGGTGTCCGTCCTCCGGAGATCTTGGGTCCGCGTCCCTTGCGTTTGACAACCTCCCGCCCACGGGACAGATCCTGGACTCTGGCTTCCGCACTGGGGTCCGGCCCCGTTTGTTGCGCTTGTGGGAAAGCGTCGCGAAATGTCACGATCAGGCGAATCAGCCCGAAGCTCATGGCTACGCCATCTCCACTCCCGACGAGATCGAAGGTCATGCTTGGCTCCTCCGGCGGGACCCGGTACGACCCAAAGCCTGCCGAACCGAGCCGCATTGTCAAGGGGAATGGCGCGCCGATCGTGTCCAGGAGTCCGTCGGGGGAAGGCGTGGCGATGCCCACGGTGGAGCCCCACCCGGCTTCGAGGCGGTGCCGCTCACGGGGGCGGTTCTCCTGATCCTCCCGCGGGGGTGTATGCGGCTGGTCCGAAATTGGGGAAACAGTGCTGATCTGGCGCGAAAAGCGGTGGAGGTGAAGGCAAGCGGACGCGACGTGCGAGGCGATGCGCTGACTGCAAAAAACACCACGAGCGCCGAGGAGATCCGCGACACCCGCGCCACACCGATGAAACCCAGCGATCGAATTTCAGTAACCGCGTCTCCAGGCGAGGACACACAACACAACGACGGCGAACACGACAAACGTGAGGATCTCAGTAGCGTCCATCTTACCTGTCTCTACTGGTTGGGTGCTGCCAGCACGCCACCCCCGCACCATGTCGGGCTGATGGCGGCCACGGCGCCGTCGTCGGCAAACCATCCTGTCGTACGGTGCCGCCTGCACGAGGAAAGTGCACAGAGCGTGCCGCGCTACACAGGCATACAGGAAGTGGTGCGCTCGACGAAAACGTAGCGCTGGATGTCGTGGTTTCAGGGTGCGGGTGCTTTGGGTGCGCTCGAAGGGTCGGAACGTGTCCTTGAGTGAAAACCTTGCTCGACCAGTGGACAACCTGAGCAACGCTTGCCCTGCGTTTGACGACGGATGCAAACGCGATGCGCGAGGCCTCGTCCGACTCCGAAGCCGACCGTGCAGTTGCTGGCGCGCGTGGGAGGGACGTGGTAGCATCGTCCCGTCTGGGTCCGGGAGGGGGCGCACCCCGGGCCGGGCGACGACGCGGTGGGGCCCTGGAGCACGCCCGCCGGGGCGGCACGTCTGCGGACGGGGGGTGGCGGGTGAAGAAACGGGTGCTCCTCGTGGAGGACGAAGCCGGCACGCGCACCGCGCTCCGGGAGTTCCTCGAGGGGGCCGGCTTCCTGGCCGCCGAGGGCCTGGCGGGCCTGGCGCAGGCCGAGAGCTGGCACCCCCACGCCATCCTGCTGGACGTGCGGCTGCCGGGCCTCGACGGCTACGAGGTGTGCCGGCGGCTGAAGGCGAACCCGGCGACCAAGCCCATCCCGGTGATCGTCATGACCGCGTTCCAGAATGATGCCCTCCATCGCCGGGCCTACGAGGCGGGCGCGCTGGCCTGCATCCTGAAGCCCTTCCGGCTGGAGGCCCTCCTGGCGGAGGCCAAGGCGATCCGTCGGGACCTCCGCAATAGTACGGGCTCGCCGGCGGCGGTCCGAAAGGCGGTGGAGGATTTGGCGGATCTCGCCGCCAAAGCAATGGAGGAAGCCGCGCAAGTCTTCGAAGGCCTGACGATGACCGTGCTCGCGCTGCACCCCGACGTGACACGGGCGCCGCAGCGGGAAAAACAGCGCCACGATCGCAGGCGGGCTGCCGGCCCTGAGTCGGTCGAGCCGGATCCCGTTCCCGTGGCGGAGGCACGGGAATTGCGCGAATCTCCCGGCAATCCTGGAGACGGCGTGGGAGTTGAATTCTTCCTTGCAGCGGTACCACGGCAGATAAGGAGACCCGACACCGTGTTGACCCCAGACGCGCCGGAGGCCATGAACCCGCCCGAGCGGCTAACGGTTCTCTGCATTGACGACGACCCCCTCGTGCTGCACTTCTACCGGGAGTTTCTCGACCGGCACGGCTATCGTGTCGTCACGGTGGAAGACGGCCTACTCGGGATCGACCTCGCCCACCGCGAGCGCCCCGACGTGATCCTCCTGGATATCATGCTACGGGGTCTGAGCGGGTTCGACATCTGCCGGAAGCTCCGCGCCGACCCCGCGTTCCGGTACGTCCCGATCATCCTCATCACCGTGTGGGACCATCCCAGCGTCGTGGCCACTGGGCAACACGCGGGGGCGACCCTCACACTCCGCAAGCCCGCCGACGCGGAGACCCTCCTCGCCTCCCTTCAAGGGGTACGGGACGAGATGAGTGGCGCGCCACCGGCGACCATGAGGCTGGTTGACGGTGGGGAGCCTCTTCCGTGAGGCCATCGCCTCAGACCCTTTCCGCCAAAGCAGAGCATGACCACGACGAACGTACCGGACAGCCTCACGGATTTCCGTTTCGCGAAGCGCGCGACCTCCCGATAGCGCAACCGCCGGATCATCGAATCGCGCAATTGCCCGCTTGGCAAATCGATGACTTGACCCGTTCGTCGAATGGGCGCGCCGTCCCTGCGCGCGACCCGCCCGTTCCCTTTTGATCCGTCGTAGAGGAAGAGATGATTAGCAGTCAGCACCCGGCTATAATGGGCGCATGAAAACGGTTCTGTCGGTGGTGGGGCTGCGCCGCGAGTACGGGGAGACGGTGGCGGTCGAGAACATCGCCTTCCAGGTGGGCGCGGGGGAGGTCGTCGGACTCCTGGGACCCAACGGCGCGGGCAAGACCACGACCATCAGCATGCTTCTCGGTGTGCTCGCGCCGAGCGCGGGGACGATCCGAATCGACGGCGCGGACATCGCGACCGAGCGCTCGCGGGCGCTGGCGCGGACGAACTTCGCTGCCGTTTACGCGCCGCTGCCGGGGAATCTCACGGTGGCGCAGAACCTTCGGATCTTCGGCCTCCTCTACGGCGTGCAGGCACTGCAGAAGCGGATCGACGCGCTGCTCACGGAGTTCGATCTGCAACCGCTTCGCGATGTGCGCTGCGGCGTCCTTTCTTCCGGGGAGCAGACGCGGGCGGGTCTGGCCAAGGCGTTGCTCAACCGTCCGCAGGTGCTGCTTCTGGACGAACCGACGGCCTCCCTGGACCCCGCCACGGCCCGCGACATCCGGATGAAGATTCGCGCGTATGCCGCGGGGAGTGACGGCGGCGTCCTGTGGACCTCGCACAACATGTACGAGGTCGAGGGGGTCTGCGACCGCGTGCTCTTTCTGTCGCACGGCAGGATCCTGCTGGAAGGCGACCCGAAGAGCTTGCCCCGCAAGTACGGGAAAGCCACGCTGGAGGAGCTGTTCATCGCCGTGGCGCGTGAGCCCCTCACGCTCGGGGGAGACTAGGCTATGGACGCGACGCGGACGGCCGCGATCGTCCTCCGCCACTTCTACCTACTCCGCGGGAGCCTGACCCGGATCGTGCCGCTCTTCGTCTGGGTGGCCATTGACATCGTGCTGTGGGGCTTCATCACGCGCTACCTGAACGCCGTCGCCGGGACGGGTCTCGACTTCGTACCGATGCTGCTGGGCGCCGTGCTCCTCTGGGACTTTTGCAGCCGGGTCATGCACGGGGTGACCACCGCGTTCTTCGAGGACGTCTGGTCCCGCAACTTCTTGAACCTGTTCGCCACGCCGCTGGTCGTGAGGGAGTACCTCGGCGGTCTGGTCGTGTCGAGCGTCGTCACGAGTGCGGCCGGCCTCCTCGTCATGCTGGTCCTTGCGACCGGCATCTTCGGTCTCTCGTTTTTCGTGTACGGGCTGGCGGTCATGCCGTTCCTGCTCGTGCTGTTCCTGTTCGGCGTGGCGCTGGGCATCCTCGGCAGCGGCGTGGTGCTGCGGTTGGGGCCGGCGGCGGAGTGGTTCATCTGGCCGATTCCCGCGCTCGTGTCGCCGTTCGTCGGGGTCTTCTACCCGCTCTCGACTCTCCCGTCGTGGATGCAGCACCTCGCGCGACTGCTGCCACCCTCGTATGTGTTCGAGGGCATGCGAAGCATCCTGGCGGGTGGAGCCGCGCCCGCAGGTATGCTGGTGCTGGGTGCGGCGCTCTCCGCGGCATACGTCGTTCTCGCCTGCTGGTTCTTCGCCCGAGTCTATCGTCACGCGGTGCACACCGGCCTGCTTGCCCGTTACAGCGCCGAGAGCGTGAGCTAGCCGCAGTCCGACATCACGAAACCGCCGCGATCGGCAAAAGACTGCAAACCCAGCGGATCTGCGCGCGTCCGTTGACAAGAGGGATGCGCGATGCCACAGTCCAACAGGACGGCGTAGCCGGTCGGATCCGGGGCACACACGTCGAGAGGCGAAGGGAAGGGCGACACCGGAGCGTTGAGGTGCCCGACAATGCCGGGCGAGGAGAAACGACATGGATGCGGGCGAGATGGACCGCGAGACCTATGAGCGACTGATCGATCTGGCGATGGCCGTGGACGGCTCGCTCACGCGCAGGTGCTTTCTCCACGTGGGCGGCCTGTCCGTGATCGCATTATCGACGCTGGGGTCCTGGCTGGCGGCTGAGGCGAGCGCGCCGGTGCTCGTCCTCCCGCAGGCCAAGGGCCTCGTCCTGGCCGATCCCACGAAGTGCGTGGGGTGTCGCCGCTGCGAACTGGCGTGCACGGAATTCAACGACGGGAAGGCCGCGCCCTCCATGGCCCGGATCAAGATCGCCCGTAATATGAACTTCGGCCCCCGCGGCGCGTTTCTGGGGCGAGAGGGGCAGGGAACCTGGGGGAACGGCCTTGTCGTCCAGGATGTCTGTCGGCAGTGTGCGGATGCCGCCTGCGCTGCGGCCTGCCCGGTGCAGGCCATTGGCGCCAAGTCGCCCGCGAACGCGCGGGTGGTGGATAAGTCGAAATGCATCGGCTGCCGGACCTGCGTCTCGGCCTGCCCGTTCCGGATGATGGCGGTCGACGAGGAGGTGGGACGGGCCACCAAGTGCACACTGTGCGATGGGAAGCCGAAGTGTGTTGAGGCCTGTCCTGCGGCCGCGCTCCGCTACGTAGCCTGGCGGGAGTTGAGCAGGGCCTCCACGTTCCGGACGCGTCCGGTTGAGAGGAGGGATGCGTGATGGCGACCGTCGGGGGTTGGGCCGGAAAAGTGCTTCGCGTGGACCTGTCCACCGGGCGGACCGGGACCGACGACACCATCGAGCGCTACCGCGACGTCATCGGGGGCACGGGCCTCGGCTACGCCGTCCTCTGGGATGAGGTGGCGGCGGGGACGCGGCCGTACGATGTCGCCAACAAAGTGATTTTCGGGGTGGGGCCGCTCGCCGGGACTGGTGCCCCGTGCAACGGCCGGACGGCCGTCACGACGCTCTGGCCGACGTGCTGGCCCACCCCGCTGGTCGGGACGGGCCACATGGGTGGTCAGTTCGCGGCCGAGCTGAAGTACGCCGGCTACGATGGCCTGGTGATCGAAGGGAAGGCCGATCGCCCGGTCTGGCTGTCAATCAGCGATGACCGGGTGGAGATCCTGGATGCCCGCGAGTTCTGGGGGCAAGGGATCCGGCGCACCACGGTGGAGATTTCCCAACGCCTCGGCGCGGAGGCCGCAGTGGCGGCCATCGGCCAGGCGGGGGAGAACCTCGTGCCGCTGTCCGTGGTGATGACCGGCTACTCCCACTCGGCGGGTGGGGTGGGTAGCGTCCTCGGCGGCAAGAACCTGAAAGCCATCGGCATCCGCGGGACGGGGCACCTTCGCATCGCCGGCTCGACGGAGGAGTGGGAGCGTCTCGTGAAGCTCCACCTCTCGCTCTTGGGAGCCAACAATCAACACGTCGTACCGGACTCGCCCCAACCCTGGGCCGAATTCTATGACCCCGGATCCCGCTGGAAGGCCGCGCCCGGCCGCCAGTGGGGGGCCGCTTCGGTCCCCATCGACACCGGGAGCTGCGACCCCAAGGAGTTCAACCGCATCGCATATCGAACCAACAACGCCGTCCACTATCTCGGGGACATTGCCTGGAAGTACACCGTGCGCGGGAACGGCTGCACCGGCTGCCCCATCCGCTGCCACACCATGATCCGGGTGCCCGCTGCCGCGGCCAAGTACGGGATTCCCGAGATGGGCCAGAACACGTGCGGCGGCTTGAACTTCGGCCGCTCCTTCTTCAAGGAATTTCCCGACGGCCCCCGGGGACAGATCGCCGTGGAGGCCTGCATGGTCGGGATGCACTTGGCCGACGATTTGGGCCTCTGGTGCAACTACAGCCAGCTCCAGCGGGACTTCAAGAAGCTGTACTATGACGGCACCATACGGACGAAGCTGGGCGCCGACGAGTTCAAGGGGTACGCGTGGGCCAAGTACGAGAAGGGCGACCCCTCGTTTCTGTTTGAGCTGCTTCCCCGGCTGGCCCGCCGCGAGGGCGAGCTGGGGATGGCGATGGGCCTGGGGACGGGCGGGCTGCTGGAGCGCTGGGGGCTCTCCGAGGCGGTGTGGACGAAGGACCACGAGCTCCAGTACTGGAAGCTGGGCCACCCCAAGCACCACGCCAACGAAGACGCGGGGCAGTGCGGCGTCATCCTTAACACCCAGTACAACCGTGACGCCCAGTGCCACTCGCACGCCAACTTCACCCGGAACGGGTTGCCGCTCGCCGTCCAGAAGCGGATCGCGGCGGAGGTCTGGGGCTCGCCCGATGCGGTCGACGCGGTGCAGGCCTTCACCCCTATGAATGTCGCCAAGGCCCGGATGGCCAAATGGTCGCTGCTACGCAAGGAGCTGCACGACTCCATGTCGCTCTGCAACTGGATGGGGCCGTGGGTTGCGTCGCCGCTCAGGGAGCGGGGTTACCGAGGGGACGACACCATCGAGTCGCTGCTCTACAGTCTCGTGACCGGCGATAAGAAAAGCCGGGAGGATTTGGACCTCGCCGCCGAGCGGATCTTCCTCCTGCACCGCGCCCTGACCATCCGGGACATGGGAACCAAGGAGGTGCGGGCGCGGCACGACACGGTTCCCGACTGGGTGTTCGAGGATCGCACAGGGAAGCCCGCGTTCAGCAAGGGCACGATCCGAATGGACAGGGCGGACATCGCCATCGCCTTGGATCTCTTCTACCGCGAGATGGGCTGGGATACGATCACAGGCGCGCCGACGCGGGCAGCCTACGAGCGCGTCGGACTGGTACAGGTGGCGCGGGCCCTGGGCGAGAAGGGCCTCTTGCCCTAGCCGGCCGCTGAAAACGATCCACCTGCGGGGGGCCGATCCTTCGGATTGGTGCCCCGCCTCGTATCCGGACCGTTGCGGCAGCCAAGGGGAAGCGACTTCTCCGGTACCCCGTTCAGGGATTGCGAAGTTGAGATCCGGGAGTCGGGTCGAAGGGTTGAGAATGGATACGGACGATTCCAACGCGGTGGAGGGCCGGGGCGGTAGCGGTCGCCCGGACTGGGACTCGGCGGTGAACGTCGCCGCTCAGATCATCCGGAAACTGAGCGGGGCCGGCCGGTTCGCCGTAACGGCGGATGTCCTCGAGGAATTGGAGGGACTGGGGCTCTTCCCCGAGGCAGCGGAGGAGGTTCCGACGGCGCTGGACGAGATCCTGGCTGCCGCGTTGAGCGCGCACCCCGACCTCGTTCCGGTGGAAGGCGGCTCCGGCGAGCGGCGATTCTATTCGTCCCAGTTCATGACGCAGGCCTACGCGGCGCTCCTTCTGCGCAAGGAGGGGGAGCCTCTGCACCTCATCGCCGAGACCGTGCGCGAGAACTCGGCCCTCTATCCCCGTCCGCTCCCCTTGGGCGCCTTCGCGCAGCCGCCGTTCTCCCTGACGCGGGAGGAGGTCCTGTCGTATTTGCGGCGGATGGCGGGCGAAGATGCCTACCGGGACATCGCCCGGACGCGAACATCGGCCGGCAACGAGTATATCTACTCGACCGCCCATTTGGACGCGGACCATGCGTCCAGTCTGGCTGAGTGGATCGACGTGGGCCAGTTCGACAACCCCTGATGTGATCCGAGCGATCCAAGGGATATTTATATTTTTATGGACGTCCCTCATGGCAAGGGGGACGTCCATAAAACTATAAAACTTCCTGTCGCGGCCCGCGATGGTCGTCGGTATCCACCGGGGGCCCGTTCATACGGCTGCCCGGCCCGGCACGGTTCGCTCATGGGCGTGGGGCCGGCGGCAGGGGAGTGCGGGGCGGCCGCGGACGGCGGGTCGGCGGCCATCGAGAAGCCACCGGGGTGCTGTGGTATCCAGAAAATCATGAGAGAAGCGTCGGGCCTCCTCGGGCCGCTCAGGCTGCCGTTCTTGCTCCTGCCGCTGGCTTGCGTGGCTGCCGGCGCCGGCGCCGCCTTCTGGCGCATGGGACGTCTCGATTGGGGAACGGCCCTGCTAGTGCTCGTCGGCGCGGTGTGCGCCCACGCGTCGGTCAACGCGCTCAACGAATATTCCGATTTTCGCACCGGTGTGGACGCGCGCACGCGGCGGACCCCGTTCTCCGGCGGGAGCGGGACGCTCCAGCGCCGGCCGGCGTTGGCCGGGTACGCGCTCGGGGTCGGGCTCGTGCTCGCAGCAATCACCGCGGTGATCGGCGGCTACCTCGCCCTGCAGGTTGGCCCGATCCTCTTCCCGCTCGGGGTCGGTGGACTCGCGGTGGTGCTTCTGTACACACCGTGGCTCAACCGCAACCCCGCACTCTGCCTGGTGGCGCCGGGTCTGGGCTTCGGAACCTGCATGGTCATGGGCACCGACGTCGTGCTGGGTGACGGATACTCATGGACCGGGTTCTTCGCCTCCCTCGTGCCGTTCTTTCTCGTGAGCAACCTGCTGCTCCTGAACCAGTTCCCGGACGTCGAGGCGGACAGGGCGGGCGGTCGCCGGCACCTCGTCATCGCTTACGGTTTGCGCGTGGGTGCCGTGGTCTACACCCTTTTTCACGCCGGCGCGTTCCTCTCGGTCGTTGCAGGCGTCGCGTTGGGGTTTCTTCCAACCCTGACCTTGATCGCACTGGCAACCCTCCCGCTGGCCGCGCTGGCCGCACGCGGTGCTTTCTCATACGCGGACAGTTCGGCGGCGATCGTGCCGGCGCTTGCGATGAACGTTGCGACGACGCTGTTGACGCCGTCGCTCGTGGCGGCCGGCCTGTTCCTCGCGCGAAGCTAGCTCCAATCCGAAAAGAACTCGCACCACAAAGTCACCAAGGCACCAAGAAATACCGGACCTGCCCATTCACGAGAGAACGCCTGACCCGCCTCGCATTGGGTGCTGACAGCTTGCGGTTCCTGATCCCCTGTGACCCCATCCCCCTTGGTGCCTTGGTTTTCTGGTGGTGAAAAGAATCTCGGAACAGGGATAGAACCGCGCCTGAGCTGCGTCAACCGCGCTCCCCACCATTTGGAGCAGAGCAGAGCGTTGTATGTGGTGTAGTCGCGTCTCTGGATCGGCGCCCAAGGGAAGATGCACTCCGCCGCTTTCGGGCGCAGAGGGATTTACACACCAACTGATGCGCTGCCAACGGCCGGGAACCAATTGCGTCCCGCGGGTCGCCGGGCGTCGAATATCGCGCGTGTGAGGAACGCGATCGAACGGCAACGTGCGCGGCGCCGAAGGGCGCACGGTGAAGAGGATCTGGAGCATCTTCACCATGCTTGCGGCTCTCAGCTTGCTCGCCGCCTGTGTCGGGCCTTTCGACATCGTGCGGCCAGTGGCTGTGGAGACGCCGCTGCAGTGGCTGGGGGTCGCAAAGGGCAAGGAGGAGGTGTGGCGACAGGTGTCCGCGCGCCCCATCCAGGATCGCTTCGTGATCGATGGCCTCCGCAACGACGCCGGCGTCATCACCCTCACGTAGAGTGGGAACCCGGAGCGGTACGTCGATGGCGGACACATCACGTCGTACGTCAAGAACGCGCGCGGGGAGAGAACGTACGAATTTGCCGCCGCGACCGCGTCGACCGAGTACGAGCTGATGACCGGAAGAGAATCCGTCTCGATCGCGCGCCGAGTGGGACTGGATGCGCGAATCACGGTGACGGTGATGCCAACCTGAGACAAGGAGACGCGGATGTCTGCAACTGCCCGATATGTGCTCTCGCGGACCATGCTGATTCGCAACACGCAAAACAGCTCGCAGACGATGTCCCACCGCATTGACCTCGCATCCAACCAAGCGGGGACGTTCCCGGGCACGGTGGCGTGCCGACCGAGCGGAGTGCTCGAGGCGGACGTGCTGTCGGCCTTTGCCCCGTAACCCGCGCAGGAACGAGCTCCATTCCCGCCGCGCGCCGCCGCCGCGATTGTCGGAGAAACGGCTGTCCCAGCGGGGCACGGTACGGTAAAATAGACAAACTGCTGAAAAGGCCCATCAACAGCGACCCATCCGGCGCGGATGGATGACGTCGCCTTGCATCTGGACCTTCTTGAGCAGCGGCCCGGGCAAAAAATGAGTTTTTCAAGATCTGCGAGGCAAGCGGCAGTATCGAAGGCGTCGGTGCGAGCCGAGCCACAAGCGCTTCCGGCTGCGGCGGCCATATGAAAATCCTGGCACTCAGCGATCAAGTCGTGGATCAGATCTACAGCCCACGGGTTAGAGACCTCTTTCCCGAGGTCGGCCTCGTAGTGGGCTGCGGTGATCTCCCGGACTACTATCTGGAGTACGTCGTGTCCATGTTGAATGTGCCGTTGTTCCACGTGCCCGGCAACCACGACCTTTCGGCGGCCGGCAGCAGAGACCGCACGTACCATGGGGCATTGCCGCCGGACTGCGGCAAGCTGGACGGGCGGGTGGTGTGCGAGCGAGGGCTCTTGCTGGCGGGACTCGGCGGCAGCATCCGCTATCGGCCGGACGGGGACCATCAGTACACGCAGGGTGAGATGGCGCGCCGCGTCCTGGCCCTGGCGCCCCGCTTGTGGCTTAACCGTATGCGATATGGGCGGGCCGTGGACATCCTGATCACTCACTCGCCGCCCAAGGGCATTCACGACGGGACCGACCCTGCCCACGTCGGCTTTATCGCATTCAATCGTTTCATCGACCGGTTTCGGCCCCGCTATGTGCTGCACGGTCATTCCCATGTGTGGCGGCGGGACGCCGTGGTCACCACCCAGGTGGGATCCACGACCGTGCTGAACGTGTGTCCGTACCGGGTCGTCGAGATCGCGCGCGACCATGCTGGATGACATCGCCGCCCGGGTCCAGGCGGACTTCGCGCGAGCCAGGTCGCGGGCATTTCTGAACGACATCTTCGGCTTCCTGTCGGGGCGACCCAAGCGGTTGCTGTCCTACGATCAGGTCAAGGAAAAACTCCGCATCGGCGGCCCGATCTACCGTGGGGTCCGCACCGTGGAAATTGCGCGCATCGTGGGGAGTGTCAACCGGTACGCGGATTTCGACCGCGCGTTCCTCCCAACCCACAATCGGATCGCCAATCGCTGGCAGAACATTGATCGCGCTTTTTACGAAGACGTCGGCCTCCCGCCGGTCGTGCTCTATAAGGTCGGCGACGTGTACTTCGTCGTCGATGGGCACCATCGCGTCTCCGTGGCGCGGCAGCAGGGGCAGGAGTTCATCGAGGCCGAGGTGCGCGAGTGTCACGTCAAGGTTCCCGTGGGCCCCGACCTGCGCCCCGAGGACCTGGAGATTCTCGGCGAGCGCGTGGAATTTCTGGAACGGACGGGGTTGGACCGTCTGCGGCCGGATGCCGCCGTGGATGTGACGATCCCCGACGGCTACAGCCGCATTCTGGAGCATATCGCCGTGCATCGGTACTTCATGGGCCTGGATCAGCAACGCGACATCTCCGACGACGAGGCCGTTGCGCACTGGTACGACACCGTGTACCTGCCCATTGTGAGCGTGATCCGCGAGCGGAACATTCTGCGCGAGTTTCCGGGAAAGACGGAAGGGGACCTGTACATCTGGGTTCTGGATCATCAGCATTACCTGTATGACCAGGGTGGACACCTCTCGCCTCCGGATGTGGCAGCGGAGCAATATGTTCAGCGACTGGAGGGGTCCCTGGAGCTGTAAATTGCCCCGGGAAACGTTGACAAGACTCCGGAAATGCGATAGAAGGTTCCGCCCGGAGCGGTGAAGCTCGAATCGCCGGTCTGTCACGAGATGGTGTGCCCCGCCTCGGTGCGTTCTACGCTCGGTGGCGCCTTCGATGGGAGACCCGAAGTCGAAACCAGACGACCTCGTTTCTTTGGAGGTTCGGGTCTTTGGCCGCGTCCAGGGAGTCGGTTTTCGGTACTTCGCGCACGACGCGGCGCGGCGGCTGCGGCTGGTCGGATACGTGACGAACCTCCCAGACGGCTCTGTCCGGGCGTACGCCGAGGGACCTCGCGAAGCGCTGACGGAATTTCTTCGGCAGATGGAACACGGGCCGGCCGGCGCCCACGTGCGCGAGGCGCGAAGCCACTGGGGGCCGGCAACCGGCCAGTACGCATACTTCGGCATTGAACGCGCCGGTTGGTAGCGAGAGGTGAGGCGTCCTCATGGTGATTGAAGAACTGAAGCAACGAATCCGGGAGATTCCGGATTTCCCGAAAGCCGGCATTCTCTTCCGGGACATCACGCCGCTTCTGTCCGACGGACGCGCATTTCGTCAAGCCATCGACTACCTGGGCGAACGGTACGTGGACCGTAAAGTCGACATCGTGGTCGGAGTGGAAGCGCGCGGTTTCATCATGGGCGCCGCGCTGGCGTACAAACTCGGCGCCGGTAACGCGCTGGTCCGCAAGCAAGGGAAGCTGCCCTTCAAGACCAACCGGACGACATATGCGCTGGAGTACGGGACCGACACCCTGGAGATTCACCAGGACGCCATCAGGCCGGGGCAGCACGTGGTCTTGGCGGACGATCTCCTCGCTACCGGCGGAACGATTTCGGCGGCGGCTGAGTTGGTGCGACAGTTGGGCGGCGAGATCGTGGAACTCACGTTCTTGATCGAGTTGACGGGTTTGAAGGGGAGGGCGCGCTTGGAGGGTTTGCCGGTGTTCTCCCTGATCCAGTATTGAACGGGGCCGTGGCGTCGCGGCCTCGCTGCATCGTCGAGGCCCTGTAGCTCAGCTGGATAGAGCGCCGCCGTCCTAAGGCGGGCGTCGGGGGTTCGAGTCCCTCCAGGGCCGCCATTGGCGCGTCTACAATGATCGGGCGCCTTCTTTTCACCATCGCTGAGAGAGAGGGTTGAGCTGGTCCATGGCCAAAGAGTTGACGAAAGCAGAGATTCGGCGAAACCCTCTCGCTGACTGGGTTGCCGCAGCAGCTCAAGCCATCCGGGAGCGCCAGAGGTTGGCCGCGGGGATCCTCGCAGGCATCCTCGTAATCGGGGCGGGGATTGGGGCGTACACCTGGTACCAGGAGCAGCAGGAACGAGAGGCGCAGGGCCTGCTGGTGAAGGCCTACAGCGCCATGTGGGGAGACGCACCGAGTGTGCAGCGGAATCCGGACGAGGCGAAGAAGGTTTACGCGGAGATTGCAGCCAAGTACGCCGGGACGGTTGCGGCTGAGGAGGCGTTGATCCGCCTCGGGAATTTGCAGTTCGACGGCAACAAGTATGACGAGGCGGTTGGAACGTACGGGAGTTATCTGACAACGTACCCACGCGGCCGCTTTCGCGTGATGGCCGGTGTCGGAAAAGCGTACGCGGAGGAGGCGAAAGGAGATTTGGCTGCCGCGGAAAAGACGTTATCGCAGGTCGCGGAGGCGGCCAAGGACGATCCGCTGGCTGGGGAGGCGTATTCCAGCCTTGCTCACGTGTACGAGGCCATGAAGAAGCCGGAGGATGCGCTTCGAGTTTACAGTCAAATCGCCGAGCGATTTCCGCAGACGCACTGGGCCCAGAACGCGCTCCAGCGCATGAGCGTGCTCAAGAGCAAATAAATAGCAAGACAATCCCTCCCACGAATCCGATTCCTCCAGTTCGAAGTCCAGGCAGGTAGCGGGGCGCGTGATCGCACGCGTGACCGCTCAATGAATCGCGACACGGCATTTATCCAGTGGGGTGATGCTCGCCGGAGAGCGTTCGGATCTAGCGACTGGTCAGCGGTGGCGCGGTTTTGGTGAGTATTTATATATTCTGATAAGGAGTATTATGTCAAATATCAAGTGTGAACGAAGGGTCTACTCCGAAGACCTCCATGGGACAACCCCCCTTCCATCATTGCCGCGTCCGTCTAAGACTCTCCGATCATCTGTGAGCGTGCGCGCTGCGCTATCCTTTTCGTGCAATCCGCCTGGATGTTTTATACGGGCAAGACTTGCGGCGACCGCGCAGGCCGGGACTCTTCGCATTAGCGACTACAGAGCCGTTACGCGACCGGTGTCGGCGGCTAACTCCGGGACTTTGTCTCGGACACGATCTTCGAGAATTGGAATACCTCCGGCACCAGGCTTGGACCGCCGAGCAATCGCGTGGCCAAAAAGCACCGCGGCGTAGGTAATCGGAATCCTCGGTCCCTCGTCACTATAATTCTCATAAAACATAATGTATGCTGTGCAAATTATTGATTATAAGATATTATAATAGAGTTTATACGTCGGTAATGTGACGCGAATGTTGCGGACGAATGCCGTCAAATGGCGGGTTCACGGTGTATTATCGACCACATGGGCCTGGGTCGGCGCAGTGGGTATGGTCGACGGATTGCCCCTCACGAGGGTGACGCGGGCGGTCGGAGGAAACCGGAGTGAAAAGAAAAGCTTATGGTTGGTGGCGGCGGGTGGATTCGAACCACCGACATAGGGCTTATGAGACCCCCGCTCTGCCAACTGAGCTACGCCGCCACGGACACTGAGGAGAGATCAGGGGAAGGTCGGCTCGTTGCAGGCGGACGCATCATAAGAGAAGCCCACAGGTGGTGTCAAGTGCTGCGTGAGGCTCAGGGACGCTGGCCGGCCTTTGTGGCGAGCGAACGCTGCTGCATCTCGTAGCGCTCGCGTTCGATGTCCTTCGGCTCGTAATACGCGGGGCTGTACGCGTGGAAGGTCTCCATCAGCCACACCAGTCCCGCCGCGCTCAACGCGATGAGGCAAAGCGCAACGAGGCAGATGAAAAGACGACGCGACAGTTGCCGACGCTTAAAACGGCGGAGCACCTTGGCGGCCATGGCTCCTCGCTCCAACGGAACCCGAATTTCCATCCGTGCACTAACCCTGCGCCCGCATCCGGTCGCGGGCAGAGCGTGGCCGCAGCGGGGTCGCCATCCCTGCAAGTGGACGCTGCGCGCTTTCGCGTGGACCGGGCGAGCCAACGGAAGCCTCTCTTCGGCGCGCTCGACCGCTCCGCTCCGCGATCGCGCCGACTATACATGACCGCAGAGTTCTGGCAAGCGGTTTCGAGGTCGACGACGGCGCGTTCGCCTCGTTTCCGCTTCCGCAGGAACGTGTGGTTTTGCTATAGTGTCGCACGCTATGTCATCGGATACTCGCGCTGCGTCCCCTGCCCAACTGCGCCCCAATCCGGACTCATCAGGTGAGATTGCCGTGAGGCGACTGGTCTGGCTGGTGGGACTGTCCCACGCCACGAACCATTTCGTGATGCTGGTCTTTCCCGCGGTCCTGCTCTTGGTTCAGCAGGAATTTGACCTCGGCTACGCCGGGCTCGGAATCCTGGCCAGCGCCGCCTTCCTTTGCTACGGCTTGGCCGCGTTGCCGGCGGGCATGCTGGCAGATCGGTTTGGGGGAGAGCGCGTCCTGGCTGTCTGGCTGCTGGGTTCCGGTCTGGCGTGCCTCGCCATTGGTTTTTCGACCGGGCCGTGGACGCTCGGTTTCGGCCTCGGGGTTCTCGGGCTGTTCGCCAGCCTGCACCACCCCGCGGGCTCCGGCGTGCTGGTGCGATTGCGTCCGCGGCTCGGGACGAACGTCGCCCGAGCCTTCGCTCTCTCGGGGATCCTGGGAAACATCGGAGTGGCCGCTTCGCCTATCCTCGCTGCGGCGATCGGCGTGCGCTGGGGGTGGCGCACGGCGTTTTTTCTCAGCGCGCTTCCCGGCTGGCTTCTCGTCCTCCCCCTCTGGCGCCATCCAGGTGCGGCCGCCGCAGAAAGGCGGGCGGTGTCTCAGCGCGAGAGCGTGCGGAATGCGCTCACCTGGCCCTTGATCCTCCTTTTCGCGTTCGAGACGCTGATGGGTTTTGTCTTCCAGGGGTTCTCCACATTCCTGCCCGCTCATCTGGCGGGTCACGCGGGAATCGCCGCCATCACGGCAGCGCAGGTGAGGCGCGGCGGCGCCTTCGCGAGTCTCGCGCTCCTTTTCGGTGGACTGGGCCATCTGGTCGCCGGGCGCCTGATGGGCTCTCGACATCAAGAAGCGCTGTTCCTAATTGCCGTAAGTGCGAGTACCACTTGCCTGTTCGGCATGGGTCTTACAAGCGGTGCGCTGCTGATTCTCTTCAGCATCGTTTTCTCATGTACCCATTTTGCTCTGGGCACCATCAGCAACACGTTCATGGCGCAGCACACGCCCTCGCGGCTGGGCGGGACCGTGTTTGGGGTGACCTTCACTCTGGCGTTTGGTTTTGGTTCCCTTGCCTCCACCAGCATGGGCGTCGTCGGCGAGGCGTTCGGGTTGCCGGCCGTTTTCGTGGGGATGGGGTTGGTCAGCGTGGGGGCCATGGCGCTGGTGGCCGCCTTCATGGGTGCGACGGGCACGTGGCGATTCCGACGGGGCGGGCTCGCCGGGAGTGTGACCATGGAGGGCCGTGGGGACTCGCGTCTTTCGGGCTCGGGCGGGTTGTCCGGCGATGCGGACGAAAAGAGCTAGTCCCTTGCGACTCCCAGGCGGACGTCGGGCAACTCCCAGTACCACAGCAGGAAGGCGGACCACGTCATCGCGATGAGGGTCAACGCGAGGTACGGCACATTGAGGACGGTCGCTCCTCCGCTGGTGACGGTGGCGTGCGCCCACATCATCATGATCCGGCTGATGATGTTGAAGCCCTGGGCGAAAATCATCAGATGCCAGGGCCACAGCGTACGGCCGCCCCGAACGAGGAGTTCCAGAACGGCCGCGGCGATCATGACCACCAACAGGACCGGCAACCACCACTCCTGCGAGTTGGTGGAGAACGATTCGGGTGGGAACATCAGCAGTGGAACTACCTGCGTTGTGAGCATGGCGACGATGATCTTGCGCGCGGCGATCGGGCGGCGTTGCATGATGGACGCTCTCCTGCGGTATCGAGGAACGGCGACACACACCGACCCGCAGCCGGTGTCGTGCCGGCGAGAGTGGGCTCCCCTTCGGCATCCTTATATGTTGCCCAATCTTTTCTGTCAAGCCGCTTGACATTTTGTCTGACCTTGGATATTAAAGTGCCCAGCTTTCTGGTCGTTGCGCGTTCCGGGAGGGGACCTCTGACACTCCCGTCTCGAGAGCCCCGCACGACATTTGATAGAGCGGCTTGTTGTCGGATACTAAGGACTCGTGTGGCGCGTATCCGGCATCCGGGTGTTGAGAAAGGAGGGATTCCGCCCACAAGCACCGGCCACTACGCTGAACAGGGATCGGGCCTCCCGGGTTCGGCTGGGCTGTCGGGTTCCGTCGTCAGTTCTTCGTTGAAAACACGATTCGCTGGAGGAGACGTCTAGATGCGTGCAATCAAAGTAACCGGTCTGTTTGCCCTCTCGGTCCTGCTCCTGTTTACGGCGTGTGCCAAGGAGCCGGAGAACATCAAGGTTGCGATCTTGGCTCCGCTGTCCGGGCCCGTGCCGACCTTCGGCGTCATGACCCGCGACGGCGCCCTGCTGGCCATCGAGGAGTGGAATGCCAAGGGCGGCGTCTTGAACAAGAAGATCACCGCCGTGGTCGAGGACAGCCAGTGCACCCCGGACCCCGCCGTCAACGCGGCGAACAAGGTCATCGACCAGGACAAGGTCAAGTACATCGTGGGTGAGGTGTGCTCCAAAGCCTCCATCCCGGTATCCGAAATCGCCAACAGCAAGAAGGTCATCCAGATCAGCCCCACCTCCACCAACCCGGATGTGACTGTCGGAAAGGACGGGAAGGTGAAGGAGTACATCTTCCGCGCCTGCTTCATCGATCCGTTCCAGGGGACGGTGGGCGCGAAGTTCGCCTTGGACACCCTGAAGGCGAAGAACGCTTTCATCATGCTCGACCAGGCCAACGACTACGTGAAGGGCTTGGCGGAGTTCTTCGAGAAGGCCTTCACGGCGGGCGGTGGGAAAATCGTCGGGAAAGAGACGTACACGGCAAAGGACACGGACTTCAGCGCCATCCTGGCCAAGGTCGCGGCCGCCAAACCAGATGTGGTCTACCTGCCCGACTACTATAACGTGGTCAACCTGGCCACCAAGCAGGCGAAGGAAAAGGGCATTCAGGCCGTGTTCATGGGCGGTGACGGTTGGGACTCCTCCGACCTCGACCTGAAGGCGGCCGATGGCGGGTTTTTCACCAACCATTACTCCCCGCAAGACAGCCGGCCCGAGGTGCAGAACTTCGTGAAGGCCTTCGGCGCCAAGTACAAGGACGACAAGGGGCAGCCCAAGGTTCCGGACGCGCTGGCCGCCCTGGCGTACGATGCCACCAACATCCTGCTCCAGGGCATCAAAGAGGCCGGGGCGGACGACACGGCAAAGGTGAAGGACGCGCTGAAGAAGATCAGCGTCAATGCGGTGTCCGGGCAGATCAAGTTCGACGCGAACGACAACCCGGTCAAGTCGGCCACTATCCTCGCCGTCAAGGACGGCAAAGTCCAGTTCAACTCCGTGGTGAACCCATAACGCTCACCCGAATCGTCGGGATCGTCGTGGAGGGCGCCCTCGGGCGCCCTCCACGCGCGTGGTTATCTCTGCGTCCGAAAATCCGAGGGTGAACGTGCCTATCCTGTCGTCCTCTCCGGCGCGCCCCGCAATGGGCGCCCGCAAGCCCGGCGCTCGACTAGCCTGGATCGGCCAGGGGTTCCTCGGTCTGCTGGCGCTGGCGGCGGTCGTCATCCTGTCCCGGGACCTCGTGCGCGATCCTCGCCTTTTCCTCCAGATCGTGATCAGCGGCCTCCAGCTCGGGTTCGTGTACGCGCTCATCGCGCTGGGGTACACCATGGTGTACGGCATCGTGAAACTGATCAACTTCGCTCACGGCGACGTCTTCATGGTGGGTTCGTTCGTCAGCTTCTACGCCGTGACGCGATTCCAGCTCCACGTCTGGCCGGCGGCGATCTTCCCGGGTTTGCCGTACGCGGTCGTCGTCATCCTCGGCCCCGCGACGGTCATTCTCCTGTCCATGATCGTTTGTGTGGCGCTGGCCGTCACCATCGAACGTGTCGCGTACAAGCCGCTGCGAGACGCCCCGCGCATCGCCGCCCTTATCACCGCCATCGGGGTGTCCTTCTTCTTGGAGTTCTTCGGGGCGCTCAGTTTCGTCTTCTCGCCGCGCTTCATCCCCTACCAGCGACCGTTCGACGTCGTCACCTGGTACGCCAAGGACGGGATTTACCTGGTCACGCCGGGGCAGGCGCCGCCCGTCGGAAGTATCACCTTCTCGAACATATTTCTCATCATCGTTGCGGCATCCGTCCTGACCCAGCTCCTGCTCCAGTTCCTGGTGCGCCGGACAAAGATCGGGAAGGCCATGCGCGCCGCCTCCTTCGACAAGCAGGCCGCGCGCCTGATGGGGATCAACGTCGATCGCGTGATCTCCTTCACCTTTGCGATCGGCGCGGCGTTCGCGGGGCTGGGCGGCGTCCTCTACGCCATCGCCTATCCGTCCATCTGGTCGCAGCTCGGCATCTTGCCCGGACTCAAGGCGTTCGTCGCGGCGGTCCTGGGAGGCATCGGGAGCATTCCCGGAGCGTTCGTCGGCGCCTTGATCATGGGACAAGCCGAGGCCCTCACCATGGGCTACATCTCGACCCCCATGCGCGACGCGGTCGCATTCACGGTGCTCATCCTCGTGCTGCTCGTCCGCCCGACGGGAATTTTCGGCGAGCCTGAAAAGGAAAAGGCGTAGGGGGGCCGGATGTCGCTGAACGTCGGATTTCTGATCATCACCGTGCTGAAGATCGCCGGCCTGCTCGCCTGGGTGTACGGCCTCCTGTGGGGCCTTGGCCAGCGGACGTGGGTGGCGAAGCTCGTGACCATCGTCGCCGCGTTCGCCGTGATTCAGTTGGCCATCAGCCTGCCGCTGGGGCCTGTGAGGATTTTCAGCGATTTCGACAGCGGGTTGCTGTTCCAAGCATGTACGATGGCCATGGTCGCGCTGGGCCTGAACCTCATCTACGGCTTCAACGGCCAGTTCAGTCTCGGCCAGTGGGGTTTCTACGGTATCGGGGCATACGCCGCAGCGGATATTACCTATCGCTGGACGAACGACGACGCGAGCGGCCTTCTTGTTGCCGGCATCGGCGTCGTCCTGATCGGTCTGGTGATTCTTGGCGTTCACCGATTCTTGAATCAGTATACCGGCGTTCCGGTGATGTCGGCCTTCACTCTGTATCTGTTCGGCAGCATTGCGGCGGGGGCCGTGGCCGTGATGATCGGGGGTGCAGGACACGCCGCGCTGGCGCCCCTGTTCGGTACCAAGGCCGCGCCCGGCCCCCTCCAGAGCCCCGCAGTCATCCAGGTAGTCTTCTTTCTGGCGGTGCTTCTTGCCGGTGCCGTTGCCGCCGAGATCAGCTTCCTGTTCGGCCTGCCGGTGCTGTCACTGGGCAGCGACTACTTCGGGATCGCTACGCTGGGCTTCACCATCGTCGTGAACACCCTGATGATCAATTCCGACACCATCCTGCCCTTTCCAGAGATGAAGGGCGGGCGCGGCATGATCGGCATCCCGAAATTGACGAACTGGTTCTGGGCCTTTGTTTTCCTCGTGGCGGTGATCGTCGTCATGCGCAATATGATCCACTCCAGCACCGGCCGCGCCATCATGTCGGTCCGCGAGGATGAGACGGCGGCCAAGGTCATGGGGATCGACATCGCCAACAACAAATTGCTGGCATTCGTCGTGGGCAGCCTCTTCGCCGGGATCGGCGGAGGCGTGTACGCGCACTTCATCGGCTTCCTGAGTCCGGGGACCTTCGACTTCCTGGTGGGTTTCAACCCGCTGATCATCGTCGTCTTCGGCGGTCTGGGTAGCATGACCGGAACCATCACCGCTTCCTTTGGCTGGATTTTCGTTCTGGAGGGGCTCTTGCGCGTCATCCTGGGCCAGCTGGGAACCGACGCGCCCACCTGGCGGTTCGTCCTCTATCCCATCGCGCTCCTGCTCTTGATGCTCTTGCGACCGCAAGGCTTGCTCGGCACGGTGGAATGGGGATTCCTGAAGGCACCCTGGGTTCCGACGCGAACGCGCGCGGAGGCGACGAAAGCGTCGCCGCCACCGGCCCAGTCATAACGGGGGTGCCGCGCGGCCTCGCGCGCGGCCTCGGCCGGTTGCACGGAGTCAGTATGGTTTCTTCGTTGGCGGATTCCCCAATTCCGACACTTCAGATCGAGGGGTTGACCAAGCGCTTCGGCGGTTTGCGCGCCGTGGGCAACTTCGACCTCCAGGTGCGCCGCGGAGAGCTGGCGGGCCTGATCGGTCCAAACGGAGCGGGGAAGACGACGGTCTTCAACATGATTTCCGGGCTCTATCTGCCGTCCGCCGGCGACATCCGCTTTCAGGGCATCAGCACCATCGGGATGGAACCCTTCGAGGTCACGCGCCTCGGCATCGGGCGGACGTTTCAGAACATCCGGCTCTTTCCCAATCTCAGCGTGCTCGACAACGTTCGCATCGCCTATCACACGCACGCCGGCTATCGGATGGTCGACGCCATCCTGCGCACCGCAACCTTCACGCAGAAGGAGCGGGAGCTGACCGAGCGCGCCCAGGATTTCCTGGCCATCTTCAAGCTTGAAAGGATCCAGAACGAGCAGGCCTCCAGCCTCCCCTATGGCGAGCAGCGGCGAGTGGAGATCGCGCGAGCGCTGGCTTCCAGCCCGCGTTTGCTGCTGCTGGACGAGCCGGCGGCCGGAATGAATCCCGCGGAGATCGTGACGCTCATGGAGCTGATTCATTTCATCCGGGATCGCTTCGAATTGACGATCCTCCTGATCGAGCACCAGATGCGCGTGGTGATGGGGATCTGCGAGCACATCACTGTGATGGATTTCGGCGAGGTGATCGCCCGCGGGACGCCCGAGGAAATCCAGGCCAACCCCAAAGTCATCGAGGCGTATCTGGGGAAGGGGGCGGCCCATGCTGCTTGAGGTGGAGGAACTCAACGTCTACTATGGCGCGATCCACGCGCTCCAGGGGATCTCGTTCAGCGTGGCTCAGGGGGAAATCGTCACCCTCATCGGGGCGAACGGCGCGGGCAAGTCCACCACCCTTCGGACCATCTCCGGCCTGCTCCGCCCGCGCCGGGGGGCGGTGCGGTTCCGCGGCGATGACATCACCATGACGCCCGCCGAGCAGATCGTCCGCCTCGGGATAGGCCACGTCCCGGAGGGGCGCCGGATCTTCGCTCCCCTCACGGTGCGCGAGAATCTGGAGATGGGCGCGTTCACGCGTTCCAATCCGGCGGAGATCGCCCAGTCCATGGAGCGGGTGTTCACCAGCTTTCCGCGCCTCAAGGAGCGGATCAATCAACTTGGCGGCACACTCTCAGGCGGCGAACAGCAGATGCTGGCCACGGCCCGCGGCCTCATGAGTCGGCCGACACTGCTCTTGCTGGACGAGCCGTCCATGGGCCTCAGCCCGATCATGGTCGAAGAGATCTTCCGGATCATCAAGGAGATTAACGCCCAGGGAACCAGCATCCTGCTCGTCGAGCAGAACGCGCTCATGGCCCTCCAAGTGGCGCATCGCGCCTACGTCTTGGAGACGGGACGCATCGTCCTGGAGGGGACCGCCAGGGAGCTTCGCGAGAGTTCGCGTGTGAGGGAGGCGTATCTCGGCCTCCCCAAGGAAGCCTTGAGCGCGGACGCGGGAAAGTCAAGAACCAGGCAGGATTGAAAGTCGTGAAGACGTCGTTCCCGGTCCGTGCACGTCCGTCCGCGTACGGTTCCATCAGCATCTTGCCACACATACCTACCGCCGCCCGCCCACGGTGCCGGAATTGCTTCAAGCATCACTTGAACCTCTGATAGCATCAATAATCCACCACAAGCGCCAACCTCGGGGCCGCGTGGGATGGGGCGACTTCACACGCATGTACGCTGCTTCCCAGCGCGGGAAGCGGGCCGACCTCCGGCGAGGCCGCCTACCCTTCGCGCTGGAACGCTGTCCCCAAACTCGCGGGGGCGCCGCTCCGCGTGCGTGCGCCCTTCGTGCGGGTGATCAGCACTAGGATGAGGATGGTGAAGAGATGGAGCATCCCGAGCGTGAAGGCGTTGACTCCCCGGATCGGCTCCGGGATCGGCTGGGTGGCCACGGTCCCGACGTTCCTGTCGTCGGCGCGCCGACGCCCCTTTGCGGGAATCAGATTGACTCGCTGCCATGCCATCGGTAATCTTCAGAGCATACGCGCCGTTCATCTTTGTCGCGTTGTGGTCATGAGCCGAGACGGATCGTGGACGGGCGACCGATGGGGTTGCCGGTCGGGTGGCGCCATGCGTGGCGAAACAAGGAGAATCGTATGACCGAGTTGAATCCTTTCACGATCGCCCAACAGCAGCTGGACACGGCCGCGGCGAAATTGGGGCTGGACCGGGCCACTCACGAGCTACTGCGCTGGCCCCAGAAAGAGCTCGTGGTCACCCTGCCGGTGCCGATGGACGACGGCAGCGTGAGAATCTTCCGGGGGTACCGGATCCATTACAACGGGGCCCGCGGCCCGACCAAGGGCGGGATTCGCTGGCATCCAGACGAGACCATCGACACCGTGCGGGCCTTAGCCGCCTGGATGACCTGGAAGACCTCGGTGGTGGACATCCCGTTGGGCGGCGGCAAGGGCGGGGTCACCTGCAACCCGAAGGAGTTGTCCGACGCCGAGAAGCAGCGGCTGGCCCGGGCCTACATCCGGGCCGTGGCGGACGTCCTCGGCGTCGCCAAGGACGTCCCCGCCCCGGACGTGTACACGACCCCGCAGATCATGGCCTGGATGATGGACGAGTACGAGACCATCGCCCGCGAGCACCACCCGGGCGTCATCACGGGAAAGCCGATTCCGCTCGGCGGCTCCGAGGGGCGCGGGGATGCCACGGCGCGGGGCGGCATCTATGTCGCCCGCGAGGCGGCCAAGGAGCTCGGCATTGACCTGGCCGGGGAGACCATGGCCATCCAGGGGTTCGGGAACGCCGGCCAGAATGCCGCCCTACTCGGCCACGAGATCCTCGGCCTGAAGCTGGTGGCCGCCTCCGATTCCAAGGGTGGCATCTACAACCCGAAGGGCTTGGATCCGCGGAAACTGGTGGATTACAAATGCAAGACCGGGAGCGTCCAAGGTTTTCCCGAGACCGAACCCATCAGCAACGAGGCGCTCGTGGAGCTGCCCGTCACCCTGCTCTGCCCCGCCGCCCTGGAGGGCGTCATCACCGCCGAGAACGCCGCCAAGGTCAAGGCCCGCATCTGCTGCGAGCTGGCCAACGGCCCCACCACCCCCGAGGCGGACGAGATCCTCTCCGACAACGGCGTCTTCGTCCTCCCCGA
>Ga0316620_10000162_pt1 | contig 26238 bp, 22 predicted proteins | sample OWC_Aug_M1_C1_D5_FD_207651 | JGI IMG/M metagenome (GOLD analysis project Ga0316620, IMG submission 207651) | Wetland soil microbial communities from Old Woman Creek delta, Ohio, United States - OWC_Aug_M1_C1_D5_B | ecosystem: Environmental > Terrestrial > Soil > Wetlands | place: USA: Ohio...
GGGATCGGGATCGAAGCGCACATCAACTCGATCCCGATCCCGACCCCGAACGTTTTCATGCGTCACCGGGTGCGCCACGAGGCGCGTGAGAGACTGCTTTGAAAATTCCGACCTCCGACATCCGGCCTCAGACCTGCCTTCCGCGCAGGGTGTGCCATGGTATATAGGCGCCGGCCGCCGGACGGGACTGCTGAGATGCCCAAAGGCAGAATCTCAGCGCTGTCCGGCATCTGGTGCCCACCTCGGGTGGCTGTCTTCATGCACGCGGGTGTGCCACAGGCCCACGGACTACTGTTCCGAACGCATTGCGAACTGAGTGCGCCGATTATAATCTGAATTTCCTGACTTGGACACTCCAATTTGAATTGCCGCCGAAAGGGAGTGACAAAGCCGAGGAGGGGTCGGACGCTTCGTCCCGGCCGGGAAGAGGTAGTCCGCGGAAAGGGACCGCTAATCCTCGCCTCCCGAACGTCGGTTTGCACGCTCAATCAGGGTTCTCCGATTTTAGTTGTTTTCCTGGACTATAAGGGATCTATAATGGCCGCATAGCAGAATCTCAATCCCTGGCAGGGAAGCTGAATGCCCCAAATCGGCCAGACCACTGCCGATTTGAAAGGAGCTAACACGATACAGACAGTGGCCGCGTCGCCGTGGACCGGGCGACGAGCAGGCCAGCAAAAAGGAGGAATCATGAGACGTTGCATTTGCAGCATCGTTGCCGGCCTCGTCGTGGGCCTGTTCCTGTTGCCGTCTTCGGCACCGGCACAGATCACGCTCGGCAGGGTGACGGGACGGGTCGTCGACTCATCGGGAGGCGTCATTCCAGGTGCGACCGTGATCCTGATCAGCGAAACGCGCGGCACGAAGAGCGCCCCGGTCGTCACCAACGAGACGGGCGACTACGTGTTCCCGAATGTTCCCATCGACACGTACACCGTCGAGGTTACCGTCCCACAGTTTAAGACCACGCGGCGCACGGGGATTGTGATTACAGGCGGCGATATTGTTGGTGTGCCGCCGCTGACGCTCGTGCCGGGCGGAACCAGCGAAACGGTCACCGTGACCGCCGAAGCGGCGCTCGTGCAGACACAGAGCGGCGAACGGTCGTTCGCCGTCACAACCCTGCAGATCGAGAGCCTGCCGGTCGCCCGCGGGAACTTCACGAGTCTGACATCCTTTGTTCCGGGCGTAAACGGCGGGGACACCACCTCTGCCGGCGGCACGCGGCTGGGGGGCGCCAGTCAGAACAACATCATGATGGACGGCATCTCGGCCATGGACACGGGCAACAACGGCCAGATGCTGAACATGAACATCGAATCGATCGGTGAGGTGAAGGTCCTCACGCAGGGGTATCAGGCGGAGTATGGCCGATCGAGCGGGTTGCAGATCACGGCCGTGACCAAGGGCGGCACGAACGAGTACCACGGATCAGGCTACGGCGTTTTCACCAACTCGGACTGGAATTCGAGGTCGTGGGTGGTCCAGAAGAACGGCGATGCATGGCCGTTCAACTACCAGAACATTTACGGCTACACCATTGGCGGCCCGGTGCGCATTCCGAAGTTGTTCGACGGGCGCAACAAGCTGTTCTTCTTCTACGCGCACGAGTACCGGCCGCAGAAAGTGATGATCAACGCCGGCAATCCCGTCCGGCTGCGTGTGCCGACAGACCTCGAGCGCAAAGGTGACTTCTCCCAGACCCGCGACCAGAACGGCGCCCTGCTCACGTCGTTGTTTGACTACACGACGGGGCAGCCCTTCCCAAACAACATTATTCCGGACAGCCGGCTGTATGCTCCCGGCGTGGCGGTGCTCAAGCGCTACCCGGACTCGAATGTGACCCAACTGACGGCGATGAACTACAACTACCAGATCCCGGCGCCATCATACGATCAGCTCACCCAGCAGCCGGCCATCCGCATCGATTATCAGGTTAGTACGCAGCTACGGTTAACCGCTAAGTATTCGGCGCAGCGGCAGCGACGGGCAACGCAGCTAGGCATCATTCCTGGCTTCTCGGATGCCTACGTACCGCATCCCTACATCACTAACTGGGCCTTCTCCGTCAACTACTCGATCAGCCCGACGACGTTCCTCGAAGGGACGTACGGGAGAATCCAGAACGAGTTGGCGGGCGGCAACGAAAACGGCATCCTCATGAACGATGAGGCCAACCGCCTGAAGAGTCTCGCAGCCTTCCCTATGCTGTATCCGCAGGCGGGTGTGTTGGATTCGAGATACTACGGCTTCAAGATCATGGAAGCGGAGAAGCCGAAGTTCTGGGACGGCAAGTCGCTGAACCTGCCGCCGATCTTCGGCTGGGGCAGCCGCATCGGGGCGTCACCGCCTAACCAGCGGTATCCCGGCTGGCTGAACATCAACCGGACGCAGGACTGGTCAGCCAGCCTGACGAAGGTCGCAGGGCGGCACACGATCAAGGGCGGGTTCTACCTCAACCATAGCTACAAGGCGCAGAACGTGGGCGCCGGTGGCGTCGCGAACCTGAGCTTCCAGGGCTACGTGAACTTCGGTAACGACACAAACAACACCCTCGACACCGGATTCGGGTACGCGAACGCGGCGCTGGGGATCTTCACGCAGTACCTGCAGGCGTCGCGGTTCATCGAAGGCAACCTGATCTACAACCAGATCGAGTTCTTCGCCCAGGACAACTGGAAGGTGTCCAACCGCCTGACTGTGGACTACGGCCTGCGGTTTGTGAACATGGGGCCGCAGTACGACCAGTTCCAGCAGATGTCCAACTTCTTCACTGATCAGTGGAAGGCGAGCGACGCGCCGGTGCTCTACGTCGCCGGATGCAAGAGCGGCAAAACGGTGTGCTCAGGCAACGATCGCAACGCGATGGATCCGCGCAACGGGACGATCCTGACGGCGACCGGCGCGGCGAACACGCAGGCGGCGATCGGGACGCCGATTCCCGGAACGGGCAATTCGCTGAACGGTATCAAGAAGGCGGGCGAGGGAATCGCGAAGACGAACTACGTTTGGCCGAAGCTGGTAGTGGGGCCCCGGTTCGGATTTGCGTTCGACCTGTCAGGGAAGCAGGACTGGGTGCTCCGCGGCGGCTTCGGGCTGTTCTATGACCGGCCGGACGGGAACACGACGTTCTCAACCCCGGGCAATCCGCCGACCGCGACGGCGCAGGATCTCCGCATCGGGCAGTTGGGGACGCTCGGGCAGGGACTGAGCCCGCAGCCGGTTCCGCTGCTGGTCACCTTCAAGTATAAGGCAGAGGTGCCGGCGTCGTGGCAGTGGCAGTTCGGCATTCAGAAGTCCCTGCCATGGGGGCTGGTCGGGGAAGTGGAGTATGTGGGCAACCACGGGTACAACCGCATGGGATCGTTCCAGGGCGGAACGCGCCAGAACCTGAACTCGGTGGACTTCGGCGCGGCGTATCTGCCGCAGAACCAGGACCCGACGCTCGGCACGAGCACCACTCCCGGGGCGACGGCCTATACCTCGAATCTGCTCCGTCCCTACAGAGGTTACTCCAATATCGAAGAGAACCAGCCGGCGTTCTGGGACACGTATCACTCGATCCAGGCGCAGGTGAACCGGCGGTTCCGGGGCGGGTTCTCGTTCGGAGCCGCCTACACATATGGGATCTCCCTCAAGGGCAACACGGGGCTGAATATACGATATCAGCACGCGGCCGACGGGACGATCTCGGTGCGGTCTGACCAGGCGGCGTACGAGAAGCTGATGGAGACGCTGGATCGGCGCCCGCACTTCTTTAAGTTAAACGCCGTGTGGCTCAGCCCGGGCATCGGGGGTGCGGGTGCTTTCGTCCGCGAGCTGACGAGGGACTGGCAGTTTTCCGGTGTGTTGACGGCGGCCTCGGGGCCGGCCTACACCCTCGGTCACAGCTACACAAGCGCCGGCGGCAGTGTGAACATAACCGGTTCGCCGGACTACAACGGCCGGCCGATCCTGGCTGATAACCTCGGCAGCGGATGTTCGGACAACCAGTTCGCGCAGTTCAATGCCTTGGCCGTAAAGGGGCCAGGCTACAACAGCCTGGGCATGGAGTCCGGCCGCAACTACATGCGCGGCTGTCCGGACAGGACGGTCGACCTGTCGATCGTGCGGCGGATTCGCTTCGGTAAAATCTTCAGCGAAACCCGCCGGCTCGAGCTCCGGTTGGACATCTTCAACGCGCTCAACACCGTGGTGATTAACGGTCGGAGCACCACGGCTACTTTCAACAACCCGACGAGCATGACGCTGACCAACAACCAGTACAATGCCGACGGCAGCCTGAACCCGTCCCGGCTGACGCCGCGGACCGCCGGATTCGGCGCCGCAACCGGCGCGCAGAACATGCGTAATCTTCAGCTGCAGTTCCGCTTCACTTTCTAAGCTGGGGCGCGATCTGTTCTTCACACCCGGAGTGGGCAACCGCCCACTCCGGGCCTGGTTCGCTCCCCGTCAGCTCCACCAATCGAATCGATAACTTGCGTCCTTCCTGATTTTCCCCTTTCCTCGGTGGCAGCCTCCATTTGCATTTTGCCGGCAATCTTCATATCGCGCCCGGCCGTCGTGATCCGGCGCAGGCCCGGCGTCTCAAAAGGACCACGGAATCATGGAGCAGCTCCTCATAGGCCTTTGGCGCACCGGGTGACGCATGAAAAAGAGCCGTTGGTTCGAGATTCTTTGGGCCTTCGAGCCTTGGAGGTAAAGCAGCCTAACCTCTAAGGCTCGAAGGTTCTCAAAGATTTATTGGGTCTTCGGCAGAATTTGTGGGTCATTTTTGGGTTAAAGCAGGCGGCTAAAGAAGAAATGGCAGCTCCAGGCTTGGTCGCCGCAGGATGCTATGTGCCTGCCAACCGGCCGTGAATCTCGGCACCGAATTCCAACGGCCTATTGAGGGCTGCAATCTCCTGTATTTCCAAAGCGCAACTGTCTGGCCGTTGCTGAACAACAGAACGCAAAGACGCAAGGACGCAAAGAGATCCCTTTCGGTTCGCGGGCGTGGGCGAAGCGCTGCGTCCACGCCTGATGCCACGTGTCAATCTTTGCGTCCTTGCGCCTTTGCGGCTTTGCGTTTTGCTTCTTCATTCCATTTGCCTCCAAAGCGATACCTCAGGTTCTCGCCGAAAATCACCCACAAATTTTGCTGAGGAGGCGATTTTTTTGGAGCAGCGAGCAGTCGTGCCAGTTGTCCCGCATCTGTATATAATGGAGCGCAAGACGATTAGCGAAGGAGAACTTCATGAAGACGTTGATTCAAGCGATTCCGACACTTTTTATTTTTACCCTCACTCTGCTCGCGCAGGAGCCGCCCACAGCTTCACCGGGCACCAGAGGCGGCCAGACTCAGGCTGCGGCAGTGCGTTCCCCAGAGGTGCTCCCGGACGGCAAGATCACGTTCCGTCTCCTGGCGCCCAAAGCGGCAGAAGTCCTGGTAAACGGGAATTGGGAAAACGGTCGCGGCCTGGTGATGACCAAAGACGGTTCCGGCCTCTGGTCCGCTACGACATCTCCACTCCAGCCGGAGTTGTGGGCGTATACCTTTTCGGTGGATGGCGTCAGGACGCTGGATCCGCGCAACTACAACGTCGCACGCGACGGCGTTGGATTCATGAATACGGTGTTGGTGCCCGGCGAAGCATCCGCGGTGTTTCAGGCGCGGCCGGTGCCGCATGGAACCATGACGGCGATGTGGGTTCCGTCGACGGCCATGAAAATGCCGCGCCGCATGTTTGTCTACACTCCACCAGGGTACGAGGGGAGCACCAGCAGGTATCCCGTGCTGTACCTGCTTCACGGCAGCGGAGGGGACGAAGAAGCCTGGCCTGTCATGGGCATCGCCAACGTGATCATGGACAATTTGATCTCGCAGGGGAAGGCCAGGCCCATGATCGTGGCAATGCCGAACGCCTACTGGAACGAGATCGCTTCCCTGGATGTTGCGGGTCCGCGCACGGCCCCACCTCCGGGCGTGGGCTCGGGTACCGGTTCTCAGCAATACGACGCCAATGAAAGAGACATCGTCAATGACCTGATTCCGTTCGTGGAGAAGCACTTTCGCACGCTGTCCGGCCGTGAGAACCGGGCCCTTGCCGGCCTGTCCATGGGCGCCGGCATCACCGCGAATGTCGGATTGAAGCGGCTGGATGTTTTCGCATCGGTGGCCTTGCTCAGCTCGGGGATGTTCCGCGGCACCGCGGGTGTTCCTGCGGGGGCGGAACTTCTGGAAAAGATTTCTCCGGGCCTTTTGGCTGATCCCGCGACCACGAACAAAAAGCTCCGCCTGTTCTTCATCTCCTGCGGCACGGAGGATCCGCGCATTCAGTCGCTGACCAAGGTTGCGGAGGAGTTGCGCGGTCGCAAGATCAACCTCATCTTCAAGAGCTATCCGGGCGAGCATGAGTGGAAGGTCTGGCGCCATTCGCTCGCCGATATGGCGCCGATGCTGTTCCGATAGCCGGAAGCAACAAATGACTTCCGTTACACCTTCCCCAATGCGCTCTTCAGGGCTGCATCCCAGGGGGCACGATACTGCTTGACGCACATGGCGGCGGCTTCCTTGTCCCCGATGACCTGTTCCTTCTCGGGATCCCAGCGGATCGTGCGGCCGCCCAGATGGAGCGACATGTTGGCGAGGTTGCACGCAATGGCCACGCGGTGGCCTTCTTCGACTTCGCAGAGAGGTCTCTTGCGGCTGCGGATGCAATCCACCCAATTGCGCTCGTTCATCGCCAGGGTGTCCTCGCCGCCGGTGCCGTAACGGGCGTCCGACCCCACGCCACCCTTGGAGGCCTCGATCCAGGGCGTCGGTTTGGTATCGGTGTAGACCGGGCCGCCGGCCGGATGGCCTGAGAAGCGCGGGATGTCGTTGACCGGATCGATCTTGTTTTCCGGCACCACCTCGTAATTGCCGGACAGAATCATCGTCCCCTTGGTGCCAAAGTAAACCTGGCCGCGGGCTGCAGGGTCGGTGCGCATGGCGTTGGCCTCGCGGATGGCACAATTGAGAATCCAGCCGCCGGGAAAGGTCCACATCGCATCCTGTGTGTCCGGGACTTCGCCGTCGTCCTCCAACACCAGCCGGCCGCCCATGGAGGCCGCCGATGTCGGTCCCTTGGCGCCCATGATGTAGAGCACCTGGTCGATGGTATGGGCGCCCAGGTTGGTCATCTGGCCGCCCGAATAATCCCAGAACCATCGGAAGTGGTACAAGCATCGATGAGCCGTGTAGGATTTCTTCGCGGCCGGACCGAGCCACATATCGTAATCCAGACCGGCAGGCGGTTGCGCAACCGGTGTTTTCCCGAATCCGGGGTAAATGTTCCGATAGGAGGCGATGCGAACGGAGTGAATCTTCCCCAGCACTCCGCTTTCCACGACCTTCTTGGCCTGGGCGACGCCTATGCCCTGCCGCCGCTGGGTGCCCACGACGACGATGCGGTTGTACTTGCGGGCAGCCTGCACCATCCACTTCCCTTCATCGATGAATACGGTCAGCGGCTTCTCGACGTAGACATCCTTGCCGGCCTGGCAGGCCATGATCGTTTGCAGCGCGTGCCAGTGATCTGGAGTGGCGATCAACACCCCTTGAATGTCCTTGTTCTCGTACATTTTCCGGAAATCGCTATAGCCTCTTGCACTCGGATTTCCGATCAAGGCCAGCCCTTCCTCGAGCCTGGGCCTGTAAACGTCACTCAATCCGATGATGTTGACATCGTCGAATTTTTTCAAGTTCACGAGGTGCTGCTTGCCGATCAATCCGAATCCGATAAGCCCGATGTTGACACGCTCACTCGCCCCCAGAATTCGGGCGTATGAGGCTGCCGTCATCGCCATGGCGCCGGCGGTACCCAGGAACACCCGCCGGGTAGTTTTCCTGTCGTCCGAAAAGCCGAGAATGGGAGTTGCGGAATCTTGCATGACATGGACCTTTCTCGATAAGGATGAATTGATACCTGCAGTACGTTGCCTCACGGATGGCAAATGGGGGGATCTACCCCCCGCAATGGGCCGAGTCTAAAAGAACCGGGAGAAAAGGTCAATCTTTTCGGGCCGCCAGTTCTTCCGCTCTCTCGATCGCGCCCTCGTCTGTCGATTTATGCGGTTGCTCTGATTCCTCAGGTGGAGTAGGCTGGCATCCTCAGCCAGCAATGAAAGGAGGGACATCATGCTTTCCAGAAGAAAGATACTGGGAATGGCCGCGGGGATTCCTGCCTGGTGCGCAATGAAACCTCGCTCCGTGGTTCTTGCCGGCGGCCCTGCAAGCTCAACGATGCCACAGGAAGGCGTCCCCAAAATGGGGGGCACTCCCACCGCTTTCTCCTTGCGCGCGCGCGGGGGCCGCGGGAGCGGGCAGCCTTTTGATATCATCGAACACTGCTACAAAATCGGACTGGGCGGGGTTCAGACCAACCCGCCATCTATGGATCCGGCCGAGATCAGGAAATTCCGGCAGCGCATCGAAAAATACAGCATGCATCTCATATGCGATCCGCGGCTGCCGAAACAGGAAAGCGAGGTTGCCGATTTCGAGACCGCCGTCAAGGCCTACAAGGAGGCCGGGGCTGCCAGTTTCCATGCGGCACTCACCGGGCGGCGCTACGAGGATTTTGATGCCCTCGAACCCTTCAAGCAGATGTTCGAGCAGATCAAAAAGACGGCGGCGTTGGCTGAGCCCGTGTTGCGCAAACACAGGATCAAGCTGGGGTTGGAAAATCATAAAGGCTACCGCTCAGTGGAACAGGCTGCCTGGCTGAAGCAACTCGGAAGCGAATGGGTGGGCGTCTGCCTGGATTTCGGCAACAACCTGGCGCTTTGCGAAGACCCCATGGACACCGCCCGCATGTTGGCCCCTTACGTCGTGTCCGCGCATATCAAGGACATGGCTATCGAGGAGTACCAGGATGGCTACCTGATTTCCGAAGTTCCCATGGGTGAAGGCATACTCGATCTCAAGCAGATGGTCCAGATATTGCGGCAAAAAGATCCCAACATGATTTTCAATCTGGAGATGATCACCCGGGATCCGCTGAAGATCCCCGTGTATACGCAGAAATACTGGGCCACCTTCGACGACGTATACAGCCCGCTCCCAGGGCGGGACCTGGCCAAGGTGCTGGCGATGGTGAAACAGAACAAGCCCAAAAAGCCCTTGCCGAAGATCACCGGTTTGAGCGCCGAAGCGCAGATCAAACTCGAGGACGATTACAACATGCAGTGCATCAACTACGCGAGGCAAAACCTGGGCATGTAAAACCATATGGAGTGTTGTCCCTGGAGATTAGAGTGTGGGCACCTATCTGAATTGGGTTGTCGAAAATACCAGGACGCAGTGGTGGCATGATTCGGCTGATCCGGTCGAGCTGCAACTGGGACTCGACCGCGGAGCGGTCGGCGTCACCACGAACCCGTTCCTGACCAGCGTTTCGCTTTCGAAGAACCGGGCGAAGTGGGCCAAGGAAGTGGATGCCGTGCTGGCCGGATCATCAGACGCGGAAGAAAAAGCCGAGGCGCTGATGAGAATCGTGGTGACCAAGGCTGCGGCGATGTACCTGCCGGTCTACGAGAAAAGCGGCGGCACGGCCGGTTTCGTGTGTGCGCAGGTGAATCCATCGCGAGCGGGCGACCGGGAGGTCATGCTGGCGATGGCGCACCGTTTTCATCGCTGGGCGCCGAACATCGCAGTGAAGCTGCCGGCTGCGGCAGCGGGTTTCGATGTCCTGGAGCAATGTATCGCCGAAGGCATCACCGCGACGGCCACGGTAAGTTACACCGTTCCGCAGGTGCTGGCCATCGCTGAAAGATGCCGTGCCGGCCGCCGGCGCGCGCAAGCTCAAGGGATTGAACCCGGCAAGTGCTTCGCCGTGATCATGATCGGCCGCCTGGACGACTATCTGCGCGAGGTCGCCCAGGACAACAACGCACCGGTCAGCGAAGCGGACATCCGCCAGTCCGGGCTGGCGGTGACCAAGCGTGCGTACCGGATCTATCAGGAACGCGGCTACGAAGCCGTCCCGATTGTGGCTGCCCTCCGCGGCGAATACCACCTGACCGAGCTCGCGGGCGCGGATCTGGTCATGTCCATCGCCCCGGTTCCCCAGGAGTGGTTTGTAGCGAAAGATCATCCCCGCGAGGAGCGAATCGAAAAGGAGATCCCCAGGGACGTCATCGATCGACTCTCGACCATGCCCGAGTTCGTGAAGGCCTACGAGCCGGATGGGATGACAGTCAATGATTTCATTTCCTATGGCGTGTCGCAGAGGACCCTCTGCCAGTTCGTAGAAGCCGGATGGAGGCTGCTGGAAAACACGCGCTAGTGCGGCCATGAGCACGACAGGCCTTGCCTGCCGGAACCATGCCGCAGGTGCTCTGGCGAAGGAGCATACCATCATGAGACGACGCGATTTCCTGAGAACGGCGGGATTGGGAGCTGCTGGATGGACCGCCTCCTCCTACCAAAATGTTTACGCAGCCAACGACAGAATTCGTGTCGGGCTGATCGGCTGCGGAGGACGGGGCATCGTCGATGCGCGGTTACTGCGCGGCACTCCGGAGGACATTCAGGCCATCGCCCCTGATTGTTTTCACGACGGTAAGCTGGATCCGCGGCTCAAGGAACCTCGCAACCTCGAGATCGCAGCACTGTGCGACGTGTATCGCAGCAGAATGGACGCTGCGAAGAGATGGGCTCCGGAGGCGAAGAGCTACGGCGATTTCCGCAGAATGCTCGAGGATAAGGAAATCGACGCGGTGATCGTCGCCACGCCGGACCCGTGGCACGCGTCCATGCTGATCCTGGCTTGCGAAGCAGGGAAAGACGTTTATCTCGAGAAACCGGTTATGTACCGGATCGGCGAGGCCAAGGCCATGATCGCGGCGGTGCGCCGCAACCGGCGCATTGTGCAGATCGGCACTCAGCACCGCGCTGCGGACCACATCGCGGAGGCCGCGAGAATCATCCAGAGCGGCAAGATTGGCGAGGTTCATTTTGTCCGCGTCTGGAACTACATGGGCGTCCCCTATGGAAACACTCCGGTTCCCGACAGTGATCCTCCGGCCGACCTGGATTGGGATGCCTGGCTGGGCCCTTCGCCCAAGGTACCGTTTAACAGAAACCGGCTCAACTACCGCTCCTTCATGGACTACACTAACGGGATCATCAGCGACTACGGGAACCATCGCTTCGATTCGGTGCACCAGATCATGGGGGAGGAGAGTCCGCTCACCGTGGCCTCCTCGGCTGTGCGATTCAACAAGAGGCTGGCCGGTGACATCTACGACATGCAGACGGCGACCTATGAGTACCCGAACTTCATTCTCAGCTATGAGGCCTGCAACTATAACGGACACGGCTTGGGGGGAAGGACGCCGGGCATGCGCTATTACGGGATGCGCGGCCCGGAAGACCGGCCGCACGGGATGGCCTTTTACGGTACGGAGGCCGCGCTGTTCGTCGATCGCATCGGAATGGAACTCTACCCCGAGCCCAAACCAGCCGCCCTGGCTGCAGGGGGCCGCGCTCTTGGCCGGGAATCGAAGATGGAAAAGATCACGGTGAACGAGGATGAGCCCACGCCATTGCACACTAAGTACTTTGTGGACAATGTACGCGCCAGGAAGGAGCCGTTCTCGAACATTGAAAACGGCGCCCGAGCCACAGTGGTCGCCTGCATCGGCAATGTGGCATACTGGACCGGCCGAAAGCTGCGTTGGGACGCAGCAAGCGGCAGCTTTAAGGGAGATGAACAGGCCAACCGGTATCTTTTCCGCCCGCATCGCAAACCTTGGGACCTGGTGAAGTTCGGGTAATCGGCAGCATGAATATCGGTTTCGTCACCTGCGTTCACCCCCTCTACGATCTTCCGGCGGTGCATCGGCACCAGACAGAGGCAATTGCGCGTTTGCGCGCCGCAGGCGCCAACGTCATTGCCCCCGCTGTGGCCCGTGATCCCAAGGATATTCCTGGCATCGTCGATGAGCTGAAAAAGGGAAACATCAACCTGCTGCTGTTTTTTTTCTGCACCTGGGTTGCAGAAGAAATCACCCTGTCGATTGCGCAAGAACTTGAGAAGGTTCCCCTGTTGCTGTGGGCGCTTCCTTATTTCGATCTTTCCATTCCGATGCCCTCGCCGATGACGGGCATGACCACCACCGGCTGCAACCTCCGGCGGATTGGCCGATCATTTCTCCACCAGGTAAGCGCGGTTACCCCGGAGGGAATACAGTCAGTCGTCCGTGTTGCCCGCAATGCCTCCGTGCTCGGGAGATTGCGGCAGGCAAGGTTCGGAGTGTTCGGATCCGCCTGTCCGGGCATGCTCGATACCCGATGCGATGATCTTCTTCTGCAGCAAAAACTCGGCCTCACCATCATGCGCTTCGATCTGCAAACCCTGCTCCAGGCACGGCAGGCGAGTTCGCAGGAAGAAGCGATGCAAATGGCACTGGCATTGAAAAAACGCACCGGTGAAGGCGCGGTGACGCTGGAAATCCTTGCCGATCAGTATCGCCTCTACCTGGGGATGAGCTCCCTGCTGCAGGAGCATCGGCTGGACGGTTTTTCCGTGCGCTGCTGGCCCGAGCTGCGCGATCAGCACAAGACCACCATTTGCCTGACTATGGCGGAGATGGCGGAAGCCGGGGTTGCTACCGCATGTGAGGCCGATCTTACCGCACTGGTCACATGTTATATCCTGAGTGCTCTGACCGGCCAGCCCAGCTGCACGTTGGAAATCACCGCCTATCTTGAACAGCAGAATGCTCTTCAACTCGCGCATTGCGGCTTGGCGGCATTCTCTCTGGCCGAGAATCCCAAGCATGCGAAAATCCAGAGCCATATGCGAACCGGCACCGGAGCGATGGTCGAGTTCGGATTCAAGCCTGGCCGGGTAACGCTGGCCAAACTGCTGCGGCCGTTCGATGATGCACTCAAGATGTTTGTGGCTCGAGGCGAGGTGATTCCCACGCCGCCGGAAACGCGAGGGAGCGTGGCCACGGTCCGCGTAGAACCCTCCGCGGCGCAGTTTCTTCAAACCATGCTGCAAAACGCGGTGGAACACCACCTGGTGATTGCCTACGGGGATTGCACGGAGGATCTGGGGCAGGCAGCGCAACTTGCCGGGATCGAATGCATTCGCCCGGCCTAGCAAGCCGGGCAAGCCGCATTACTTACGCCGCGCGCCGCCGGGTCACGTACAGGGTCATGCAGGCGGTCATCAGCTGTGCGCCGGCAAGGGCCAACAGTGCAGGAATCATGCTGTGCGTTTGATCGCGAATGATTCCCACTGCCGAGGGACTCACGTAGCCGGCCAGATTCCCGATGGAATTGATCCAGGCGATGCCGGCGGCAGCCGCGGATCCGGAGAGAATGGCCGTAGGCAGAGCCCAAAAGACGGCAAACTGGCACATGAGAGCCGCGGTGGCGACGGTCAGAGCGGCAATCCCGGCGGCGCCTCCAATACCCGGGATAGCACTTGCCACGAAGGCCAGGGCTCCCATCGTCGCGGCCAGAGCCATGTGCCATCGCCTTTCGCCGGTGGCGTCCGAGTGGTGGCCGAAAGCAATCATGGCAATGGCGCTCGCCGCCCAGGGGATCACCGAAATCCAGCCGATGCTGATGGTGTTCTCGGTGATGGTCTCCTTGATGACTTGGGGAAGCCAGAAGCTGATCCCATAGTTTCCCGCTGTGATGCCAAAGTAGGCAAGGCTGAGCAACCAGACGGGCGTGCTTTTGAATGCATCGATCAAGCGATGCCGACCGCCCTGACCGGCTTTCTTTTTCAGTTCCTCCTCTTCCTCAAGCCGCTGCAAAACGAGTTTCTTTTCCTTCTCCGCCAGCCACGCGGCTTTAACAGGATTGTCGGTCAGGAAATAGAGGGTGACCAGCCCGGCAGCCACGGACGGAATCCCCTCCACTAGGAACAGCCATTGCCAGGAGGAAAGGTATCCGACGCCTTCCATCCGGTCTAAAATCCAGCCGGAGATGGGACCGGCAAGGACACCGGAAATCGGGACGGCGCTCATAAACAGGGCCACCATCCTCGCCCTGTGTCTGCCGGTGTACCAGTAGGTCAGGTACAGAATCACTCCCGGGAAAAAACCCGACTCAACGATGCCAAGCAGGAAGCGCAGCGCATAGTAGCTGGAGGCGCCCTTGACAAACAATGTGCATGTGGAAACCAGCCCCCAAGCAATCATGATCGGGCCGATCCACAAACGCGCGCCGATTCTCTGCAGCATCATGTTGGCGGGCACTTCGAAAATAAAATAACCGATAAAGAAAATCCCGGCGCCGATGCCATAGACCGAATCGCTCATTCCCAGGTCCTGCTGCATCTGCAGCTTGGCAAACCCGACATTCACCCTGTCCACATAGGCCAGCACATAGCATAAGAAGAGGTAGGGCATGAGCCGCCAGGTGATTTTTCGGTAAACGGCGGCTTCCGACGGGACGGACAATGGTTCAGGAGAAGAGATGGTCAACATTCGCGGCTCAATTTGGCATCCACGAAAAAATTACAGGCATTTCAGAACTCCTGACATGACATTATGCCGCAATTGTACATCCGCGCACCTGAAATCTTAATTGCTGATCTGATCCTGGGTACCGGCAATGCCGACCAGTCAGTTGTTGTGAAGGACAGGAAGGAGCGGCACAGTCACCGTCCGCTACGGATAGGAAGAGTCAAGCTCCCTGAAGGCATCGTATTTTGACAATCCTCCGTCCGTGCTATCATTCCAGAATGAATACCACAGACCAAGCACCCCTGATCGCCATCGCCATATTGGCTGCCCGGGCCGACGGTTCCGTTGACAGCGCCGAACAGCGCGCCGTTGATGCCGTCGTGGCCCGCACCGGAAATCCCGATGTCACCAGCCTCACCCAACAGGTTGCCGCCGGGCAATTGCGCGTGGCCGATCTGGCCTCGCGCCTGTCCGATGACGAAGCGCGCCATGCAGCGTACGAGGGCGCGCTGGCCATCATCAATGCCGACGGCTTAGCTAACGCAGCCGAGCTGGCGTTCCTCGACGAGTTGCGCGCGTCCCTGGGTCTCAGCGACGCCGACGTTGCCGATGCGACGCAGGTGGCCGGGACCATTTCGACTGTGCCCGTCGCCGGGGTGCACGCCGGAAAGACGCCCGCCGGGCCGGTAGACGAGTTCATACTCCAGCAGGCTATCCTTACGGGGGCGATTGAGATCCTGCCGGACCGGCTGGCCAATATTGCCGTCCTGCCGCTCCAACTCCGCATGGTATATCAGATCGGCCAGCGCCACGGGCAGAAGCTGGACATCAACCAGGTCAAAGACCTCGCCGCCACCTTGGGGCTTGGCGCTGCGGCGCAGAGCCTGGAAAGCGTGGTGATGAGACTGGTCGGCGGGCTTGCGGGCGGTCTGCTGGGCGGCTTGGTGCGTGGCGCGACCAGAATTGCCGCCGGCGCCATCATCACGTTCTCGGCCACCTTCGCTCTGGGCCACGTGGCGGATCAGTACTACGCGCAGGGACGCCGGCTCAGCGCGGCCGATTTGCGTGCGCTGTTCGTCCGGTTCCAGGAAGAGGCGAAAACCATCTACCCGCGGGTGCAGGAGGAAATCCGGCGGCAGGCCGGCACGCTCAACCTGCAGAGTCTGTTGCAGGGTTTGCGTAACGCCTGAGTCTCTTTGCGGCGCGGGTTCCACAACGGCATGCCGTGCCGACATCCTCGTTGCCGCTATCCCGATGAACAGCCCGGCTTCGGCCGCCCTGCCCTGCGCGGACAGATCCGCTGCCGATACGCGTAATGCTCGCCGCCTGCGGGCGGGCAAAAAGCGCCGTTCCCGCCTATTCCACACCGCTCCTGCTATCTGCGTATGCTCCACCAAGCGACGCATGTCCACCGGCTCCACCCACATCACCGAGATGATCTTCATCCGGAATCGAGAGGAAGGCCGGCAGTGACGTGCTGTCCCCAGGCGGCTTGCGTTGATCTATGGTATGATTATTCTAATCTCCGGACACCAACAGCTTTGAACTGACTCAGCCGGGCTCGATGAGTCCCGCGAATCACTTGGGAGGTCAACAAAATGAGGAAAACAGCATGGCTAGGTACGTGCGTTGCGCTGCTCCTGGTCCCGGGATCGATCCTGATGTTCGGGGGACAGGAAGGCCGAGTGGAAGGCCGGGGCGTGTATTTCAGCCCACATCCTGCAGCACAGGGCGAGACGATGCGCATCACCGTAGGCTTTCAGGTCACCGGCGGCCCCATCAGCCTGACGGCTTCCGTCGAGCAGACGACGCCTCGGTCCTCGGGCCCCCCACCCGCGACACTTGTGTTGGGTTCATTTAATGCTGGGGAGCGCACTGCGGATGTGTACCGCTATACCGTTCCCGCATCGCCTCCCGAAAGGCTTTGCTTTACCATCAAGATGACCGGGGGAGAATTCAGGGATGTCTGCCTTAAACGGGTGCGGGGAAGCCGGGGCTGGACGATGGACATCGAAACCGCCGGCCGGTGGTTTTCAGTTCCATCTCCGGTGCCATCCTCGTCAACCGAAAAGGCGGACTTGAGAATCGTAGGCGACCTGGCTCTCGATGATACGGTCCGCGTCGAGAACATCGGCCGGGCGGCCGCTCCCTATATCCGCGTGCAAAAGGAATGCTGGGTGGAGGAACGATGGGCGCCCTCGACCGAATTCGAAAGCCCGAAACCCCTCCTGCCTGGCCAGTCCCTACCCTTCAGGGTTGGACGTCTGGCGGGCGCCCGCGGCCCGTGCCCGGCCGGATCCACAAAAGTCCGGCTTGTCGTCGACTCGAGAAACCTCATTGCCGAAATGAACGAGAACAACAACGCGCTCGAAGCCAGCACACTGGCCGATCTGAGGATTGTCGACTTCCGCATCATCCAGGAAGGATTGGGTGCCACAGCAACGAGTGCGCTCGTGGGATTTGGCCTGAATTTCGAGTTGTCGAACACAGGTACCGGGGACGCCGGCGCGTTCGCCTGGGAGGTAAGCGTGTTCCGCGATGGAGAGTGGCGGAGTTTCATAGGCGAGAGGGTACCAGGGCTGGCTGCCGGGCGGCATTTCAGCAAAGCAAAGATCGATGTGTCGCGCCACGTTCGAGAAGGCGAGCGAGTCCGTCTCAGGGTCGATCCTCTGAACCAGGTTCCGGAAACCAACGAAGCGGACAATGCCAGGGAGTCGGTCGTCAGGAACTGACGTGACCTTGCGGGTACCGCACAGGATCAAGATTCCCGGACATTGATTTACTCTGCCTTCCTTCAATTCGGAGGACAGGCTGCGGGGCTCCTGAACTGCAAGGGGGACCAGCCACACCCCCAAGATCGGGAACTGCGAAGCCTGTCCCCCGAACTACAGATCTTGTCCAAGACCCGATTCCGTTCCTATACTTCTATTGGGTTGCAGCCACCGCGCAGCCGGGGCTCCGGCGGTACCATAGCCGGCGCCGCGTGCCAGGGTAGGGAGGATCGCGAAGGAGGCATTGCCATGCTGATCAGGAAGGCCGCGGATATCCGGCCCAGTGAAGTCACGCCGAAAGAGCTGTACCTCAATCGCCGCCGATTCATGGCCGCGGCGGGAACCGGAGCGGCAGCTTTTGCCGCAGGGAGGTTCCTGCGAAATCTCATCACGCCCGGAGTGCTGGCACGGGCGGGAACCAGGCTGCAGTACACCAAGAGCAGCCTCAGCACGCAGGGCGAAACGCTCACGCCCCTGAAGGACATCACGACCTACAACAACTTCTATGAGTTCGGCGCCGATAAGGACGATCCGTCGCGCAATGCCGGCAGCCTCAAGACAAGCCCCTGGACGGTCACCATCGAAGGCCTGGTCAAGAAACGGGTGGCTTGCGATGTGGACACCATCGTCAGGATGCACCCTTCCCTTGAGGAGCGTATCTATCGCCTGCGCTGCGTTGAAGCCTGGTCCATGGTGATTCCCTGGATCGGCATTCCGTTGAGCTCGGTCATCAAGGCCGTGGAGCCGGCATCCAAGGCCCGGTTTGTAGCCTTTGAGACTCTGTATAATCCGGCGCAGATGCCCGGACAGAGGAGATCCGTGCTCCAATGGCCTTACGTGGAAGGACTGCGCATGGACGAGGCCATGCACCCGCTGACCATCCTGGCCGTCGGCCTCTATGGCGAGCCCTTGCCCAATCAGGACGGGGCGCCGATCCGCCTGGTGGTTCCCTGGAAGTACGGATTCAAGAGCATCAAATCGATCGTCAAGATCAAGTTCGTCGAGAATCAGCCGCCGACAACCTGGAACCTCATGGCGCCGCAGGAATACGGTTTTTATTCAAACGTCAATCCGGAGGTAGATCACCCGCGCTGGAGCCAGGCGAAGGAACGGCGCATAGGGGAGTTTTTCAGGCGACCGACCCTCATGTTCAACGGGTACGGCGATCAGGTTGCCGGCCTTTATGCGGGCATGGACCTGCGAAAGAACTTCTGACAGCCATGTCCAGACGAAAGATCCTGCTGCTCAAGTGCCTGGTGTGGGTGGGCTGCCTGGCGCCTCTCGGCCGGCTGGTGTTCCGGGCATTGACAGACCGCCTCACAGCAAACCCGATTGAGTTCATCACGCTCTCAACCGGAACCTGGACGCTCATCTTCCTCCTGGTGACGCTGAGCATCACACCCCTGCGCCGGCTTACGGGACAGGCCTGGCTGATCAGATTCCGCAGGCTGATCGGGCTGTTTGCGTTTTTCTACGGCTTCCTGCATTTCATGACATACATCTGCCTGGACAAGTTCTTCGACCTTGCAGACATGGTAAAGGATGTGATCAAGCGCCCGTTCATCACCGCCGGATTCGTCGCGTTCCTCCTGTTGATCCCGCTCGCCGCCACCTCGACCGCCGGGGCCATACACAAGCTGGGAGGCAGCCGGTGGCGGCTTCTGCACCGGGCAATCTACGTGAGCGCAGTTCTGGCCGTGATTCATTTCTGGTGGAAGGTAAAGGCCGACACGCAACAGCCGCGCATTTATGCCGCTATCCTCGCAATCCTGCTGTTGTATCGCGTCGCCGTCTGGCTAGTACGCCGCGCCCGCAGCATCCGGTCTGCTCCAGAAGTACCTGCTTCGACCGACATGGAGCATGACCGCGGGACGGGTTCCCAGCGCATCGTTCCATTCAACCAAAAGCCGCGCCCATGACGCGAGCCCGGTATTCCTTGGCAAGATGGTGTTAGTAACACCATTGCCATCAGGTGACAATATGTTGCACGGAGGCACACGCACATGGCGAGACCTTTGAAACAGGAAGCCAAACGCCCACGCATCAGCCTGGACGTCGATCCCGCTATGCGTCACCGCATCCGTCTGGCGGCTGCCAAGCGGGATATGAGCATCCAACAGTATCTGAAGGATGTGCTTCGCGACCGGTTGCGGGAAGATCTGGGGGATGAAGGAGAGGAATCGCTCGCCTTGAATGCCAATGCGGATCTTGTCCTGGCGTCTCTCTGGGACAACGACCAGGATGCGGCCTATGACAGCTTGTAAGCGGGGCGAGATCGTACTTGTCGGTTTTTTATTTGCCGATGAATCCGGCCTGAAACTTCGGCCGGCGCTGGTCATCAGCTCGCACGCCTACCACCAGGATCGGCAGGAGATCATCGTGGCAGCAGTTACGGGCAATCTCCGCCGCGCGAGGTTTGGCGATCATATTTTGGCAAACTTCGGCATTCCGCTGATCTTGTATGAACCACGGGCAAGCTTCATTGTGTGGCTGATATTGATGATCGTCATCTCGCCGTTCCTGCAGTTTCTCATGACACTGTTCGGGGCCCAGCTGGCGTTGCTATGGCGACGGTCGGGGGCTGGTGGGTGATGATGTGGATGGTCGAAGCCAAAATGGCGTTGCTGCCATGACTTCTCCAGGAGAACCGTACACCGGAGGGTAGTTGAACTTGAAAACCCGGTTTGCCCTGCAACGAGATTCACAAGCGAGCCGGAACTGAATCTTCAGGGTTTGCCGCAGGCGGCGCTGATTCAACAAAAAGGCCCTTTCTCCCCGAGGAGAAAGGGCCTTTTCAAGTTTCTGCCTCGGATCGCAGGGCACGAAACGACAGGTAGTGCCGTGCCTGCCCCACTCTACCTTTAGAATATGAACTTCAGGCTGAGCTGCATCGTGCGCGGATCGCGAACGCTGCCGATCTGGCCGAACGCGGTACTGGTGACATTCAGGCTCGTGAGATGCCGGAAAGGTGGTGTCGAAACCGGCAATTTGGAGTAATCTCGGAGGTACGAACCTGAGATTTCATACACGGAGCACGTCGTCGAGGGAGGCAAAAGTATGGACGGCAAAGAAGAGGATCGGCGCGATTTCATGAAGGCGGTCGCAGGCCTGGCTGTCGCGGCGGCGGGAACGCCGACAGCGTCTGCCTCGGAACCCGACCGCGATGTTTGTGCGCCGACAGTCAGGCGCAACCGGCAAGCCCGGCCGGCCATCCGTTTCGCCGTCGTCGGGATGAACCATTCACACATCGACAGCATGGTGGGTGCGGTGCTGCGCGGCGGCGGTGAACTGGTTTCGTTTTACGCGCCGGAGGCCGACCTGACCGCTCAGTTCGGCAAACGCTATCCGCAGGCGAGGCTCGCGCGGGGTGAGGACGAGATTCTCGAAGACGGCTCCATCCAGCTTGTACTGAGCTCCGCCATACCGGACCAGCGGGCGCCGCTGGGCATTCGCGTGATGCAGCACGGCAAGGACTACATGGCGGACAAGCCGGGCATCACCTCGCTCGAGCAGCTCGCCGAGGCCCGCGGCGTGCAGGCACGGACCCGTCGCATCTTCTCGATCATGTACAGCGAGCGGTTTGAGAACCGGGCAACGGTCAGAGCCGGAGAACTTGTCAAGGCCGGAGCCATTGGCCGTGTCATACAGACCGTGGGATTGGGTCCTCACCGCATGAACATCAAGCAGCGTCCCGCCTGGTTCTTCGACCGGCGTCACTACGGCGGCATTCTGTGCGACATCGCCTCGCACCAGGCCGATCAGTTCCTGTATTTCACGGATTCGAAGCGGGCCGATGTGGTGTTCGCCCAGATCGGCAACGTGCACTATCCGCAGTACCCGGCATTCGAGGACTTCGGCGACCTCGTGCTGCGCGGTGATGGCGGCACGGGCTACATCCGCGTGGACTGGTTCACGCCCGACGGGCTGCCCACCTGGGGTGACGGCCGCCTGACGATCCTCGGCACCGAAGGCTTCATCGAGGTGCGCAAAAACGTCGACATTGCCGGACGGCAGGGAGAGAGCCATCTCTTCCTGGTGGATCAAAAGGAAACGCGCTACATCGAATGTGCGGATCAGAAGCTGCCGTACGGCGAGCGGCTCGTGGCGGATGTCCTGAACCGGACCGAGACTGCCATGCCGCAGGAGCACTGCTTTCTGGCGATGGAGCTCGTGCTCAAGGCACAAAGAGACGCACAACGGCTGGATCTCAGGGCATGATCGTCAAGGCGGCTTTTGCCCGAATGATCCTGAGTGTGCTTAGCGTGCAAAATTGAGACGGTGCGTAATGCCGGTACATGCACACAGCAGAATGCATTCCGGACACGGAAGAACACGGGCAGGGCTGTTGCCTGCGCGCCGGCAACAGCCCTGCACACGGATACGGTCCGTGTTCATCCGTGTTTTTCCGTGTCTGCAGACGTTATTTCAGCCTTCCCTAATGAATAATCCAGCTTAGGCTGTCCGCTCTTCGAAGGGGGTGAGTCATGGCATGCAAGCGTCAGGCGTCGCGGAGGGAGTTCCTGAAGACGGCGGGCAGAGGCCTGGGCGCCCTGCCGGCTTTTTGCGCCGGATTTCCTGCCATGGTACCGGCATCCGTGTTCGGCCAGAATGCGCCGAGCAACCGCATCAACATCGGCGCCATCGGCACCGGCCGCATCTCCCGCGGCCACGACATGCCCGGCGTCTGGAAGTACCCCGGGGCACGGGTCATTGCGGTCTGCGATCTCGACAGCAGGCGCATGGGTGAAGCCAAGGCCCTCGTGAACGGCTACTACGGCAAGCAAGCCGGGAAACCTTACGACGGCGTCACCGGATATCTGGACTACCGCGAGCTGCTCGCGAACCGTGATGTGGACGCCGTGATCATCAGCACGCCGGATCACTGGCACGCGCTGATCGCCGTCCAGGCGGTCGCGGCGGGCAAGGACGTCTATCTGCAGAAGCCGGCCTCGCTCACCATCGCCGAAGGACGCACGCTCAGCGATGCGGTCCGGCGCAGCGGGCGCATCTTCCAGATCGGCAGCCAGCAGCGCTCCACGCCGCAGTTCCGCTTCGCCGCGGAGTTGGTGCGCAACGGTCGCATCGGCGAGCTCAAAACGGTGCAGGTGGGACTGCCGGGTGATCCCCCGGGCGAGGAGGAGCCCGAGATGCCGGTGCCGCCGAATCTGAACTACGAGATGTGGCTGGGCTCGACGCCCCTGGTGTACTACACGGAAAAGCGGGTTCACCCGCAGAACAACTTCGACCGCCCCGGGTGGCTGCGCTGCGAACAGTTCGGCGCGGGCATGATCACGGGCTGGGGCTCACACCACATCGACTGCGCACATTGGGCGATGGACACGGAGCACACCGGGCCCGTCGAGATTTCCGGAACGGCAGAGTTCCCGGCCAGAGGACTCTGGAATGTGCATGGGAATTTCAAAACCGAAGCGCGCTACGCCGGCGGTGTCCGGATGATCGTCAGCGGCGAGTTCGCCAACGGCATCCGTTTTGAGGGGACAAAGGGGTGGCTGTTCGTGTCGCGCGGTGATGAACAGGTTACGGCCAGCGACCCGGTAGCCAAACTCCAGGACAGCCGGGCGCTTGCCGCCGGCGATCCCAAGATCCTCACATCAACGATCGGGCCGAACGAGATCCACCTCTACGAAAGCTCCGACCACCACGGCAACTGGCTCGACTGCGTGCGCACCCGCAGGCAGCCGATCGCACCGGTGGAAGTGGCCCACCGTTCCTGCTCGGCGTGCCTGCTCCACCACATCGCCATGAAATCGAAGCGCTCACTTTACTGGGATCCGGAGAAGGAGCGGTTCAAGAAGGACGACGCAGCCAACGCCATGCTTTCGAGGCCGCAGCGCCCTCCCTACGTGCTCCGGTAGCCGGGCAAGCAGCCTCTCCAAACCACAAAATACACGAAAGCATTGCGTCAAGACCAAGTCAGACATCGGGGATTCGGTACTACCTAAACATAGAACGTATAGGATGTATGCGAGTTTTCGGGTATGTCGTGGTTCCGCCGTTTTGCTGTCACAAGCGCCCTGTCAACCCGGAGCCCGGACCCTTTGTTTTTCGAGCTTCATTTTGCCGTCTTGGCTCGGTCGACATAGCGAAGGGTTGATATTTCGATGCGAATCGCGTCGCCGGTTTTGATGAACTGAGGGACCAGCAGTTCGACGCCGTTCTCCAGACGCGCCTTCTTCCAGGTGTTGTCCTGCTGTTGATGGGCAGGCGGAGCGGTCTCCGCGATACGCATCTCCATGATGTCGGGGAAAACCACGTTGATCGGCCGGCTATCCACGAATTCAACGGGGAGTTGCATGCCGGGCTGCAGGAACCGGCTGGCCGGACCGATCACGGAACCTTCAACGCCGATCTGTTCGAAGCTATCGGGATGCATAAAGTAGCATTGCTCCGCATCGGCATAGAGGAACTCCATCGACTGCTTCTCCACCGGGACGAGGTCCAGTTTGAGCTCGGAGCGGAAGCTGTGCTCCCAGAGTGTCCCCGTGGTGAGGTTCTTGAGCCGGACATGAGTCACCCCTCCCATTTTGCCCTGCCCCGGGTGATAGTCGCAGGCGATCACCCTGTAGTTGTTCCCTTCAAATCGGATGGCCATTCCGGGACGCAATTGAGAAGCGTTTACCATGGCTGCCTCAACTTACCGAAGCCGGCTTTCCAGAGTCCGGGATTCGCCCCTGTTTCTTCATGCGGCCGGCGGTCGATGGCGGCACCATGCCGTTCAGGCGCATGTAGGTCACTATGTTGCCGTAGTGTTCGTTGATGTGGCTCATATTGTAGATCAGCGTGCCGATCTTCGAACGGTGCTCCTATGGAATTCCAGCATATCAGCCAACAGAGGTTCTGTAAATCCTTACAATCCGCGTAGTGCGTGGAGCTTTTTAAAGCCTCCCTTCATCCGCATATTCGCAAAAATTCCCGGCCGCCTGTGCAGAAAACGGTGCGTGGATTACTTCTACCGGCGGGAACCGGCAAAGTGATATGCTCGGTTGCCGTAAGACTTCTACCTTGCATGCCACTACAGAAATCAGGATTTCGGATGATCGTTATCGGACCACAACCTGCAGCTATCGGATGGGTGATGCACGAGGGAGAGGCATGGTTCCGGAGATTGTCGCGAGTTTCGACAGATCGCTGGCTTACATTCGGGAATTGGTTGCGGATCTGACCGACGAGGAGATGGTGATGCAGCCGCCGGGCGTACCGAACCACGGTGCCTGGACGCTGGGTCACATCATCTTCAGTTGCGAGCAGATTGCGCAGCTGCTCGGCGTAGAGCCCTGGCTGCCCGCCGACTGGGAGGCACGGTTCGGATACGGAAGCACACCGGGCCCGCAGGCCTTAGCGGCCTCAGGAAAGTCCGGCGCGCTGGCGGCATTCGCAGACGCCGGTCAGCACCTGCGGGCTGCGCTCCTCGGGATAGACGAGAGCAACCTGTATCGCCCGCTGCCTGACGAGCAGGCTCGTGCGATCCTGCCGACCGTGGCCGATGCCCTGGTTCAGATTGTGGCAGCCCACACCGCGTTCCATGCGGGCCAGCTGGCGGCGTGGCGGCGGGCGATCGGCCGGCGGCCCGTCGGGGTTTTCATCTGAACGTTGACGGAGCTCAGCCCCGGTAGGACCTTCCGCTGCGTCCGTGGTGCGCCCGATGACCGGCAAGGTTTGTGCCCTGAAGCGGCGCGAACCAGCCTCACGAGGAATCATGAGATTGCGGGCAAGACACGGGAGCTTCTTGCAGGGTTAATCGAGCAGTCATCAACGGGGAGGCGTCTATGGAGCGTTGGCTGGGAAAGCATTCCGAATTGTGTTACGCGGTCATGCGCATTGTGGTGGGTCTGCTTTTTGCATGCCACGGAGCACAAAAGCTCTTTGGTGTCCTGGGAGGCCAGAAAATTCCCTCCACGCCTCTGACTATCACGGCCGGGATCATCGAGTTCTTCGGGGGAGCATTGGTGGCCCTGGGGCTTTTGGCAGGGTATGCCGCCTTTGTCGCATGCGGCGAGATGGCTGCGGCCTATTTCCGGTCGCACGCGCCGGGCGGATTCTGGCCCATTCTCAATCAGGGCGAACCGGCGGTCCTCTACTGCTTCATCTTTCTTTACCTGGCATCCAAGGGATCGGGTCGTATCAGCATCGATGGGCTGATCAGGAAGCGCCACCCCTGATCCGTCAATAGGCCAGGCTTGGCGCTCGACGAGGCTGAGCCGGCAGAGACTCTGGTCGCGCGCCTGCACGTGGAGCTGGCCGGAATCAAAGGCTAGGCCGGGACTTGCCGGCAGGCAGGGATCGCGGCGCATTGGGAAGTCGGCAGCAATGAACGGAGGGAGCCATGGATCGCGGCGTGAATTACCATCCAAGATGGGTTTCGGGCCTGCGATGGACTGCAAGGGTCTGGAGCGTCGTCAGCGTTGTTTTGCTGTTGGGCTTTATCATCGGTGAAGGCATCCATCTCTCGGGACCAAAGGAGTGGATCGGGTTTGCTCTTTTTCCGATAGGCATCTCTGTCGGAATGGTGCTGGCGTGGCGCCATGAACGCCTCGGCGGGGCCATTACGGTCGGCAGTCTGCTGGCATTCTATGTGCTGTACTTCGCAACCACCGGCGCACCTCCCAAAGGCTGGGCATGGCTGGTGTTTGCGGCGCCCGGATTCTTATTCTTACTGTCGTCACTATAGATCCCGGTTTGGCCCTTATCGGTGATGGACACTACCGGGGGTAAGGTGATAAGCTATGCTTCCGCTAAGGCGTTGCAAACTTCTTCCCCAAGATCTATATTGGCGAAAAAGCCGACCACCACGGCTGTGTTTCTCGCTTTTTCCCTCGAGCGCTAGGCTGGTCAGGCTACTAACAAGTTAGGCCCTGGAAGTACAGAGTGTAGAGCACGATGAGCAACGAACAGGTGGCACCTGAGACGAAAGGTGTAACGGTGAAGTTACTTGCAACGGTTGACCTTGGCCCTGAGATCGAGGGCATGGCAGGGCGCCAACTTCGAATGCGTC
>Ga0316620_10000163_pt1 | contig 26124 bp, 25 predicted proteins | sample OWC_Aug_M1_C1_D5_FD_207651 | JGI IMG/M metagenome (GOLD analysis project Ga0316620, IMG submission 207651) | Wetland soil microbial communities from Old Woman Creek delta, Ohio, United States - OWC_Aug_M1_C1_D5_B | ecosystem: Environmental > Terrestrial > Soil > Wetlands | place: USA: Ohio...
TGCCGGCGATCTTCCAGTCCTTCGCATCGCGCAGCGCGACGTCCCCGGGCGGACGCAGCTTCGCCGCCTGTGCCGCGACCTGCCCGTAGCGAAGTGTGCGCTTGGTAGGCCCGTGCGTGATCACGCCCTTGTCGGCGGAGCACTCGGAGGCGCTCACCTTCCACTGCGCGGCGGCGGCAGCGATCAGCATTTCGCGCGCGGCCGCGCCCGCCTTGCGCACGTAATCCTGCGAGCTCCTCACGCCCTGGCTGCCGCCCGTGGACATCGAACCCCAGACGCGGCTGCGGCGGACGTTTTCGTTCGGCGAGGCGAACTCGGCGGAGACCTTCGCCCAGTCGCAGTCGAGCTCCTCGGCGACCAGCTGCGCGAGGGCGGTGTAGGTGCCCTGGCCCATCTCGGAGCGGGCGATGCGGATCACCACGCGGTCGTCCGGATGGATCACGATCCAGGCGTTGACTTCGGTCGCGGGGCGGCCCATCGCGGCGCGCGCCACGAACGGGAAAGAAAACTCCAGCACGAAGCCGCCACCCGCGGCGGCGGACGCCTTGAGGAAATCGCGGCGTTGCGGGGACTTGAGCGCTTGAGCACGGTTCGTCATGGCGAACCTCCTCAGGACTTGATCGTGGCCGCTGCGTGGATCGCCTCGCGCACCCGCGCGTAGGTGCCGCAGCGGCACAGGTTGGTCATCGCGTTTTCGATGTCGGCATCCGTGGGCCGGGGCTTCTTCTCCAGCAGCGAAACGGCCGCCATGATCATTCCGGTCTGGCAATAGCCGCACTGCGGGACCTGGTGCTCGATCCACGCCTGCTGCACGCGGTGCATGCCGTGCTCGGAGATCCCTTCGATGGTGACGATCCGCTTGCCGGCGGCGGCCGCCGCCGGCAGCCCGCAGGAGCGCACCGGCTGACCGTCCAGGTGCACGGTGCAGGCTCCGCACAGCGAGATGCCGCAGCCGTACTTGGTGCCGCTCAGGTGAAGGTGGTCGCGCAGCACCCAGAGCAACGGCATTTCCGGCTCCACGTCCACCTCGTGGACGCGGCCATTCACGTTGAGCTTGATCATGGTCCCTCCTTGCCTTGTATAAAGCGTACGACGTCGCGCTCCTCGAACGGTTCCCCGTCCGCGTGCGAGGCTCGGGGCTATGATATGCGCCCCGACACGAAAGGCGACCCATGCCAGACATCCTGCTGCTCCAGGGCCCCAACATGAGCTACCTCGGCAAGCGCCAACCCGAGCTCTACGGCAAGACGACCGCCGCCGAGCTCGACGCCATGCTGCGCGCGCACGCCAAGGCGAACAAGTACCGGCTCGACATCTTCTACACGCACAGCGAAGGCGACGCGATCGAGCGCCTGTACCGCGGGGTGGACGAGAAGCTGGACGGCGTGGTGATGAACCCGGCGGCGTTCCTGTTCGCGGGCTATGCGCTGCGCGACTGTCTGCGCGCCGTGCCGTTCCCCTATGTCGAGGTGCACATGACGAACATCGAAAAGCGCGGCTTCCACTCGCTCCTGGCCGAAGCGGCGGTCGGCATGGTCGCGGGCTTCGGCGTGCGCTCCTACGTCCTGGGGCTGGAAGCGATGCTGGGGCACCTCCAGGCGCAGCGCAAACCAGGCCGCCGTGCCAAGTAACGGCTTTCCGGTGTATCTTCTCGACCGGCTAGGGTCACCGGAACGTACAGGGAGATGCCGGCGCAGTCCTTCCAGCTGACTAAGATGACGCCGCATTGCGGTGCCGAGGTGCACGGCGTCGACCTCGGGCAGCCGCTCGACGAGGGCGCGGCGGCGGCGCTCGAGCGCGCCCTCGCCGAACACTGCGTGCTGTTCTTTCGCGACCAGTCGATGACGCCGGAGCAGCAGAAGGCGCTCGGGCGCCGCTTCGGCGAGCTGCACCTTCATCCCGCCTGGCCGCGCCTGGTCGCGGGCCATCCGGAGATCATGGAGATCTACGCCGACGAGAAGTCCAAGCGCGTCGCCGGCGAGGACTGGCACTCGGACGTGTCCTGCGACCCCGAGCCGCCGCTCGGCACCATCCTTTACATGCTCGAAGTTCCGCCGGTCGGCGGCGACACGCTGTTCGCCAACATGTATGCGGCGTGGGAGGCGCTGTCGGCGCCGATGCAACGCATGCTGGAGGGAATGACCGCGTTGCACGATGGCGAGTACGTGTACCGCGGCCGTTACGAGGGAGCGGTCGAGCAAGGCAAGGTGTACCCGCGCTCCGAGCACCCGGTGGTGCGCACGCATCCGGTAAGCGGGCGCAAGGCGCTGTTCGTCAACCGCACTTTCACCACACGCATCATGCAGCTCGCCAAGCACGAGAGCGACGCGGTGCTCGGCATGCTGTTCGAGCACCTCGAGCGGCCGGAATTCCAGTGCCGCTTCCGCTGGCAGCCCGGTTCGGTCGCCTTCTGGGACAACCGCTGCGCGCAGCATCACGCGATGTGGGACTATTACCCCGAGCGCCGGCGCGGCCTGCGCGTCACCATCAAGGGCGACGCGCCCTACTATCGCGCATGAACTTCCTGCTCTGGCTGTCGAAGCAACTCGACGCCCTCGCCAAGAACAAGAGCCAGATCGCGCTCGGCGTGGTGGGCATCGCCGCGCTCGCGGCCGTGGTGTTCTTCGGACCCATGCTATTCGATGACAGCTCGCGGCTGGGGCAGATGCGCGCGCCGTCCAACGTGGTGGTCACCAAGCCGCTCGGGCCGCCGGCCGCGGCACAGCAGGCTCCGGATCAGCCGCAGGCTCCCGTCGCGCAGCCGGCTCCGGATCGCGCGCCGGACAGCGAACCCGTCAAGTCGATCGTCGTGGCTGCTCCTCCTGCGCCCGCTCCGGTACCGCCGGCACCGCCGCCAGCCGCTGCTCCGGCCACCGCTTCCGCAGCGACCTACCAGGTGCAGCTCGGCGCGTTCCAGGAAGAGGCGCGCGCCAACCAGCTCGCGAAGCGCGTTGCGCGCGCCGGTTTCGACACCACCGTCATTTCTGTCGACCTGCCCGATCGCGGACGCTTCTACCGCGTGCGGCTGAAGCCCGAGCTATCGCACGAGGAAGCGAAGCAGCTTCTCGCAAAGTTGCACAAGAAGATGCCGAAGCAGAAGCCCATCGTGGTGCGCACCGGCAGCTAGCTCAGCTCGCGGCGCACGACACCAGGATTTTGCCCGAGCGCCCTCCGCGCGCGGCGTGCGCCACCGCTTCCTTGATCCTGCGCAGCGGATAGACCTGCTCGACGTCGACCGCCAGCGTGCCGTCAGCGAGCTTCGCCGCCAGCATCCGGTATAGCTCCGCCACTTCCTTCGGCGGCGTCTCCGCGAACCAGCGCCGCAGCCAGAATCCTTTCAGGCTCACGCCGCGGAACACCAGCTCCCGGCCGTCGATCATGGGGGCCTCGCCGCTCAGCAGACCGTAGTTCACCACCGTGCCGCCATCCGCGACGCAGCGCGCCAGGCGCTGCGTGGCGGCCCCGCCGACCGCGTCGATCGCGAGCGCCAGCGTGCCGCCGCCGATGGCATCGCGCACGCGCGCATCGAGATCCGGACCGTCGAGCAGCACCGCGTCCGCGCCGGCGGCGCGTAGCGGCCCGATCAGCTCCTGCCTGCGCACGACGTTGACGCTTTTCATGCCGGACTCGTGCGCGAGCTTGATGAGGCAGTGCCCGACGCCCGAATTGGCGGCGTTCTGCACCACCCACTGGCCGGGCTTCGGCGCGACGTACCGGTGCAGCATCAGGTAGGCGGTCGGCGGGTTGACGCGCAGCATGGCGAGCTGCTTCGGATCGACCCCGGCGGGCAGCGCGAACATGGCGCCCGCCTTCCCGATGCCGCGCTCGCGCCACGCGCCGGGGCCGGGCAGCAGCACCCGGTCGCCGGGCTTGAGGTGCATGACGCCGGCGCCGACCTTGGCCACGCGCCCGACGCCTTCGGCGCCCGGGATCATCGGGAGCTTCGGCGGCGTGGCGCCGTATTTGCCTTCCAGGTTCAGGATGTCTGCCGGGTTGATCGGAAACAGCTCCGTAACGACGAGCGCCTCGTCCGCGCCGGGTTCCCCCGGATCGGGCTGCTCGACGAGCTCGATCACGTCGTCAGGTCTGCCGAACCTTGAAAGCTGAGCAACCAGCATGGTCTCCTCCCTCGATTCGTCGGGCGAGTCGCCCGTCGACGACAGCCAAATTTGCCGCATTACGCTTCCGACTCCTCAGCGTGCGCGGCCGGATCGCTGTATCTTCTCATGTGCGCATGCGCAAGCGCATGCGCAGCAGCGAAAATCCATGGACATGGGCGATCACGGCGGGTTTGTCGCGGCGGGCATCGCACCCGCCTGGACTTTCCGCGCGACCGTGGAAACCTTCGCCCTGCCTCTCGCCACGTTCGCCGCCTCGGTGCTGTTGATCGTGTTCGCTCCCGAGCTGCCGGACTTCCTCTCTCCGCTGCGGCTCTACGCACCTTATCTCGCGCTCGGCGTCGGGCTGCTCATCAGCCTCGCCTTCAAGCGCGGCCGCGCCCTGTTCGCGATCCTGTCGCTGCTCGTCGCCTACGCGTGCTTCCGGCTCTTCCTCGCCGACGAGACGGAAGGCTCCGCGCCGGCGACCGTGTATGCCGCGCTGTGCCTGTTCGTGCCGCTCAACCTCGGGCTGCTCTCGCTCGTGCGCGAGCGCGGCGCGCTGAACGTGTACGGCGCCCGGCGCATTGCCTTGCTGCTGCTGGAGACCGGCGCGACCGCGGCGGTCGTCGTCGGCGGCTACCCGGCGGTCACCGATGCCCTGTATCGGCCGCTGTTCGTCGCTCCGGCCGTGTCGCCGGTTCCGCAACTCGGCCTGATCGCGATGGCACTCGCGCTGGTCGTGGCGGTCGCATGCGCAACCGCCCGCAGCGGGATCATCGAGGCGGCGTTCGGCGTCGCGCTCGTGGCGTTCGCGGGCGCGTGCCATGCCGCCGGCGCGCCCGAGACCTACGACTGGTTTACCGCCGCAGGCGTCATTCTCACCTTCGGCGTGCTGCAGGATTCCTACCGCATGGCGTTTCGCGACGAGCTCACGGGTCTTTCCGGCCGCCGCGCGCTGAACGAAAGGCTGATGGGACTGGACGGCCACTTCACCATCGCCATGATCGACGTCGACCACTTCAAGCGCTTCAACGACAGCTGGGGACACGACGTCGGGGACCAGGCGCTCAAGCTGGTGGCCTCGCGGCTGCAACGGGTGGGCGGCGGCGGCACCGCGTACCGCTACGGTGGCGAGGAATTCGCGATCGTCTTTTCCGGTACGCGCATGGCCGCGGCCATGCACCACATCGAAGCGCTGCGCGCCGACATCGCCGCTTACACGTTCGAGATCCGCAGCCGGACCCGCCGCCGAAAGAGCGGCAAGCGAGCGGCCGCCGACGGCAACGGCGCGGCGCGCCGCGCATCGGTCACCGTCAGCATCGGCGTGGCCGAGTCGAGCGACCGTCTCGCCGCGCCGAGCGGCGTCCTGAGCGCGGCCGACCAGGCGCTTTACCGGGCCAAGGAAACGGGGCGCAACCAGGTGAGCCGCTGACGCGGACGGGCGCCGCGATGCGCTACACCAATCTCGACGGCCGCTCGCGCGTTTCGAGCATCGCACGCATCATCCGCTGGAAGGCGGGCCTTCACGGCGAGAAGCGGCCGCCGTCGCCGATGACGGGCGTGCCGGTGCCGACCGTTCAGAACGACGGCGCCGCACTGCGACGGGCGGAGCGCGACGCGCTCACCTGGATCGGACACGCCACGTTCCTCGTTCAACTCGGCGGCCGCAGCGCCCTCATCGACCCCGTGATGTCTCCCAGGATCGCCGGAATCATCCCGCGCAACGTGGCGCCCGGACTCGCCTGGCCGGCGCTGCCGAAGATCGACCTGGTGCTGGTCACGCACAACCACCGCGACCACATGGACGCGGCGACGCTCAGGCGCCTCGGACCGGACGCGGTCTACGTCGTTCCGCAGGGTCTCGGTTCATGGTTCCTGCGCGCCGGTCTTCGGCGGGTGGTCGAGATGGCCTGGTGGCAGCGGGAAGAGATCGACGGACTCGCCGTCACCTTCGTACCGTCCGAGCACTGGAGCCGGAGAGGCCTGCTCGACGTCAATGCCACGTGGTGGGGCGGATACGTGATCGAGCGCGGAGGGCTGCGCGTCTACCACTCGGGCGATACCGCGTGGTTCGACGGCTTTCGCCTGATCCGCGAGCGCTGCGGCGCGATCGATGCTGCCATGCTCCCGATCGGCGCCTATGCGCCGCGCTGGTTCATGCAGCGGCAGCACATGGACCCGGCCGACGCGTTGCGCGCCTTCCGCGCGCTCGGGGCGACGCGCTTCGTGGCCATGCACTGGGGCACCTTCAAGCTCACTGACGAGGACCTGCGCGAACCGCCTGCGCTGCTGCAGCAGCTCTGGCAACTGGAGCGCCTGCCGGAGGACCGGCTCGCGATCCCCGCGGTCGGGGAGACGCTCGACCTCGAGAGCCCCGGGCAAGGCATGCCCCCGGCTCAGGCGTTCAGCGTCCAGTCGAATTCGGCATAGCGCAGCTTCACCCGGCCTTCGCGGCGATCGATCATCTCGATCGCCGCCTCGTCCTCGAGCCGCGCCAGCACGAACTCGAGCACCCCGTTCTCGCCCCCGAAGTCGCTCGCGAACCAGTCGAACAGCTTGGGCACCACCAGGATCGCGCCGCCCTGCTCCACGCGCACGGTCCTGCGCACGTAGCTGGCGGCGGCGTCCTCTAGCTCGCGCTCGAGTCCTCCGGGGTGGAACGCGCGCAGCGCAGGCGAGGAGCGGCACGCCGAGTACAACGCGAAGTGCATGCGCTCGTCGTAGATCAGCGGCGTGAACGCGAGGCGCGGATCGTCCTTAGCCATCGGCCCGCGCAGCCTGCCGGGCTTGTGGACGTTGCCGCGCAGCAGGCCATGCTCGATGTCGTCGAGCGAGAAACCCAGTCCCGCGATGCGCACCCGCTCGCGCTCGAAGAAATCCGCCGTATCGCGCACGCTGCGGCCTGCCCCGCTCTCGAGCACGCCGGCCAGCACGCAGGCGTTGTAGGCATTGAGCCAGAAACCGATCGAGACCGGAATCGTCGCGCGCCGCGGGTCGAAACCGGCCAGCGCGGAAAGGGCCGACGCGAGCCGCGCGCGCTCCGGCGAGCGCGCCAATGCGGCGTAGTCGCAGGCGATGCCGCTCGCGTCGAAGTGCCCCCGGCGCACCCCTTCGAGCGCCTGGGCGAGCGCCTCTACGGGTGCGCTGCTCTCGGTCATGGCCTTGTCCTGAGGAGAATTCTAGCGGCTGGTTAGAATACGCGCGGGAGGGCGCATGGCGGACCGCAAATTCGGCAGCTACGACTACGTGATCGTCGGCGCGGGCAGCGCCGGCTGCCTGCTCGCGAGCCGCCTCACCGCCGACCCCGCCGTCTCGGTCCTGCTGCTGGAAGCCGGCGGGCGCGACGACTGGTTCTGGATCGACGTGCCGGTCGGCTACCTCTACACCATCGCCAACCCGCGCACCGACTGGTGCTACAAGACCGAGCCCGACGCGCATCTCGCGGGCCGCTCGATTCACTACGCGCGCGGGCGCGTGCTCGGCGGCTGCTCGTCGATCAATGCCATGATCTACATGCGCGGCCAGAAGGAGGACTGGGACCACTGGGCCTCGCTCGGCAACCGCGGGTGGTCCTGGGACGAGGTGCTGCCCGTGTTCCGGCGGCTCGAGGACTACGCGCAGGGCGAGACCGACGGCTACGGCGCGGGCGGCGAGATGCGCGTCGAGGACCCGCGCGTGCACTGGGAAATCCTCGACGCCTGGCGCGAGGCGGCGGCCGAGTGCGGCATTCCGCCCATCAAGGTGTTCAACCGCGGCGACAACTTCGGCTGCGCCTATTTCCAGATGAACCAGAAGCGCGGCCGGCGCTGGAGCGCGACCAATGCCTTCCTGCGGCCAGTGATGCAGCGGGCGAATCTGACGGTGCTCACCCAGGCACTGGTGAAAAAGGTTTCAATTCAGGAAAAGACCGCAAGAGGAATCGAATTCCGCCATCCGGAGCACGGCGAATGTTTCGTCGAAGCCAGGCGCGAAACGCTGCTCGCGGCGGGCGCCATCGGCTCGCCGCAGCTGCTGCAGCTCTCCGGCATCGGGCCTGGGGCGCTGCTGCAGCGCCACGGCATCGACGTGCTGCACGAGCTGCCGGGCGTCGGCGAGAATCTGCACGACCACCTGCAGATCCGCATGCAGTACAAGGTGCGCAACGTGCGCACCCTGAACGAGCGCGCCAACAGCCTGTTGGGCAAGGCGGCGATGGGATTGGAGTACCTGCTGTTTCACACCGGGCCGCTCACCATGCCGCCTTCGCAGCTCGGCGCTTTCGCCAAGAGCGATCCTTCGCAGCCGACGCCCAACATCGAGTGGCACGTGCAACCGCTTTCTCTCGACAAGTTCGGCGACCCGCTGCACCCCTTCCCGGCGATCACGCCGAGCGTGTGCAACCTGCGCCCGCAATCGCGCGGCTGGGTGCGCATCAAGTCGCCCGAACCCGCGGCCTACCCCGAGATCAAGCTCAACTACCTCTCCACGGAAGCCGACCGCCGCGTGGCCGCCGACGCGATGCGCTTCACGCGCCGCATCATGGCAGCGAAGGCACTGGCGAGGTACCAGCCGGAGGAATTTCGGCCGGGCAGCGGCATCGAAAAGCAGGACGATCTCGAAAAGGCGGCGGGAGAGCTCGGGACGACGATCTTCCACCCCATCGGCACCTGCAAGATGGGTCGCGACCCGCTGGCCGTGGTGGACGACCGGCTGCGCGTGCATGGCGTCGCGCGCCTGCGCGTGATCGACGCCTCGATCATGCCGCGCATCACTTCGGGCAACACCAATGCGCCTACCTACGTGATCGCCGAGAAGGGGGCGAGCCACGTGCTCGAGGACCTGCGCCGGGAAGCGGGCTAGCGTGCCCTGATGTTCAGGCTCTGGGTGGAGCGCCCGATCAGCCCGCGCGCGTCGAAGATCCTCGCCTCGGCGATCCCGCCGCCGGAGGGTCCCACCAGGGTGCGCGCGTCGATGCAGATCCATTCGCCTTCGGCCGGGCGCAGCAAGTTGATGGTCAGGTCCGAGTTGACGAAGATGTAGCGCTTGAAGTCGAGCGCCGCGCTGATGCCGTTGCCCGAGTCGGCGGCCACCGCGATGCGTTCGATCGCGCCCGGAAGCTCGCCCCCGACCAGCGGATAGCGCATGCGGAACCACACCGCGCACGGGCCGCGCGTCAGCGTGCCCTCGGCCACCCGCAGCTCGACCAGGTCGTGGTAGCCGACCTCCCCGCCACGATGCGGAAACACGACCGACTCGAGCCCCTCGGGAGGCTTCGGCGCGAGCGGCAGCGCAAGCGCGGGAAGCTCGATCTCCTGCTCGCGCTGCGCGACCGCGGTCAGGCGCACGACCTCGCGGCCGGCGGCGTGCACGTGCGCGGAAAAGTGCGCCACGTTGCGGCCCGCGTAATCCGTGGCGACCTCGACCGTGAGCGGAGCGATGGGAACCGGCCGCACGAGATTGGCGGTGAGCCGCGCGAGATGGTTCATGCCGAGTGCGGCGGCGGCGCGCGCGATCGCGCGTCCTGCGAGCGCCACCGGCGGACCGGCGTGCTGGTGGCCGGGATCCCACGGCCCGCGCGTGAGCTCGGTCGACTCGTAGCTGTGCGCGTCGCGCGCGACGTAGGCGCTGGAGGTATTTGCGAGCATGGCGGAAGCGTACCGTCTTTCACCGCGATGGTGCTACACTGCGCCGGCCGCGCATACCAGAGGACGGCGTGCTTCAGACCCCGCTCATCGGCGTGCACCGCAGGGCCGGCGCGAAGCTGGTCGATTTCGCAGGCTGGGAGTTGCCGCTGCATTACGGCTCGCAGATCGACGAGCACCACGCGGTGCGGCGCGCGGCCGGCATGTTCGACACCTCGCACATGCTCGCGATCGACGTGCAGGGCCGCGGTGCGCGCGCGTTTCTCATCGAAGCGCTCGCCAACAACGTCGAGCGGCTCGGCAAACCTGGCAAGGCGCTTTACTCCTGCCTGCTGCGCGAGGACGGCGGCATTCTCGACGACCTGATCGTCTATTTCCTGCGCGAGGATCTGTTCCGCGTCGTTGTCAACGCGGCCACCGCGGACAAGGACCTCGCGTGGCTGGAGGCGCTCGCCGCCGGCCGGGTGGCGCTGCAGCCGCGCCGCGACCTGGCGATGATCGCGGTGCAGGGACCGCAGGCACGCGGCCGCACCTGGAGCGCGCTGCCGCTCCTGCGCCCTGCGAGCGAGTCGCTCACCCCGTTTTTCGGCGCCCAGGCCGGCGACACGTTCGTGTCGCGCACCGGCTACACGGGCGAAGACGGCTTCGAGCTAATGCTGCCCGCGGACGCCGCGCTGGCCGCGTGGGGGCGCCTGGCGCAGGCCGGGGTGCGGCCCTGCGGCCTGGGCGCGCGCGACACCCTGCGGCTCGAGGCCGGAATGAACCTTTACGGCCAGGACATGGACGAAAGCGTAACGCCGCTCGAGTGCGGCCTGGGCTGGACGGTCGACCTCGCCTCGGCGCGCGCGTTCGTCGGCAAGGCGGCGCTCGCGGCGCAGAAGCCGGAGCGCACGCAGCTCGGTCTGGTGCTCGAGGAGCGGGGCGGCGTGCTGCGTGCGCATCAGGCCGTGCACGGGGCAAGCGGCAGCGGGGAGATCACCAGCGGAACGTTCTCGCCGACCATGCAAACCTCGATCGCGCTGGCGCGGCTGCCGCGGCGCTACGCGCCGGGGGACCGGGTCGAAGCGGAGGTGCGCGGCAAGCGCCTCGCGGCGCGCGTGGTACGCCCGCCTTTCGTGCGCCACGGCCGCATACTCGTTTGAGGAAAGGAGAAGCGCGATGAACGTGCCGGAGAACCTGCGGTACACCGCCTCGCACGAATGGCTGCGCGCCGAGGCCGACGGCACGGTGACCGTCGGCATCACCGACCACGCGCAGGACGCGCTCGGCGAGCTGGTGTACGTCGAGCTGCCCGCGCCGGGACGAAAGCTCGGGCCCAACGAGGCCTGCGCGGTGGTCGAGTCGGTGAAGGCGGCCTCGGACGTCTACGCCCCGCTCGCCGGCGAAGTCGTCGCCGCCAACCAGGCCCTCGCCGACTCGCCGGGCGACGTCAACCGCGATCCGTACGCGGCGTGGCTGTTCCGCCTCAAGCCCTCGGATCCGGCGGCGCTCGCGAAGCTGCTCGACGCCGCGGCCTACAAGAAGACCTTCAAGTGAACGGCGGCGAGTTCCTGGAGCGTCACCTCGGCATCGACGCGCCGGGCGAGCGCGCCATGCTCGAGACGCTCGGCGCGGCGTCGCGCGAGGCCTTGGTCGGGGAGGCGCTGCCCGCCTCGCTCCGGCAGCGCCAGCCGCTCGAGCTCCCGGAGCCGCTCGGCGAGGCGGACGCACTCGCCGAGCTGCATGCGATCGCGGGCGAGAACGAACTCTGGCGCAGCTACATCGGCACCGGCTACCACCATTGCTACACGCCGCACGTGATCCAGCGCAACGTGCTCGAGAACCCCGGCTGGTACACCGCGTACACCCCCTACCAGGCGGAGGTCTCGCAGGGGCGCCTGGAGGCGCTGCTCTTGTTCCAGCAGACGGTGATCGACCTCACCGGCCTGCCGGTGGCGAACGCTTCGCTCCTCGACGAGGCCACCGCGGCGGCCGAGGCGATGGCGCTGATGCGCCGCGCGGCCCGCAGCACGGCGAAGGCGTTCTTCGCTCATGCGGCCTGCCATCCGCAAGTGCTCGCGGTGCTCGCCACGCGCGCGAAGTGGATGGGAATCCCGCTGCTCGTCGGCGATCCTGCGCGCATCGATCCCGCTGCGGTGTTCGGCGCGCACCTTCAGTATCCGGACACCTGGGGAGGACTGTCCGATCATTCAGAAGTCATTTCCCGTATCCACGCCGGCGGCGGCCTCGTTTCGCTCGGCACCGATCCCCTCGCGCTGGTGCTGCTCAAGTCGCCCGGCGCGCTCGGCGCCGACGTTGCGCTCGGTTCGGCGCAGCGCTTCGGCGTCCCGCTCGGCTACGGCGGGCCGCACGCGGCGTACATGGCGTGCCGGGCCGAGCTCGTGCGACAGATGCCGGGGCGCATCATCGGCGTCAGCGTCGACGCCGGCGGCCGCACCGCCTACCGCATGGCACTGCAGACGCGCGAGCAGCACATCCGGCGCGAAAAGGCGACGAGCAACATCTGCACCTCGCAGGTGCTGCTCGCCAACATCGCCGGGCTGTACGCGGTGTGGCACGGTCCCGAGGGGCTCGCGCGCATCGCCCGGCGCTGCAACCTGCTCGCGCGCCTGCTCGCCGCGAGCGTCGCGCCGCGGCTGAAGCCCGTGCATGAATGCTTTTTCGATACCCTGACGTTCGACAGCGCCAGCGGCGCGATCAGGCAAAGAGCCGAGGAGAGGCGAATCAACCTGCGCTACGACGGAAACCTCGTCGGCGTGGCGCTCGACGAGACCACGACGCTGCACGACGTGGCCGATCTGGCCTGGGTGCTGACGGGAGAGGCGACGGTCTCGAAGATTCCCGGCGAAGAATGCATTCCCGCGGGACTGAGGCGCGACGACGCCATTCTCGCCCACCCCGTGTTCCACCGCCATCGCAGCGAGAGCGAGATGATGCGCTACCTCAAGCGCCTCGAGAACCGCGACTACTCGCTGGTGCACGGCATGATCCCGCTCGGTTCCTGCACCATGAAGCTGAACGCGGCGGCCGAGATGGCGCCGGTGTCCTGGCCGGCCTTCGCAAACCTCCATCCGTTCGTGCCGCGCGGGCAGGCGCGCGGCAGCGCGCGCATGCTGGGCGAGGTTTCTGCGGCGCTGTGCGCGATCACGGGACTCGCGCGCATGACGATGCAGCCGAACTCGGGCGCCAACGGCGAATACGCCGGGCTGGTCACGATCCGCAACTACCATGCGTCCCGCGGCGAGGGGCGGCGCGACGTCTGCCTGATTCCCTCGTCGGCGCACGGCACCAACCCCGCCTCGGCCCGCATGGCCGGGCTCGAGGTGGTGATCGTGGCCTGCGACGCGCAGGGCAACGTCGACCTCGCCGACCTCGAGGCGAAGATCGCGGCGCACCGCGAGCGGCTGGCCGCTCTGATGATCACCTATCCGTCGACGCACGGCGTGTTCGAGGAAGCGGTGACGAGGATCTGCCGGCGGGTGCACGACGCCGGCGGGCAGGTCTACATGGACGGCGCCAACCTGAATGCGCTCGCCGGACTGGCGCGGCCGGCCGACCTCGGCGCCGACGTCTGCCACATCAACCTGCACAAGACATTCTGCATCCCGCACGGCGGCGGCGGCCCGGGCATGGGGCCGATCGGCGTCGCGGCGCACCTCGCTGCCCACTTGCCGTGCCACCCGCTCGTCCCCGAAGAGGGGCTCGCGCCGGAGAACGGCAGCGTGAGCGCCGCGCCTTTCGGCAGCCCGCTGATCGTCACGATCTCGTGGATGTACCTGCGCATGATGGGCGCCGAAGGCGTGCGCCTCGCCACCGAGACCGCGATCCTCGCCGCCAACTACATCGCCGCGCGCCTCGCGGCGTATTTCCCGATCCTGTACACCGGGCGCGGCGGCCGCGTGGCGCACGAGTGCATCCTCGACCTGCGTCGGCTCAAGCAGGCCTACGGCGTAAACGCCGAGGACGTGGCCAAACGTCTGATGGACTACGGGTTTCATGCCCCGACGGTGTCGTTCCCGGTGCCCGACACGCTGATGGTCGAGCCCACCGAGAGCGAGTCCAAGGCCGAGCTCGACCGCTTCTGCGAGGCGATGATCGCGATCCACGGCGAGCTGCAAAAGATCGCCTCGGGCGCCTGGGACCGCGAGAACAATCCGATTCGCAATGCGCCACATACCGCGGAGGAACTGGCGGGCGAGTGGAAACATCCCTACTCGCGGCGGGAAGCCGCCTACCCCGTCGCCGCGCTGCGAGGCGCCAAGTACTGGCCGCCGGTGAAACGCGTCGATGCCGTGCACGGCGACCGGCACTTCTCCTGCGCCCTGCCCCTTGAGGTGTGAGCGTTCCGCCCCAACATTGACCCGGTGAAAGGAGACCTCTAGATGAAACGCATCGTCCTGTTTCTCGCCACCAACCTGGCCGTCATGGTGGTGCTATCCGTCGTCGTCAACCTGCTCGGGGTCGACCGCTTCCTGACGCAGCAGGGCATCGACTACCGCTCGCTGCTCGTGTTCGCAGCGGTGATCGGCTTCGGCGGCGCCTTCATTTCGCTGCTCATGTCGAAGACCATGGCCAAGTGGTCCACCGGCGCACACGTCATCGACGGCTCCGAGGGCAGCACCGAATACCGTCTGGTGCAGACGGTGAAGCGGCTCGCCGATCGCGCCGGCCTCGGCATGCCGGAAGTCGCGGTGTACGAAGGCGCGCCAAACGCGTTCGCCACCGGCGCGTTCCGCAATTCGGCCCTGGTCGCCGTGTCTACCGGGCTGCTGCAGTCGATGAGCCCCGAGGAGGTCGAGGCGGTGCTCGGGCACGAGGTGACGCACGTCGCCAACGGCGACATGGTGACGCTCACCCTGATCCAGGGCGTGCTCAACACCTTCGTCGTATTCCTGTCGCGCATCGTCGGCTACTTCGTCGACCGCACCGTGTTCAGGACAGAGCGCGGCGTCGGACCCGGCTTCTACATCACAATGGTCGTGTGCGAGATCGTGTTCGGCGTGCTCGCGTCGCTCATCGTCGCATGGTTCTCGCGCCAGCGCGAGTTCCGCGCGGACGCCGGTTCTGCCATGCTGCTCGGCTCGCCGCAGCCGATGGTGGCGGCGCTGGCGCGCCTCGGCAGCCTCCAGTCCGGGACGCTGCCGCAGAGCATGAAGGCCTTCGGCATTAGCGACCACGCCGGCGTCATGGCGCTGTTCGCCACGCACCCGCCGATCGAGAAGCGAATCGCCGCCCTGCAAGGCCGCTGATCTTGCCTTACGATGTCGATCATGCGGATCGGCATCGTGGGAATCAGCGGGTACGGCGGCAGCGAGCTGCTGCGGCTGTGCGTCTCGCACCCGGGCTTCGAGCTCGCCTACGCGGGCGGTGAGTCCACCGCCGGCCAAACGCTCGAGCAGCGCTTTCCGGCGCTCGCCGGTCACCCGTCGGGCGGCATCGTCATCCAGCCCTTCGAGCCCGAGGCGCTGCGCGGCATCGAGCTGCTGTTCGCATCGCTGCCGACCGGCAAGTCGCGCGCGCCGCTCGCGCGCGTGCCGCCCGGCATCAAGGTGCTCGACGTCGGCGGCGACCACCGCTTCGCCGAGGGCTGGGTCTACGGCCTGACCGAGCTTCCCGGCCAGCGCGAAAAGCTGAAGGGCGCCGCGCGCGTCGCCAATCCCGGCTGCTATCCGGCGGCGGCGCTGCTCGCGCTCGCGCCGCTCGTGCGCGACGGCCTGGTCGAGCCCGAGGGCATCGTGATCGACGCCAAGAGCGGGGTCACCGGCACCGGGCGCGGAGGCGCGAGCGAGTTCGGCTACTCGGAGACGAACGAGGACCTGTTCGCCTACGGGCTCGCCGCGCATCCGCACGTGCCCGAGATGCGCGAGGCGCTGTCGCGGCTCGCGGGGCGGCCGGCAAGCGTCGCGTTCACGCCGCACCTCGTGCCGATGACGCGCGGCATCCTCGCGACCTGCTATGCGCGCCCGCGCGGCAAGCCGGACGCTGCGCAGCTCGCTGAGAGCGCGCGACGCTGCTACCGGGGCGAGCCGTTCGTCAAGGTGCTCGACGTCGCACAGGGGCGCGGCCCCCACACTAAGTGGGCGACCGGCTCCAACCTCGCCTTCCTCTCCTACGCGGTAAACGCGGAAACCGGGCTCGTCGTCGCGCTCGGCGCGATCGACAACCTCGGCAAGGGCGCCGCGGCGCAGGCGGTGCAGAACGCGAACCTCATGACCGGGCAGCCGGAGACTGCGGGCCTGTCCGGGCTGCCGCTCTGGCCCTGAGCGCAAGCTCCCTTGTCTTCCTCCCCTCCCTCGCGCTGGGGCGACCGCGGGCTCGCGTGGCTGTTCGTCTGGATCTGGGGGTCGGGCTACCTCGCCACCAAGACCGGCCTGCACTATGCGGCGCCGTTCACCTTCCTCGCGCTGCGCTTCGCGCTCGCCGCCGCCTGCCTCGTGCCGGTGCTGATCGTGGTGCGCCCGCGCTGGCCGCGCGCGCCACGCGAATGGGTGCACCTGATCGTCGCCGGTCTCTTGATGCACGCGGTGCAGCTCGGCGGCAGCCATTACGGGCAATACTGGGGCATCTCGGCGGGCATCGTCGCCGTGTTGTTCTCCGTGCAGCCGCTGCTGACTGCGATCGTGGCGTCGCGCTGGCTCGGCGAGCGCCTCTTGGCGCGCCAGTGGGCGGGGGTGGCGATCGGCCTGGCAGGCGTAGGACTCGTCGTCTGGCACAAGATCGACGTGCACGCCATGAGCGCGCGCAGCCTCGCCGCGGTGTGCGTGGGTCTTGGAGGGATTACCGCCGGTACCCTCTATCAGCGTGTGTACTGCCGCAATGCCGACCTGTATAGCGGCGCGTTCATCCAGCTCACCGTGGCCTCGCTCGTGCTCGCGCCGCTCGCCTACGGCATCGAGGGCGCGCACATCGACTGGTCCTGGCAGCTCGCTGCAGCGCTCGCCTACCTGGTGATCCTCGGCTCGATCGTCGCAGTGAACACGCTGCACACGCTGATGCGCCATGGCCAGGCCACCCGGGTCACGAGCCTGCTGTACCTGCCGCCGATCATCGCGGTGGCGCTCGAGTACGCGGTGTTCGACGTCGTGCCGAGCGGGCTTTCGCTGGTCGGCGTGGGCATCACCTGTCTCGGCGTGGCGCTGGTGGCGCTGGCGAGGCCACGCGCATGAACCTGCCGGTCATCGTCCTGCTGACGGTGCTCAATCACCTCGCCTACACCGGCAGCCGGGTGACGGTGTCGCTGTTCGCGATCCACGAAGGCGCAACGCCGCTCACCGTCGGCGCGCTCATGTCGCTGTTCGCGCTGCTGCCGATGCTGATCTCGGTGCCGATCGGCCGCCTTGTGGATCGCATCGGCGTGTTCGCGCCGGTCACCGTGGCCGCGTCGGCCGTGTTCACCGGCCTGCTGCTGCCCTTCGCCTGGCCGCACCTGCATGCGCTGTTCCCGGCGGCAGTCGCGATCGGCACCGGATTCGGCGTGTACCACGTGGTGCTCAACAACATGGTCGGCGCGCTGGGCGGGCCCGAGAGCCGCGCCCACAACTTCAGCTGGCTTGCGCTCGGCTTCTCGACGGGCGGCTTCTGCGGCCCGATCCTAGCGGGCTTCGCGATCGATTCGATCGGCTACCGCGCCGGGTTCCTCGCCCTGGCGGCGTTCCCCGCGATCGCGCTCGTGCCGCTGGTGATGCGGCGTCGCGCGCTGCCGCAAGGGCATCGCGGCCGCGGCGCGCTCTCCGCGGGCGGCACGCTCGAGCTGCTGCGCGAGCCGCGGCTGCGCGCGGCGTTCCTCGTCAGCGGGGTGCTCGCGATGGGCTGGGACCTGTTCTCGTTCGCGCTGCCGATCTACGGCTCGCGCATCGGCCTCAGCGCCTCGACCATCGGCCTGGTGATGGGCAGCTTCGCCGGAGCGACGTTCGCCGTGCGCCTGGTGCTGCCGGCGCTGGTGCACAGGCTGAGGGAATGGACCGTGATCAGCTCGGCGCTGCTCATCGCCGGCGGCTCGTTCGCGCTGTTTCCAGTGGCCACGGACGTGGCCACGCTGATCCCGCTATCGTTCGTGCTCGGCATCGGCCTGGGCAGCGCGCAGCCGATGATCATGGCGTTGCTGTACGCGGCATCTCCGCCCGGACGCCAGGGCGAGGTGGTCGGCGTGCGGACCGCCATGCTCAGCACCAGCTCGACGACGCTGCCGCTGGTGTTCGGCGCGCTCGGAACGGCGCTAGGAATGGCGCCGGTGTTCTGGGCCATGTCGCTGTGCATGCTGTCCGGAGGCTGGATTGCGCGCCGCAGGCGCAGCGGCGCTTGACCCGGCGCTCGCCAGCAACGAAGATTTTGACGGGAGGGAAGTACGCGATGAAGAGAATCACCCTGACGCAGTTCCTGATCGAGCGCCAACGAGGCAAGAAGCTGATCAACGCCGACCTGCGCCTGCTGATCGAAACCGTGGCGCGCGCCTGCAAGGCGATCAGCACGCGCGTCAACAAGGGCGCCCTGGCGGACGTGCTCGGCGCCGCCGGCACCGACAACGTGCAGGGCGAGGCGCAGAAGAAGCTCGACGTGATCTCCAACGAGATCCTGCTCGAGGCGAACGAATGGGGCGGCAACCTCGCCGCGCTCGCCTCCGAGGAGATGGAGCTGCCGCATCCCATTCCAACGCAGTACCCGCGCGGAGAGTACCTGTTGCTGTTCGATCCGCTCGACGGCTCCTCCAACATCGACGTCAACATCTCGGTAGGCACCATCTTCTCGGTGCTTCGCTCCCCGCAGGGCCCCGAGGCGACCGAAGAGCGAGCATTCCTCCAGCCCGGCACGTCCCAGGTCGCGTCGGGCTTCGCGGTGTACGGCCCGACCACGCAGCTCGTGCTCACGGTGGGCGACGGCACGCATGGCTTCACCCTCGACCGCGAGACCTACACCTTCGTGCTCACTCACCCGGACATCCGCATCCCGGCGGACACCCAGGAGTTCGCGATCAACATGTCGAACATGCGGCGCTGGGAGCCGCCCGTCAGGCGCTACATCGACGAGTGCCTCGCGGGCAAGGATGGCCCGCGCGGCAAGGACTTCAACATGCGCTGGGTCGCGTCGATGGTGGCCGACGTCTACCGGATCCTGTCGCGCGGCGGAATCTTCATGTATCCGCGCGATTCGAAAAACCGGGACGGACGGCTGCGCCTGATGTACGAGGCCAACCCGATGGCGTTCGTCGTCGAGCAGGCGGGTGGTGCCGCGACCGACGGCAAGCAGCGCATCCTCGAGCTGGCGCCGCAAAAGCTGCACCAGCGCGTCGCGGTGATCCTAGGATCGAAAAACGAGGTGGAGCGGGTGACTTCCTACCACGCGGGCTGAGCGCCGGAGTGGCTGCCGGAGGCCGAAGCCTCCGGCGGAACCAAAACCTTCGAGTTATTTCAGGTGCTTGTTGACCAGCTTGGTCATCTCGAACATCGACACCTGAGCCTTGCCGCCGAACACGGGCTTGAGCTTGTCGTCCGCATTGATCATGCGGCGGTTCTTCTTGTCCTGCAGGCTGTTACGCTTGATGTAGGACCAGATCTTCTTAGTGACTTCGGTCCTCGGCATCGCGTTGCCGCCGATCACGGCCGCGAGCGTCGCGTCCGGATTCATCGGCTTCATGAATGCAGCGTTTGGTTTCCGCTTGGCTGCGGATTTCTTCTTCGCGGACTTCTTGGCGGCCTTCTTCTTTGCCATCGTGATTTCTCCTCTGAGCGATACGAAAATCTTATCCGGAATTTCTTGCCGCTGTCAGGCAGCGGTGACGAGAAGATGCCGAATCCCGCGCGGCGTGTCAACGTATTTCAGAGGGAAGATTGAACTTCGTGCTCACTGCGCGCCGGGCGATCGTCCCGCCGGGGAGTCGAGCCAAGCCTCCAATCCCTGCGCATTCAGGTCGACGTCAATCGCAAATAGCTGCATCAGCTCCCGCTCGGCAAGCGCCCAGCCCTGACGCTGCGCCTCCGCCGAGACGATCTCGGCAACCCCCTTCCTCAGCCGCACGCCGCGCTCCGCCCCCGCGCCCCGGTGGCGCTCGGCAAGCTCTGCGTGAGCTTCAATCAACCGGTGCAAGTCACTGGCCAGACGAGAGAGATCGCGCACCTGGCCGAAGTGCGTGACGTAGATCGCTTCCGGCCGCAGGGCCAGCATGCGCTCGATGGAGCGGTGCAGCGACGGCGGATCGAACTGAGACGGGCTGGTGGTCGGGAACGAAAACTGCCTTCCATCCCGGTCGAGCTCGCGGTAGGACAGGCCGAAGGTATCGCCGGAGAACAGATGTCCGGTGCGAGCGTCGCGCACCGCGACGTGGTGCCGCGCGTGGCCCGGCGTGTCGAGGAATGCGAGCTCGCGGCCAGCGAGCGACACGCTCGCACCCTCGGGAGTTTCGAGCACCCTGTGCGCCGGGACCGGCAGGATGTCGCCGTAGACGCGCCGCGTCGCCTGCTCCCCGTAGATGCGAACTGTCGCCTCCAGGAGACGCCCGGGGTCGATTATGTGGCGCGCGCCGCGAGGGTGCACCGTGAGCACCGCATTGGGGCAGCGCGCCATCAGCTGTCCGGCACCGCCGGCATGATCGAGGTGCACGTGGGTGAGAACGACGTAGTCGACGTTCTCGGGCGGCACGCCCTTGGCCGCCAGCGCCGCGAGCACGCGCGGCACGCCGTGCGCCGTGCCGGTGTCGATCACCGCCGCCCGCCCCTGCTCGACTACGAGGTGCGCGGCGTTCAGGCGCTCGCGCTCGTAGAGCACGTCCACGGCGCTGATGCCCTCGCCGTAGTCGTAGACCCCCTGCATTCAGGACGGCTCGCGCGCCAGCCGGATGCCGCTGAACTGCCAGCGCGCGGCCGCGGGGAAGAAGTTGCGGTAGCTCGCCCGGATGTGCGATCGCGGCGTAACGCAGGAGCCGCCGCGCAGCACGTACTGGTTGACCATGAACTTGCCGTTGTATTCGCCCACCGCACCCGCCGGCGCGCGGAACCCCGGGTACGGCGCGTACGAGCTGCTCGTCCATTCCCAGGCGTCGCCGAAGATCTGCCCGCCCTTCGCCGCGCCCAGAGGCGCAGGATGCAGGCGCCCGCTCTCGAGGAAATTCCCCGTTGCCTCGCGCGGCGCGGCGACGATTTCCCATTCCGCTTCGGTCGGCAGGCGCGCCCCGCACCAGCGCGCGTAGGCATCGGCCTCGTAATAGCTGACATGGGTCACCGGTTCATCGGGCTCGAGCGCACGCAGCCCCTCGAGCGTGAACTGGCGCCAGCCGCCCTCGCCCTCGATCCAGTACAGCGGCGCCTCCCAGCGCTGCGAGCTCGCGACGTCCCAGCCCTCGGATAGCCACAGCTCGGGGCGCCGGTAGCCGCCGTCGGCGATGAACGCCTGGTACTCCGCGTTGGTCGCCAGCCGTTCGGCGAGCTCGAAGTCGCCGACGAACACGCGGTGGCGCGGCCGCTCGTTGTCGAAGGAGAACCCGGCGCCGTCGTGCCCGATCTGGCGCACGCCGTCGGGCAGCGACGTCCAGCGCATCGGCGCCGGGCTCGCGCTCGTGCGTGCGCGCGCCTCCTGGTAGGCGGGAAACGTCGGATTACGCGACAGCGCGTGCTTCAGGTCGGTGAGGATCAGCTCCTGGTGCTGCTGCTCGTGGTGCAGACCGAGCTCGATCGTGTCGGCGAGCCGGGCGGCGCGCGCCGGGTCGCGCGCGACGAGCGCGTGCATGCGCTCGTCCACGCTCGCGCGATACGCCAGCACTTCCTCGAGCGACGGCCGCGACAGCAGCCCGCGCTCGGGGCGCGGATGGCGCGCGCCGACCGCGACGTAATACGAATTGAACAGCACGCGGAATTCCGCGCGGTAGGGCGCAAAGCCCGGCAACGCGGGCTCGAGCACGAAGGTCTCGAAGAACCAGGCGGTGTGGGCGAGGTGCCACTTGACCGGGCTCGCATCGGGCATCGATTGCAGGGCGCAGTCCTCGGCCGAGAGCGGCGCTGCCAGGGCGCGCGTCTGCGCACCCACCCGCTCGTAGTCGAGGAGCAGGCTCTCGAGCCTGGCGGGCGACGGAGCGGAGACCCGGGGCTTGCGAGCGAAGTGCATGGGCCCTCCTTGCGTGAACCGGCATCTTTACACCGCGCCTGCGCGTGGCGCAACCGCAGGTTCGGACTGCTGATCGACTGTAGAATGAGGCGTCATGAAGATCTCACACCTGCGGCATGAGTACATGCGCGCAGGACTTTCCGAAGCCGACGCCCACGAGGATCCGCTGCAGCAGTTCCGCCGCTGGTTGCAGGAGGCGCTCGACGCCCACGTGCCGCTCGCCAACGCGATGACGCTCGCCACCGTGACACCCGAAGGCACCCCGGCGGCGCGCATCGTGCTGCTCAAGGGGCTCGAGGACGGCGGCTTCGTGTTCTACACCAACTACGCGAGCCGCAAGGGGCGCGAGCTCGCTGCACGCGCCGACGCGTGCGTCGTGTTCCTGTGGGCCGAGCTCGAGCGCCAGGTTCGCATCGAGGGACGGGTAACGAAGGTGGCGGCGGCCGATTCCGATGCCTACTACGACAGCCGGCCGCTCGGCGCGCGGCTCTCGGCCTGGGCTTCGGCGCAAAGCGAGCGGGTGAGCGATCGCGCCGCGCTGGAGCGAGCGCTGGAGGCCGCCGAACGGCGCTATGGCGAGCGGCCGCCGCGCCCGCCGCACTGGGGCGGATACTTCCTGCGGCCCTCGGCGATCGAGTTCTGGCAGGGACGCGCCAACCGCCTGCATGACCGGCTGCTGTATCGATCGCATGGATCGGGCTGGAGCATCGAGCGTCTCGCTCCCTGACGCGGTGCTGGACTTCCTCAGACGCGCCGGGCTCGCGGCGCCTCGGGAAACGCCGCGCGCGCTGCCGCTCGCCGGCGGCGTGTCCTCCGACATCTGGCGCGTCGAGCTCGCAGGCGGCACGCTATGCGTCAAGCGCGCGCTGCCACGGCTCAGGGTGGCGCAGCTCTGGGAAGCGCCGGTCGGGCGCAACCGTTACGAGCGACTCTGGATCGAGACGGCGAACCGCATCGTTCCCGGCGTGGCGCCGCGCGTGCTCGCCGCCGACGACGCGGCCGGCTGCTTCGCGATGGAGGACATGGGTTCGCTGCCATTGTGGAAGAGCGAACTCGCCGCCGGGCGCGCCGACGAGCGCTTCGCGCGCGCGGTCGGCGAGCGCCTCGGCCGGATCCACGCCGCCACCGCGGGCGACGCGGCAATCGCCGCGCAGTTCGCCACCGACGCGAGCTTCCATGCGATCCGACTCGAGCCCTATCTCGTCGCCACCTCGCGCGTGCACCCCGATCTGGCGCCTCGGTTGCTCGCGCTCGTCGAGCGCACCGCGCGCAACCGGATTGCGCTGGTGCACGGCGACGTCAGCCCGAAGAACATCCTCGTCGGCCCGGCGGGCCCGGTGCTGCTCGACGCGGAATGCGCCTGGTACGGCGACCCGGCGTTCGACCTCGCGTTCTGCCTCAACCACCTGCTGCTCAAGTGCCTGTGGGTGCCTGCAGCGAGCGAAGCATTCCTGGCGTGCTTCGATTCGCTCTTTATTTCCTATTTTCAGAAATGCTCGTGGGAAACGGCCTCTGAACTCGAAGCGCGCGCGGCCTCGCTCCTTCCCGGCCTGCTGCTCGCGCGCGTCGACGGCAAGTCGCCGGTGGAGTACCTGACCGAAGCGGCGCACAAGGAGCGCGTGCGGCGCGTGGCGCGCGCGTTGCTCGCCGCCCCGCCCTCACGCCTCGTGGACGTTCGCGACGCATGGCAAAGATCCTGAACGTCCACGGCCGGCGCGTGTGGGATTCGCGCGGCCGCCCCACGGTCGAAGCCGAGGTAGTGGTCGGGCGCGGCTCGACACCGCTCGCCACCGGCCGTGCGATCGCACCCTCCGGCGCCTCCACCGGCTCCGGCGAAGCGAAGAGCATCGACGTTCCAGCGGCGGTGGACCACATCAACGGGGTCATGCGCCAGTCACTGCTCACCGCGCGGGTGGAAGACCAGCAGGCGATCGACCGCAAGCTGATCGAGCTCGACGGCACGCGCGACAAGAGCCGGCTGGGAGCGAACGCCATCGTCGCGGTGTCGCTCGCCTGCGCGCAGGCCGCGGCTGCCGCCGCGAAGAAGCCGCTGTGGCGCTACCTCGCCGGCGACAAGCCGGTCGCGCTGCCGGTGCCGCAGATCCAGATCTACGGCGGCGGCGCGCACGCGCGCGGCCGCGTCGACATCCAGGACTACATGCTTGTGTGTACCGGCGCCGGCAGCTTCGCCGAGGCGCTCGACTGGACCGCCGAGGTCTACCGCGCCGCCGGGGCGCGCCTCGCGAGGCGCAGCCTGCTGTCCGGAGTCGCGGACGAAGGCGGCTACTGGCCGGCATTCAAATCCAACGAGGAAGGGCTCGCGGAGCTCGTCGGCGCGATCTCCGATGCAGGACTCGACCCGGGGCGCGATTGCGCGATCGCGCTCGACGTGGCCGCAACGCAGCTCTACCGCGGCGGGCGCTATCACCTTTCGCTCGAGAACCGGTCGCTCTCGGCCGAGCAGATGCAGGCCATGCTCCTGCGCTGGCTGGACGCCTATCCGATCGTCTCGATCGAGGACCCGTTCGCCGAGAACGACGTCGCAGCGATGAAGGCCTTCACCAAGGCGGCCGGCGCCCGCGCGCAGATCGTCGGCGACGACTACTTCGTCACCAGCGAACAGAAGCTGCGCGCCGCCGACGGCGCCTGCAACGCCGTGCTGCTCAAGCCCAACCAGGTGGGGACGCTTACCGAGACCCGCGCTGCGTGGCTCGCCGCGCGCGAGCTCGGCTACGGCGCCATCGTCTCCGCGCGCTCGGGCGAGACCGAGGACGTCTCCATCGTCCACCTCGCCGTCGGCTGGGGCGTGCCCCAGCTGAAAGTCGGCAGCTTCTCGCGCTCCGAGCGCATGGCGAAATGGAACGAGGGCCTGAGGATCGAAGAAGCCCTCGGCACCCGCAAACTCCTCTACCCTGCGCGGCGCCTGTTCGCGCGCTTTAAGTCCTGAACGGCGCGATTCCGAGGGCACCCGATCGGTGCGGGGTTCCGGCACGCCACGATCAGGCGGGTTTCGCCCCCACTCGCGACTTGTCGAGCACCGTCATCGCCGAGGCGACGACGCTCGCGACGTCGGAGAGGTTGGTCGGCACGATCATTGTGTTGTTGGTCTTGGCGAGGTTGCCGAGCGCGCCAATGTAGAGCTCCGCAACCTTGAGGTTCGCCGCCTGCAGCCCGCCTTCCTTGCCGATCGCAGTTGCAACTGCTTCCACCGCCGCTGCGGTCGCCTCCGCTACGACGCGCAGCGCGGTCGCCTCGCCCTGCGCCTTGTTGATCGCCGATTGCTTCTGGCCCTCGGATTTGAGTATCGCCGCCTGCTTCTCACCCTCCGCCAGGTTTATCTCCTGCTGCTTCTCGCCCTCGGACTTGGCGATTAGCGCGCGCTTCTCCCGCTCGGCGGTGATCTGCGCCTGCATCGCGCGCAGGATGGTCTCGGGCGGGGTCAGGTTCTTTACCTCGTAGCGCAGCACCTTCACACCCCAAGAGCGCCCCGCCTCGTCGAGCACGTTGACGATCTGGCGGTTAATCACGTCACGACTTTGCAGGGATTGGTCGAGCTCCATCTTGCCGACCTCGCTGCGCAGCGTGGTCTGCGCGAGCTGCACGATCGCGGTGACGTAGTCTGAGGTACCGTAGGAGGCCAGGCGCGGGTCGGTGACCTGGTAATAGATGAGCCCGTCCACCGCAAGCTGGGTGTTGTCCTTGGTGATGCACACCTGCTCGGCGACGTCCGCCGGCACCTCTTTCAGCGAGTGCTTGTAGGCGACGCGGTCGAAGAAGGGGATGATGACATTGAGCCCCGGCTCCAGCACCTGGTGAAATTTGCCCAGACGCTCGACGATCCAGGCGTTTTGCTGCGGCACTACGCGCACGCCCTCGATTACGAACACCGCGGCCAGCGCGACGATGAAGAACGGGATCGCGAACGGCCGGGATTCCGGAATGACGGCAATGATGATGGTGGCGATGACGACACCGAGGACTTTCGCAAACATGCTGTCTCCCGTCGAACGCGAGAATTGGTTAAGGGCCTGCGTCAGGTCAGGCGGGCCGGGTCTTGGAAACTTTGAGCGCGTTGCCATCGATTGAATTGACGTAGAGAACTTCACCGCGCTCGCCGGCGATATCGCCCGCGATCTGCGCGTCCCAAAGCGTGTCGCGGTATTTGACGCGCGCCTGGCCGGCGTCCTTGTTCACCCAGGAATCGAAGGCGGCCGGCTGGCCAAAATCCAGCCCCTGCATACGTTTGGGTTCGATCGTCTTCTTGTACCGTCGCACCCAGACTACTCCGGCAACCGCGACCGCCGCCGCGACCA
>Ga0316620_10000164_pt1 | contig 26100 bp, 22 predicted proteins | sample OWC_Aug_M1_C1_D5_FD_207651 | JGI IMG/M metagenome (GOLD analysis project Ga0316620, IMG submission 207651) | Wetland soil microbial communities from Old Woman Creek delta, Ohio, United States - OWC_Aug_M1_C1_D5_B | ecosystem: Environmental > Terrestrial > Soil > Wetlands | place: USA: Ohio...
ACGAGGCACCCGGCGCGCACTTCTGGTTTATCTGGCGCCAGTTCCTCTCGGAGTTCGGGGCCCTGATCTTCAAGTAAATGCAAGCCCGTCCAGCCAGCCCGAAAGGGCGGGCGCTGACCAGGGAAGCCGTTCGTATTATCGAATGCCGTCCGTAATGATGCCTACCACCTCGAGGTCATAGTCGGTGTAGGCCCTGAGGGTCCCGCGCAACCACAGCAGGGCCGTATTGTCCGCATGCCACTTGGGAACCACGGGGCGCAGGTTATCCATACTGGAGTCGCGGGTCACAGGAGCCCACTGCCAGTAACGGCCCGAGTCCTTTGTTGTCCCTTTGAAGATTTCGTAGTGCCGCTTGCCGTCCGCCTTGCTGATGAGCGCCTTCCCGGTGGCCGGATCCGCGTCGGTCGATACATACACAACATCAGGATTGTGCGGGTGGAGCGCGACCAGGCCTGTGTAGTCATCCTCTCCGGCATATAGGCGGCGGCCCGCATACGCCAGGTGCGAGTCCAGCCATTGCCTGCCGTCCCAGCGCGCGTACCGGTAGCGGTGATCCTCTCCGCCTTGGCCCGCGGCCAACCCGGCCGAGCCGACCTGTACGGAGTATGCGGCGTAGGGGTGCCCCCGCCCATCGAGCTCCAGGTCGGTTGCCCATGCCACGTGCTCCGGGTCCCCCTGGAATATTCGCGTTCCCTCGTCGGGATTCTTCAACCCCTCCAGCAAACCGCGGATTACCGAACCATCGGAGCGGCGCAGATCGCCGCCTCGGTAGAAAATGTGATAGATGCTGTTGTCGAAGTCCCGCGGATGGCCCTCAGTGTAGAGCAGGTGGATGGCGTCGATGCCGTTCGAAGCGTAGCGCACGTACGGCCGGGCGGCCGGCGACTGGATCAGGATGCTTCCCGCCGCCCATGTCTCACCCTCGTCGTCCGAGATTGCAAAGGATGGTTTCCAAAAACCACCGAGGCCGCGGAAGAAGTCATAAATCCGCCCGCCTTCCTCTTGGAGTCTGTAGAGATTGGAGTAGGTAAGGCGGGTTTTGGCGCTCGGCGTGAAGATCCGGACGGCTCCCCAGTGCGCCGGATCGTTGGGCTCCGAGATCCGATAATAGAAATGATCCTCGGAGCCGTGTTTCGCATACAGGGCCAGGATGCGCCCATCCGGCCGCGCCAGGAATGCCGGCGAGTTGTGGTCATCGAGCTGCAGGCGCTCATGAAGTTCGAAGCGGGTGGTTTTTCCAGTCCTGATATCGTAACTGGAGACCTCGACGTCGCCCTTTCGCGAGGCGTCATCCCTCCCGGCCGCTATCGTGCCGAGGATGATTTTACCGTCGTGAACGATCACGCGCTCATCCTGAAACCAGCACCAGCCGCCGTCTTCATTGAAGCGGATCAGTTTCGCCGCCGGGTCATCCGCAACAACTCTATCCGCGGACCGGAGACAAACCAGCAGAATCGCAAAAAATATTCCCGACATTCCTGACTCCTCCCGCACGATCTTTCTGAATTGCCGCCCGGATTCTCAAATCCCGGGAGTTGCCGGCGTTGTTCCTGTCGCGTGGCCGTCGAACAGCATCCATCTGGTCGTGCTACCGATCGTATAATTTGGGCGGTCCCTGCTTCAAGGCAAGGATGGCCTCGGGGCATTTGCCAAACGGGATGGGATCCGGTACTTTTCATGTTTCGGATGCCTTGCTTCTTGTAGTCTAATCATTCCTGGAAGGAAAATGTCAATGAAACGGAACGTGATGTCCAGTTTCCCGAGATTGCTTTTGCTGGTTCCGGTACTCGCTGCGGCTGCGCAAGCTCAGACGCAGGTTCCGGCTGCGCCGCCGCCGGTCTACACCGGCGCCTTTGGCGTCGGTTTCGCCCTGACTGGCGGGAACACGGATACCAAGACGTTCAATCTTACTTTCGACCTGACCCGCGATCCCAAGACCAAAAATGTTTTTAAGGCCAACGCTCTCTACCTGCGGGCGGATGCCGCCGGCGAGACCAACGCGGACCGTCTCCTCCTCGGCATTCGGGATGAATATAAGATCTCCAACAGAGCCTTTGTCTATGGTGCCCTTCCCTATATGCGGGATCCTTTTAAAGACATCAGCTACCTGATCAATCCCAACGGCGGCATCGGCTACAAGCTGATTGCGACGGATCGCGCCACCTTCAGCACTACAGGCGGGGCGGGCGCTGTGTGGGAGAAAAATCCCGACGCGGACGTGCAAACCAGCGGCACCATCAATCTCGGTCAGGGATTCACGTACAAGATCTCGGAAACGGCCTCGATCAATCAGGGCTTTACCGCACTGTGGAAGACGAGCGACTTCTCGGACGCCCTGTACCACACCAGCGTTGCGCTGGTAGCCTCGATCACAAAAAAAGCCCAGCTCAAGGTGGAGTTCATCGACGACTTCAAAAACGTCACACCGAACCCGTCTGTCAAGAAGAACGACACGGCATTCATCACCAGCTTCTTGTTTAAATTCTGAGACGCGGGGCCGCATCATGCGGATCCTGCGAACCGGATCCCGCAATTGTGGCAGAAGACAAGGCACGATGACAGGAGGAAGCAGAAATGCAAAGACGACTTACGGTTCTAGTCGCGGGACTTGGCCTGTTGACCTGCGGTTTTCTGTGGTCGCAGCAGCTCCCGGGCGGAATGCACCCGGACACGCGGGGATGGAAAAACCTTTTTGAGCCGGATCTCTCCAATGCCTTGTTCAGTCCGGGCGGTTGGAGTATGGGGGACGGCGTGCTGGTCGCAAAAGCCGGCGACACGATCTGGACGAAAGAATCCTACGGCAACTTTGTTCTCGACATGGAATTCAAGGTTGCCAAGGACGCCAACAGCGGAGTCTTTCTGCGCGCCGGCGACATCAAGAACGTACTGTCCGCGCTCGAAATTCAGATCCACGAAACGACCGACGGTACCAAGTACGGGATGGCCGGGGCGCTCTACGATGCGAAACCGCCCGGCAAGAACATGATGAAGCCGGCGGGGGAGTGGAACCGGTACACCATTACCTGCCGTGACAGCCAGGTCGTTCTGGTCTTCAACGGGGAAGCGGTGCTCAATATAGATCTGAACGACTGGAAGGAGGCAAAGAAGAATCCGGACGGCACCCAGAACAAGTTCCCCACCGCTCTGAAGGACTATGCGCGCGTCGGCCCGATCGGCCTGCAGGGGCTGCACGGCAAAGAAGCGGCGCCCGTCTGGTTCCGCAATCTCAAGATCAGGGCGCTGGATTGAGGGTGAAGCGCCAGGAGCAATAGCAGTCTCCGGCCGGGTCGGGCGGGCATGACAGGCACTCGGTCCGGATCCGCGGATCGATGGCGGCCGCAAATTCGGCGTATTCGACGATGCCCACTGACTTGCAGGGGAAATCAGGCAGGCCCTTACGGCGGCGCGCCGCCTGAACGCGGCACTCGATCATCCGGAACTCCAGGGCTCCATCCCTGGTCCAGACAGCCTGCTGCCGGTTAATCATGGCGTACAGGCGGTAGCAGAGAGCCCGCTCCAGAGCCTGCAGGCCGCCGCCTGCCGGTATGGCGAACGCCTCCATGATGCGCTTCGCCTCAACCGGGGAAAACCGCCGCCAGGATTCGCGATCCAGGTCCATGGCACTCTCCATGCCTAACCGCTCTTCCGCCGCCAGGAACCAGAATCCGTCGTGGGCCAGCCAGTTCCTGGCGTAAACCTCCGCCAGCCGCACCAATTCTTCCCTCGACATCTGCGACAGTTCAATCACGGTTCCTTCCAGAGATAGTCTGAAACAGCCTCGCCGGACGGGGCTGCTGAGATGTCTGAAGGCACAATCCCAACGCCTTCCGGCAGCCGGCGCCCACCCGGGGCGACCGTCTTTGCGCGCCGCCGGGTGCGAAACAGCGCCCGATCTGCTGTTCCAAGATCCAACGCCGTCAATACTATACATACCACAGCCCGTATCTGCCTCAGAAAAGCACAGCGAAGAGCGTAGTTATTTAATCTGATCTTTTTCAACCATTTGCGAGTTTTTTCCGGACAATGAATTTTCTACTTGACATGGATGAAATCAAAGAGATATCATGATGATATCACATTGGGAGGATCATTAATGCTACGGGAAAAGGAAATCAAAGGAATCTCAGGATGGCTGATGTTGCTGGTGCTACTGGTTCTGCTGGCGGGAGGGATTTACCTGGTGATTTCCGCCATCAGGGAGGGAGACGCGGCCCGGATTGTTCTCCTGCTGGTGATCGAGGTGGTGCTCTTCACCTGCTTTTTCGGCCTGACTGTCGTCAATCCCAACGAGGCCAGGGTGATACAGTTGTTCGGCAGGTACAAGGGATCCCTCAAAGAACAGGGATTATGGTGGGTAAATCCGCTGACGAGCCGCCGCAAAGTCTCCTTGCGGGTGCGCAATTTCGAGAGCAGCAAGTTGAAGGTGAACGATCATGACGGCAATCCTATTGAGATTGCGGCCGTAGTGGTCTGGCGCGTAGTGGAAACGGCGGAGGCGATCTTTCACGTGGACGATTATGAGCATTTCGTTCACGTGCAGAGCGAGGCGGCGGTGCGCAATCTGGCGACCTCCTACCCCTACGACGCGCACGTGGACGGCCAGATGTCGCTGCGCATGTCGGCCGGGGAGATCGCGCACAAGCTTCGCGACGAGATTCAGGAACGGCTGGCGCAGGCCGGCGTTGAGGTGATCGAGGCCAGGATAAGCCATCTGGCTTATGCCCAGGAGATTGCCAGTGCCATGTTGCGGCGGCAGCAGGCCAGCGCGGTCATCGCCGCGCGCCAGAAAATCGTAGAAGGCGCTGTGAGCATGGTGGAGATGGCGCTCGAGCAGCTGAACGCGAGGCAGGTCGTAAAGCTTGACGAAGAGCGCAAGGCTGCGATGGTCAGCAACCTGCTGGTTGTGCTGTGCAGCGACCGGGATGCGCAGCCTGTGGTGAACACCGGAACGCTGTACCAATAGCTGGCGCCCGCACTCAGGAGAAGCATGGTGCAACGGAAGACGTTCCTGCTGCGGCTTGATCCCGCAACGCATGAAGCCCTGCAACGCTGGGCCGATGCAGAGCTGCGCAGCCTGAATTCTCAGATTGAATTCCTGCTGCGCAGCGCGTTGCGCGAGACGGGCCGGTTGACGGGGGAGGATAGCGCCGATCCCGGAGGCGAAAACTCCCAGCCGCGCAAAGGTACAGGGGAGTAGATCGGATGATCTCACGGATTCAGCTGTCGGAAATGCAACGTGATTGGAATGTCCCGTATGGGCTGCATCGATCACGGCCGCGTCCGGTGAAACTGACCCGCTCGGGCCGGGCCTTGCTGGTATTGGCCGTGGTTATGGCGCTCAGCGCCCCGTCGGCCGGTATCGCCTTGGGCTTGGCAGCGCGTCGGCAGGCGGAAAACGCGCGGCTGCTTCGTGAGGGAAGCACGGAGACCGAAGGCCTCGTCATCAGGTTGTGGCGCGGTGGCGACGACAAGAAGCAGCCGTGGATGGCATACCGCTTCAGCGGACAAGGACAGGTCCATGAGGCCAATGCCAGGATTTCACTGCGGGTCTGGCAGAGCCTGCGCGTGGGCTCGTACGTTCCGGTCTTCTATGTCCCCTTACGCCCCGAACTCAACGCTCCCTTCACGACGGCGCGCGCGGTCCTGCCGCCGTGGGTGCCGTTTCCCGTAGCCTTCCTCCTGGCCGGTGGCGGTATTCTGGCTACAATACCAATCCGGCGACAGCGACGCCTGCTGTCCGAAGGGAGACCCGCACCCGGCCTGGTTGTCAAACACGGCAAAGCCCAGCGCGACTCTCATGGCCGGCAGATCGGCGAGAAGTACTATTATGAGTTCCCGCTCCTCAGCGGCGCCCTTGCCAAAGGAGAAGCCGGCCCCCGTAAGAATCCCCCAGCGATCGGCAGCGTGGTTCCGGTGATTTACGATCCGGACGAGCCGCCCAGGAACGCCCCGTACCCATTGTCCTTGGTGCGGCTGGCCGACCTACGGTGATCGCCTCCCGCGGGTGGTGAGTGTATGGAACGTCCGACAGCGGTATCGGAAGCGGAATTGTGCCGGTGCGCCTTCCATCCCCATCGGATACAGGCGCGAATGGCGCTCAAATAGGGATTTTAATCGTGACCCTGAAAGCGTCCAGCAGCAAAGCCCAGGGCGCGAGCCCTGGGTACGGAAGACATGGAAGACTAGCCCTGCAGGGGCGAAGCAGCACGCACCGCCCCTTCAAGGCTTAGCCATTTGATCCGGCCTCCCTAACCTGTAATTGTCATCAGCATCAATTACGCGCTATTCGATACCGATCCCGACCTCCCCGGTTGCCGTTCTGTTTCCGATACCGTGTCTTTGCTCCGAGACCCCGGTGTGTGCGGCTGCCGCCCTGAGGTACAATAGGCCCCGGAGGTGGACGCATCCATGCCCGCGAATCTCACGCCGCAGTACCTGGCTGCCGAGAAACGGTTCAAGGATGCCGTCACCCTTGAGGAAAAGACCGAAGCCCTGGAAGAGATGATGGCCACCATCCCCAAGCACAAGGGGACGGAGAAAATGCGCGCCGATCTCCGGCGCCGGATGGCAAAGCTGCTTGCCGAGAAAGACAAGAAGCATGGTGCAGCCAAAGGCTCCGACATCTATTCCGTGCCGCGCGAAGGCGGCGCTCAGGTGCTGCTCGTGGGTGCGCCAAACGTAGGGAAATCCTCTTTGCTGGCACGCTTGACCCGCGCTACTCCCGAAATCGCCGAATACCCGTTCACCACCCGGATCCCGCAGCCAGGGATGATGCCCTACGAGAACATTCAGATTCAGCTGGTGGACATGCCTGCCGTTGCCGAGGACTCTTACCGGCCATGGATGGGTAGCGTCCTGCGCCAGGCCGACATGGCTCTGCTGGTTGTGGATCTGAGCAGCGACGATCTGCTTGAGGAAGTCGACGGCGTCGTGCGCATCCTGGCGGGCTCCAGAATTCATCTCGAGGGGAAGCGGCCCTCTCCGCCCGTGCCGGCGGAACCGGGCGAGCACTTCTGCCCGGCACTCCTCCTGGCCAACAAGTCGGATCTGCCTCCTGCCCGCGAATGCCTGCAGATTCTCCAGGAGTTCTACGAGTCCGCCTTCGAAATCCTGCCGGTATCGGTGCTCACGGGCGAGGGAATGGAATCCTTGCCCCGCATCATTTTTGAACGTCTCGATCTGGTCCGCGTGTATACCAAAGCACCAGGGAAGAAAGTCGATTATGGCGCGCCTCCCTACGTTCTGAAAGCGGGCAGTACGGTCCTGGATGCCGCCCGGGCTGTGCACCGGGACTTTGTCAACACCCTGAAATACGCCCGGGTCTGGAGTACCGGGTCCTCCGAAGGCTCGCCCGTGCACGACGGCCAGATGGTGGAACGTACGTACTCCCTCAAGGACGGCGATATTCTGGAATTGCACGCCTGAAATCCCCGGTCGGAACAAAAAATGGAACGAATACCGTTCCTGCCGTGAACCAGTAGATGAGGAAAACAGCGGCGGCCTGCCGAGGCGGGACATGATCGCGGACGAAACGAAAGATTCAGGGTTATATCAGGCGGCATTGGCCGGTGAGGAGGCCGCGTTCACGGTCCTGTATCGGCGTTGGCAGGGAGGCATTTATCGCTTCGCATTGCGTCTCAGCAAATCGCCTTCCATCGCTGAAGACGTTACCCAGGAGGCGTTTCTGGCGCTTCTCGATGCCGATAGTCGTTTTGATCCTGCCAGAGGATCCCTGGCTTCCTATCTGTACGGGATCGCTCGCAATCATGTCCTGCGCCGGATGTCCAAGGAACGCCTGTTCAGTCCCATCGAGGAGGAAGTCGGGGATAGCGACATGGGGATGGCGCTGGAGATGTCTTTGACGCCGGATCCGCTGAGGGATCTGACCCACCGGGAGCGGCTCGCGTCTCTGTACCGGGCCATCGACGCCTTGCCGCTCCGCTACCGGGAAGTGGTGCTGCTGTGCGAACTCGAGGAATTGGGGTACGCGGAGACTGCACAAGCGCTGGGCTGCCCCGAAGGCACGATCCGTTCGCGCCTGCACCGGGCCCGGGCTTTGCTGCTGAAAAAGCTCTGCCGGCAAGCCGGCGAGGGCGATCGAGTTTCCGGAATCGAGCCTGCGAGGTGCCTGCCATGAACTGCGAGACATTTGAAGTGTCCTTGACGGATCTGGCCCGGGAAGCTCCCGTCGATCCGGTTTTGCGGGCCCAACTGCTCGAACACTGCGGATCATGCCGGCGCTGCCGGGCACGCCTCGAAGCGGAAAAGGCTCTGAGCGCGGCCTTCCGGCTTGCCGCGGCAGACAGAGTGGCCGTTCCGGCGCACATAGAGACGGCATTGCTGGGCGCCTATCGCGGACGCCGCTCCGCATCTCTCCGCGAGGTCCGGCGATTCCCGCTGCGATATGCCGGAATTGCTGCCGCCATCCTTATGGCATTGGCGGGGGCGGCTGTGCTCACCTGGTTTTATGCGCATTCCCCGTCCGGGCCCGGAGTTGCGGATTCATCGTCTGCGGAAATTCGTCCGACGATCTCCCCGGCGCCCGGCTACGCGCCGGTCCCGGCGCCACCGGCCGCAAAAACGGATCCTCGGCCCGCCGCTCGCTATTCGGATGCTTCGAAGAGCAACCGCGAGCCGCGCACGGCGCCACCCAGAACCGTGTCAGCCGAAGGACTTGCAACCGATTTCATCCCGCTTGCCAACAGCAGCGAGCTTTCCTATCTCGAGAGCGGGCAACTGGTTCGTGTGCTGCTTCCCAGGAACGCCATGGCTTCCTATGGAATTCCGGTGAATCAGGAGCTTGCCGACAGGCCTGTTACCGCGCAGGTGTTGATCGGCCAGGACGGCGTGGCGCGTGCCATCCGATTTCTAGGTGATCCGGAAACGCGTTTCGTTTCCGCCAAACGACAAAAGTGATTCCGGTTTTATAGTGTCAGTATCTTTAAAGGAGAACACAATGAATCTGCTGCGCAAACACACTTTGGTCTATGCAATTCTGACCCTGCTTGCCGTGGGCGCCTGGGCATGGGCACAAGAGGGGCAGGAAGTGAAACAGGTAATCAAGAAAGAGGTCAAGGTAGATGGCCAGACGGGCGCTGTCTGGGTTACGACTCAGGGCGACGCCACGTTGCCGCACCAGTCGACCTTTACGTTCATCGGCACGGAAGCCGGATTCGATGCCAATACGGTGAAGGGAGCTCCCTTCACCGCGAACGGAGTCACGGAGTTCATTCAGGTCCTGGGTAACGGCCAGCGCATCTACCGCAAGTCGACCTCCGTGATCTTCCGCGACTCTGAAGGACGCACGCGCCGGGAGCAGACGATCGATGCCATCGGTCCTTACGCCTCAGCCGGCCATGCCCATCAGACTATTACCATTGCGGATCCCGTCGCCGGGGTGAACTACGTGCTGAATCCCGCTGACCGCACGGCTGTGAAAACAGCCGTCCGGTTTTTCAGCAGGGGGGAAGGGGGAGCGAAAACGGTTTCTGTATTCACGACCGCGGGCAGCAGCGGCCTGGTCAAGGTTGTTGAGGGCACGAGTGGCGGCGTGGCCGGCGGCGTTGCAGGCGTCGGCGCGGTTCCTCACGCCACAGGTGTGGCCGTGAAAGGCGGCACGGGTGTTTCCGCCGTTCATGTCAGCGAAGGCGCCGACAATGTCAGAACCGAATCCTTGGGCACTCAGGTCATCGAGGGAGTCCAGGCCGAGGGGACCCGGACCGTGGTGACCATACCTACGGGGAGCATCGGCAACGACAGCCCGATCGAAATCATCTCGGAAAAGTGGTATTCGCCGGAGTTGGGGATGGTGGTGAAATCAAAGCACAGCGATCCCAGATCGGGGGACAATGTCTACCAGCTGATCAATATCCGCCGTGAAGAACCGTCGCCCGCCCTTTTCCAGGTGCCGGCCGATTACACGATACAGGAGGGGGGCGCCATCAAAATCCAGACCATCAAGAAGGACGGGAACCAGTAGCCGACCTCAAGGAATCGCACTTCAGGGTCGTGAAGGCGCCAGGACGCAAAGCACGAGGGCCAGTTTCCTGCCTTGGAGTTCTGGCGCCTTCGTGTCCTTGCAGTCGGGGATCGCCGGGCAAAAGGCACGGCGTGCAGACAGTGAAAAGGGAAGGGGGTTGTGATGGATCACAACCCCCTTTTGTCATTCAGAAGATGGATCTGCGGTTAGAAGCTGAAGCGGATGCCGATCTGCGCCTGAGCGCGCGACCGCAAGTCATCCCGGGTAAAAACTCCCTGGTAGGTCTGGGACGTGACGGTTCCCAGGTTGTAGCGCATCTTGCCGGTCTTGGAATCGATGCCGCCGTAGCCGATGAGATTGGTGGCGCCGAATGAGCCGAAATACTGCCAGCCCCAATCCTTGTTGAGCAGGTTCGCGAGATTGAACACGTCGATCATCACTTCCGCCTTTGTTTCCCGCCAGGTGGGAATGGTGATCGAGTAGCGGAAGTCCAGCTGGTTCATCCACGGGGAGCGGCCCGCATTGCGGGGCATGATGACACCGCGGTAATCCTTCGCCGCCGTTGTTTTCAGGAAGGAATCGAGCTGATCCCAGGTCACAGTCTGGCCCGAGATGGATGAATAGACGACAACCTGGTCCGATGTAGCCGGAATGTAGAGCAAGTCATTATTGGTATAGCTATCAGAGTTCGCATCGCCGTTGAAGCCGAGCGAGTACGGCCGGCCGGACTGGCCGTTGTAGAAAACAGAGACGTTGCTGCGGATGCCCCACACCAGTTTTACCGGCACCGAGGCCATCAGATTGACGCGGTGGCCGACGTCATAGTTGGAGCGTGCGAGGGTAAGCCCGTTGGGATTGAGTCCGGCGGGCGTGTACCGCCAGTTCGACAGGGCGACGCTGGAGGTGCCGTCGTTGATCGATACGGCGAGATTGAACAGGTAGGATCCGCTCACGTAGAGCCTGGTGCCGAAGGGGCGTTCGACCTTGTAGCTCAAGGACCACGATTTGCCCTTCGAGGTATTCGACAACAGCATTACGTCGTTAAGGTTGCTGTCGTATTTCTTGAAGATGATGCGCCCGTCGGTGGTGTTGTTGCCGGCAGGGATATAGTTGATGTTCTGGTAGCGGATTTCCTCGATATTTTTTGTGTAGACATACTCGAAGGTTCCTGTCAGACCCAGGATCCTCAAGTCATGGTCTGAGGCCAGATTGGCACGCAGGATTGTGGGAAACCGGTAGTCCGGATCGACGAGGTTGATGGTCTGCCGGCCGGTTGTGCCGCCGGTTACGGAAGTCGGCTGATTGTTGGGATCGGGCTCGAACGGGATCCGGTTGTTGGCGTTGTAGCTCACCGACAGGCTGGTGAAATCGACACCGGTGTTGCTGTACTGGTTCGAGAGCCACACATACGGCGTGCGGCCCGTGAAAATGCCGACGCCGCCGCGCAGCTGGTAACGCCGGCCGCCGCCGCCCACGTCCCAGTTGAATCCCACACGGGGCGACCACATGGCAGGTGCCGGGACAATGTCGGTGGCGTAGCCGAAATCCTGGACCGAAACCGGATTGGCATGGGGTTTTTCCGAAAAGCGTGGCAAATCCACCCGCAATCCGTAGGTGAGCACGAAGTTGCTGCGCAGCCGCCACTGGTCGCCGGCATAGAACCCGTACTGATACACGGGAAAATCCGAGGCCTGCAGCGGATCCGAAGTGTTTGAGAAATTGTGGTTGTAGGACTGGGCCCGGCCCGCCCGGAAATTCGCGGTGCTCGAAAAGCGGTAGCCGCCGTAGAGATACTGAATGAACAGGTTGTAGAACTTGTAGAACTCGTTGTGCGTGCCGATCGAGATCGTGTGACCGCTCCGGATCAGGGTGAGATCGTCGGTGACTTCCACGATGTCCTGGTTCAGCTTATTGGCCTGCGACGAGTATTCCGTACCGAAATAGACGTAGTTGCCGTCGGGAAAATCCACGCGCACTTCGGGGAATGCGGGGAGTCCCGGCTGGCCGCCGCGGACGTTCCGCTCACGCGAATAGGTAATCCGGAATTCATTGAAGGCCCTGCCGAAGGTGCTGTTCAGCTGCGCCACAGTCGACAGCATCTTGTCGTTCATGTTGTAGAAATTGTCCGGCATTTTGTAACTGTTGTTATAGATCGTCCCGATGTCCGCCGTGGCGTCCACCCAGTTGGCCCGGACCGTCAGTTGGTGTCTCGCCGTCAGATTGAAGTCCAAGCGTGCGAAATATTTGTTGCTGTCGTTCGGCCTGGAGAACTCGCTCAGACCGCCGGGATTGTAATTGTAGGTGTTCTTTGCGATGTCAATCACTTCCTTCACATTGTCCGGCGTGCCCCAGGTCTGTCCCGAGCTGCCGTCCAGGGAGAAGCCGCTTGGGGTCGACTTGCGCGCCCAGTCCCAATTGGTGAAGAAGAATATCCGGTTCTTGATCACAGGCCCGCCGACGCTGAAGCCCATCTGCCTGTCGCTGAAGGCTCCGACGTAGGTATCGCCGGGAGACGGGGCCGCCGGCGTCACCACACCGGGAATCCCCCGGATCCAGTCCTGATTGCGGCCGTAAAAATAGCCGGTGCCATGGAAGTTGTTGGTGCCGCTCTTGGTGATGGCGTTGATGCCGCCGCCGGAGAATCCGCCCTGACGCACGTCGTAGGGCGACACGACCAACTGGATCTCCTGGATGGCATCGAGGCTGACCGGCTGCGTGCCCGTCTGGCCTCCCGGCGTGCCTGTGCTGGCAAGACCGAATACGTCATTGTTCACGGCGCCGTCAATCTGCATGTTGTTGTAGCGGTTGTTTCGGCCGGCCACGCTGACCATGTCGGCGCCTCCTGCACTGTCCGTGTTGGTATTGAAGTACGGCGACGTGCGGGCAAAGTCGTTGATGCTGCGCGAGATCGAAGGCAGATCCTGGATCGTCCGCGAAAGGATGTTCGCCGCCGTTCCCGCGCGCGTTGTGTCGATGACCTGCAATTCCGCCACCACTGTCACCGTCTCGCTGATGCTTTCCAGCTGCAGCGTGAAATCAACCTGCCGCATTTCACCTAAAAGCACCTGAATGCCGCTCTGCTCCTGCGTCTTGAACTTAGGCATGGTGGCCGTCAGGGTGTACGGGCCGCCGACACGAACCGACAACATGGAGAAACGCCCGTCGGACCGGGTGATCGCTTCGTATTTGGTTCCGGTGGGAACGTGCACGGCAACCACTGCGGCGCCGGGCAGCACCGCCTTCTGGACGTCCATTACGACGCCGGTGATCGAGCCGGTCGTGACCGTCTGCGCTGCTGCGCTCTGCAATGCGCCGGAGGCGAAGACACACACCAGCACAAATCCCGACAGGATTATTAATCTGTGTCGCATAAGTTCATCCCCCAATAGAGTGTTACTTGACTTGTCGCTTCCATGTCGCCGGACGCCTCCGGCGAACATACCGGGCTCCGCGAGCCGTTTCTGCGCTTTAGTCGGACTCCACTCGACGGACCCCACCCGGGCTGGCTATCGCTCAAGCCCCATAAAATCGAAGATGTTGTACCAGGGCTGATTATTTCCGAGTCCGGCAGCTCATCCCTGGCATATGGCACAACTCCTTTCTCATCATGCAGTAAGAAGATGGAGGGTGCCGTTGTATCGTTCTGACTTCGTGTCTGAAAGGCAGAGATTACCCTAACTGCAGCAAAGCGTCAATTAAAGTCCGCGTTAAAAATCGCTCAGCTCGAAAACAAGCCCCGTCTCCTTTTCGTCCTTGCTCCGGCGCAGGCACCCGCGATACAAATACGATCGAGAAGCACGGAGCCGGATGACTGTTTGAGGATTGCGTATGAACTTTGCCAAGGGAAGTCTGGGATGGATTGAGGTGGTGTGCGGACCCATGTTCAGCGGCAAGAGTGAAGAGCTGATCCGCCGCCTGCGACGCGCCGAGATCGCGCGCCAGCGCGTGCAGATCTTCAAGCCGGCTATCGATCAGCGCTACGCCAATGACCACATTGTCTCGCACAGCGAATTGAAGATCCATTCGACTCCCGTGAAGGATGCTGCCGGCCTGGAAGCCGCCCTGGATTTGCGGACTGAGGTCATCGGCATCGATGAGGCGCAGTTCCTGGGGAGCGAAGTCGTGGATCTGGTGGTGCGGCTCGCGGACCTTGGGAAGCGCATCATCATTGCCGGTCTGGACACCGACTATCTGGGCCGTCCCTTTCATCCCATGCCGGAGTTGCTGGCGGTTGCCGACGATATCGTCAAGACTCTGGCCATCTGCATGCAGTGCGGGAATCCCGCCAAACATACACAACGCCTGGTTGCCAGCGACGAGCTGATTGTGGTGGGAGCGGTTGGTCTGTATGAGGCGCGGTGCCGCCGCTGCTTTGAACCCGACCTCGGCAAGCGGATAGCTCCTCCTGCCGCCGGTTCCTGACCTCCGGAGCAACCTCGTCAAGGCTTTACGAAACCACGAAATACACAAAACACACGAAACGAAAAAGTCCTGTACCCGGAGGCCAGCTGAAGGCTACCTTGCGTGTGGAAGAGGGGAACCGGGAATTCCATTCCCGTTGCCCGCCCGTTTTCGTGCGGTTCGTGTATTTCGTGGTCATGGTTCTTCTGTCGCCGGCCTGGCGCTGCCGAGATCGAGCCGGATGTGGGTGATCGCCGTGTCGAGGGATTCCTGAATCGGATTGTCGCCGGCGATTACCAGATCGGCAAAAACCCTGGTAGGCCGGACGTGGAGTGCCGCCATGGGTTGAACGGTTTCCGCAAACTGGCGGCGCACCGATGCTGGGGTGCGACCCCGCTCATTGACGTCGCGCAGAATCCGTCTTTGCAGACAAGGCTCATCCGGCAGATCCACAAAGATCCGGGTGCGCAACATGGAGCGCAGTTCGGCCCAGTAGAGCACGAACAATCCCTCCACGACGATAAACGGTGCCGGCAGTACCCTCTCCACCGCAGAAGTTCGCGCGTGTGCGGCGAAGTCGTACACCGGGCGATCGATAGCCAGGCCGGCGCTCAACGCCCGGACGTGCCTCACAAACAGGACATGGTCCAGCGCATCGGGTTCGTCGAAATTGAAGCGCGCCCGCTCTTCCAGCGTGCGTCCGGCGAGATCGATGTAGTAGCAGTCCAGCGGCAGAACGATGGCCGGCAACTGCGCGGCCAATCCCCGGGAAAGCTCGGTTTTGCCTGCACACGATGGGCCTGCGACGCCGATCAGATAGGGTTTTGCCGGAAGCTCCCTGCTAGCGCTCAATCGTTCGCCCTCCGCTCTCCTTCAGGTCATCGGCGATGTGAGGGATGACGGCACGCAGCAGGGCGATGAATTGTCCCTTGACGCGCTCCCCGGTTTCCAGGACTTCCGCGTGGCTGAGTGATTGCCCCGTGATGCCCGCGGCCATATTGGTCACGCAGGAAATGGCCAGCACCCTGATCCCCATGTGACGGGCCGCGATCACTTCCGCCACGGTAGACATGCCCACTACGTCCGCACCGATCACGCGCAGATACCGGATCTCGGCCGGGGTCTCGTAGGCCGGTCCGGTCAGGCCGGCGTACACGCCACCGAACACGTCCAGGTGGAGGCGCCGGCCCTCCTTGAGCGCGAGCTCCTGGTATCTGGGATCGTAGGCGGCGGTCATGTCCACAAAGCGCGTGCCCAAGCGGTCTTCGTTCGGCCCAATCAGAGGATTCGTCCCCTGCAGGTTGATGTGATCCTGCAAAACCACCAGGCAGCCCGGTTTCAACTCGCGCGCAATCCCGCCGGCGGCGTTGGTCAGTATGACAGCCCGAATTCCCATGCATCCGAACACCCGCATCGGGAAGACCACGCTCTCAGGGGAAAGCCCCTCGTACAGGTGCACGCGTCCCTGCATGGCGGCGACCGGCACCCCGCCCACCCTGCCGATCACGAGCCGGCCGACATGGCCCTCGGCACTGGGTTCGGGATACCCGGGTATTTCGCGGTACGGGATGTGCACGGGCTCCGTCAATTCGTCGGCGAAACCGCCGAGCCCGGAACCCAGAACCAGCGCGATTTCCGGCCGCAGGCCGGTCCTGGCGAGGACGAACCGGGCCGCCTGCTCCGCCCGCGCAAACTTGGATTCCCCTCCATTTCCGGATACGCCGGTTCCGGCACTCATGGGTTGCCTCCTTAGCTAAGTCATCAGGATGCCGACAATGGACGCCGACATCAAGTTGGCCATGGTTCCGGCAAGCATCGCCCGGAAGCCGAGGCGGGCGAGCTGGTCGCGCTTGTTGGGAGCCAGCGCGCCGATGCCGCCGATCTGAATGCCGATGGAGCTGAAATTGGCAAATCCGCACAGGGCGAAGGTGGCGATGGTGAACGAGCGCGGATCCAGGACTGCCTTCAGCGGACCGAGTTGAGAAAATGCCACCAGCTCATTGATCACCATGCGGGTTCCCAGCAGGTTGCCCACCTGGACGCAGTCTTTCCAAGGGACGCCGATCACGAAGGCTACGGGAGCAAAGAGGTGCCCGAAGATGGATTGCAGGCTTTCCGGGAACCAGCCGAAACCGATCTTGACAAGCCCGTTATGGATGCCGCCCAGAATGCCGTTGGTCAGCGCAATCAGGGCCAGGAACGAAACCAGCATCGCCCCCACATTTAGCGCCAGATGCAGCCCGTCGGTGGTGCCGCGTGAAATTGCCCCCAGCACATTCGCGTCTCTCGGCATCTGCACCGACTCGACGTCCGCCGCCGGCTCCTCGGAGGGAGCTTCCCCGGCGGCGCGCCCGCGCGCCGTAACCGGAGTCTCGGTTTCCGGCACCAGCATCTTGGAAATCAGGATCGTGCCCGGCGCCGTCATGATAACGGCCGCCAGCAGGTGCTTGGCATCGATGCCATACAGGATGTACGCGCCCATGATGCCGCCGGAGACGTGCGCCATGCCCGCGGTCATGATCGTCATCAGTTCGGATTTCGTACAGCTGGGCAGGAAGGGACGGATCGAAAGCGGTGCCTCGGTCTGGCCCATGAAAATGCTGGCTGCAACGTTGAGCGATTCCGCGCCGCTGGCGCCCATCAGCCGGGTCATGACTTTGGCCACCTGCCGGATGACGAACTGCATGATGCCGAAGTGGTACAGAATGGCAAAAAACGCCGAAATGAAGATGATCGTCGTGAGCACCTGAAAGGCAAACACCATGCCCACCGTGCTGCCGCGCTTGCCCAGTTCGCCGAAGACAAACTCCGAACCGGCAAATGAGTATTCCAGCAGCCGGTTGATGGCAGCCCCGGCCGTCTGCAGGGCATTGCGCCCTATGTCAAGGCGCAACACAATCAACGCGAAGACGAGCTGCAGGCTGATTCCCCAGAGAATTGTTTTGAGCCGGATGGCGCGCCGGTTCGTGGAAAAGGCATACGCCAGGCTCATCATCGAAATCAGGCCGAGAAAACCCACGAGACGGGTCATCTGTTGCCTCCCTTTTTGCCGGCTGCACCCCCGCCGGGTTACAGACGGGCCTGCCTAACCGCTGTTGCCGACAATCCGCCGCACGAGCGGCCGCTGGACTACCGGGCCCTCAGGTGTAACTGTGTAGGCCCCCTCCAGCAAGGCTCGCGCTTCAGACAGGCGCTCCGCGGAGTTGTAGTATACCGTGCACAAGGATTCGCCTGCTGCCACCATCTCCCCGACTTTTTTGTGCAGCAGGATGCCGACGGCGGGATCCACTATGTCCTCTTTCTTCGCGCGCCCGCCGCCCAACATGATGCCGGCAATCCCCATCTGTTCGCAGGCGATAGCCGCAATCAGGCCCTGATGCCGGCTGATCAGATCCATCTGGTGTCGTGCCTGGGGGAGCCGCCGCGGATCGTCGAGCACGCCCGGATCACCTCCCTGCAGCCGGATCACCTCACGGAATTTTTCCAGCGCGCGGCCCCCGGCGATCAGTTCGTCCGCGAGGCGCCGGCCCTCGGCTACCGTCGCCGTCCGCCGTCCGAGGCAGAACATCCGGCCGGACAGCTCCACGCACAGCGCGCGCAGATCCGCCGGGCCGGCGCCGCGCAGAACTTCGATGCACTCGGCGACTTCGAGCGCGTTGCCGACCGTCCGGCCGAGCGGCTGATCCATATCGGTGATCAGGGCGACCACCCTCTTGCCCATGAGGCCGCCGGTTTCCACCATCAGCTTGGCCAGAGACACGGCATCTTCCTCTGCCTTCATGAAGGCGCCGGATCCGGTCTTGACGTCCAGCACCAGCGCATCAATACCCTCCGCCAGCTTCTTGCTCATGATCGATGCGCAGATCAGGAATGGGCTGTCAACGGTGGCCGTCACGTCGCGCAAGGCGTAGAGCTTCTTGTCTGCCGGCGCGATCTCCTCTGTTTGCCCGATCAGGGCGCAGCCGCATTCGGCGAGCGTGCGGCGGAAATCGGCGATGGAGAGGTTCACGTTGAATCCGGGTATGGACTCGAGTTTGTCCAGGGTCCCACCCGTGTGGCCCAGCCCGCGGCCGCTGACCATTGGCACTACCAACCCGCCGGCGGCTGCCACCGGCGCGATGACCAGCGATGTCTTGTCCCCCACTCCTCCGGTGGAATGCTTGTCCACTTTCGTTCCCGGCAGCGACGACAGGTCCAGGGTCTCGCCGGAGTGCAGCATGGCTTCCGTGAGCGCGGCCAGTTCGGCGCTGCTCAGGCCGCGCCACAGCACCGACATGAGCCATGCCGACATCTGGTAGTCGGGGATCTCATCCCGCGTGTAGCCCGACACCAGGAGGCGGATTTCGTCACGCGTCAATTCGCCGCCGTCACGCTTTTTCCGGATCAGGTCCACGGGCCGCATCTGCAAACCTCCCCCACGACTGAACACTGAAAACGCGGATATCCGGGATCAGAGAATAAACCCGGCGGGCAACAACTCCCGGGCCCGGAGTTCCTGAACCGCATCCTGCCCCTGGAACAGCACGACCGCCTCAGGTCCGAATTCGGCAATGACCTGGCGACAGGCGCCGCAGGGCGCGCACGGCCTTTCAGGATGGCTCCAGACGGCGATAGCGCGGATGCGCATGGCAGGGCCTTCAGCCGCCACTGCCGAGCCGATCGCCGTGCGCTCGGCGCAGGTGGTCAGCCCATACGAAGAGTTTTCAACGTTGCAGCCGGTGAAAACGGCTCCCGACTCCGTGAGCACGGCGGCGCCAACCTGAAACCTGGAGTACGGAGCATAAGCATGCTGCAGGGCCGCTTTGGCTGCGATCAGCAGCCTGTTTCGCTGATCCGCAGCCAGCCGCGGCTTTCGTCGGGCGGCGGAATCTGTCCCCGGCACGGGAGCCTCCTGTCAACGACCGGCACAGCCGGCAGCTGTACCGGATCACAGATGAATGAAGCCTGACAAGCAAAAAGGAATTAAAAGTGAGAAGCCGCGGTACGTCAAGCAGAATACACCCCGTGGACAAAAATTTTCCGCCCGCCTGAAAAAGTGCATCGGCATGAGTCCTTATGGTGCGGCCACGCGCATCTCATGATATAGTCAGTCGCCTGGATCAACGCCGCAACCCAGGGTTAAGAGGATCTTGGCTATGGAAAGGATTCCGATGCCGGATGAGCAGGACGTTTGCGCCTTGCCGGTGCCTGCGCCGGGTGCAATGGTGAGACGGATCGCGGGAGCATTTTCCGTGCGTGAGACATTGTCCTACGGCTGGGTTGGCCTGGTTGGGGTCGCGCTCGATGCCAGCGGCTTTTTTGCGCTGCGCCAGTATCTCCGGTGGCTTCCCGTTGCGGCAACCATCTTTTCCTCGACGACGGCTTCCGTGCTGACGTTTCCGCTCAACAGTCACTTCACATTTCGGAAGACGGATCACGCCCGCATGCGGCTCATCAAATACGTCTCCATCAATCTGTCCGGCGTGGCCCTGGGAGCAGGAATCATGTATGTCGGGCACACGCTCCAGGGATTTCGCCCCGGCTCGGTGAAGGCTGCCAGTATCGTGCTCGTGGCCGGGACTCAGTTTTTGCTGAACAAGTTCGTTGCTTTCAAATAAGGGGCTATGGCGAAGGATTCGGGGAAAATCGCCATAGTCGGAGCAGGACTGACCGGGCTCGTCGCCGCCCGCCGGCTTGCACGGAAAGGGTATGCCGTCGATGTCTACGAGGCCGCCGGCGAGGCTGGTGGCCTGGCCGCAGGTTTCACACTGCGAAACGGTACACGCCTCGAGCGCGCCTATCACTTCGTGTACCCCTCCGACCAACACCTGATCCGGCTCGCCGAAGAGCTCGACCTCCGGGATGCGCTGAAGTTCCATCGCAGCTCCATTGGCGCTTTCTACCGCGGGGGGCTGTATCCGCTCCTGACGGCGACCGACCTGCTCCGCTTTCCGGCCTTGGGATGGTTTTCCAAGGTCCGCACCGGCCTGGTTGCATTGTACCTGCAGCGTGTTCGGCGCTGGGACAAGCTCACCTGTGTAACCGCCATGGAATGGCTGCAGCGTTTCAACGGGCGGCATGCGGCAGCCGTTCTTTGGCAGCCGCTTCTGCGCGGAAAGTTCGACCGGCACTACGATAAGATCACCATGGCCTGGCTGTGGGGTCGAATCCGCCAAAGGCAGGAATCGCGCCGCACAGGGGCCAGGCACGAGCTCCTCGGGTGTTTCGACGGAAGCTTCACGCGGCTGATTGCGGCGCTGGAATCAGATCTGGCGGCGCTGGACGCAACCATGCATTGGCACACTCCCGTTGAGAGGATCACTAGGAATGCCGACGGCGGATTGAGCGTGACGGCCGGAGGGGGTGCTGCAAGTTTTGACGCGGTGCTGGCGACCGTGCCGAGCGGCGTGTTTGCGGGGCAGATCGAGGGGAATCCTTCAGCCGACGAACCCTATCTTGCCAGGCTGCGCAGCATCGAATACCTCGCTGCCGTCCTTATGGTCGTGGTCACGCCCCAGGAGCTGAGCGATTACTACTGGCACCAATTCCACGACGGCGCCGCGCCTTTCCTGGTGGCTCTCAGACTGACGGCATTGACTGGCGATACCAGGCCGTTCGGCGGTAATCATGTCTATTACATCGGGGATTATGTTACCGCCCAGGATCCTCTCCTGCACAGGAGCGATGACGATATCCGCGCCCAATGGATGAAGGATCTGGCCGGGCTGTTTCCCCGGTTCGATCCCCATCAGGTCTGCGAATCGCATATCTTCAGGTTCCGGTATGCGCAGCATGTCGTCGACGTGGGATACGAAACCCGGAAGCTCGTGTCTTTGAGAACCCCGGTCCCGGGTGTGTATCTCGCGAATTTCTCGCAGATCTTCCCGCAGGACCGCGGCACCAACCACGCCGTACGCGATGGAGAAGATTCTGCCGCTGCCATCGATGGTGATCTTCGCGCCCGGTAACCAAAAAAAGCCGCCACGGATCACACAGATTTGATGGACAGCCCCATTCCCGGGAGACAGCAATCCGTGAAATCCGTGGCTGTTTATTAAAGCAAGAGGTTTGTTTTTGGAGCAGTCTCGAAGGAAGCGTCGCGCGGCAACAGCCGCGCCATGTGGTATGATGCGAAGCTCGAACGGAGGAAAGCCGGGTGATTCTGCTCGGGACGCTTCACCCGGAATCGGTGCGAAGGTCCCAATTCAGGAGCATGCCGACCGGCCCGAAGCCGCCGATGGCATGATGCCAGCATGATGGATGATACCCGGCACCCTTTTGATCCCCTGCGCCCATCCGAAGAGCCCGGCGAGATTCCGTCGGAAGACTTCATCCGCTCGCTCCCCAAAGTCGACCTGCACTGTCATCTGGACGGCTCCCTGCGGCTGGAGACAATCTGGGATCTCGCTCAAGGCCGCCAGGTCGCCCTGCCGGCGAGGACACTCGAGGGACTGCGCACGCTCTTCAGCCCCGGGAACGTCCCGCGGAACCTGGTCGACTACCTGAAGCGCTTCGACTATACCCTCGCCGTTCTGCAGGATGCTGAGGCGCTGACACGCGCGGCCTATGAACTGGCCCTGGATAATGCTGCCGAGAATGTGCTGTACCTGGAAGTGCGCTATTCTCCCATCCTGCACACGCGCAAAGGAATGAAGTTGACTCAGGTCATGAACGCGGTGCTCGACGGGCTGGCCAGGGCCGAACGGGAGGTCGATATCAAAACCGGAGTCATCGTCTGCGGGATCCGCAACATCTCCCCCGAGACTTCCCTGCGCCTGGCGGAGCTGACGGTCGCTTATAAACACCAGGGGGTCGTCGGCTTTGACCTGGCCGGGTTTGAAGACAATTATCCGGCCAAAGAACACAACGAGGCCTTCTATCTGATCCGCAAGAACAACATCAACTGCACGGTGCACGCGGGCGAAGCTTATGGGCCGGATTCCATCAAGCAGGCGCTCCACAACCTGAACACGCACCGCATCGGCCACGGCACGCGTCTGAAAGAGGACGGCGACCTGCTGAACTATGTCAACGACCACCGCATACCCATGGAAATATGCCTCTCATCTAACGTGCACACCGGGTCGATCCGGTCGCTCGATGAGCACCCGCTGCGCCTGTATTACGACTGGGGACTGCGCCTGACACTGAACACCGATAACCGGCTGATGTCGGACACGACGCTGACCCGGGAATACCTGGCTGCCTGCCGCAAATTCGGACTGACCGCGCAGGACGTTACCAACATTATCATCATGGGGTTCAAAAGCGCCTTCATGCCCCACAAGAACAAGGTCAGCTTTCTTGACCGCGTGCTGAAGATCCTCCGCAGGAAGCAGACGCCGTTCTGAGCGGCGCAAGTGTCTTTCGCCTATCTTTCCTGCGAGATGGCTATACCCTTGCTTCAGGGCTGACCTTTTGTTAGGGAGTCGTTTGGTTGGCAGAGAGTCGGCCGGGCATGAGGCACTCAGCGTTCCGTATCGCGTGTGCGCAGACAGAGGACGGTCTACTGCCGCCTGAGCAACTGGAGGCGGACGCCGGGAATGCCGCGCATGCTTCCCTGTTATCCTCAAAAAATAGTTCAACCTTTTGCGTCCCGCCGTAGTCTATAGGAGCGTACATTGGCACATCCTTTTCGCAGCACCATTCGCACGTAATAGCGCACAGCGACGTCACGGTTGTTGCAGCAAACCGTCACGCACGACAACAGGGATCCATGGTTATCCGGGACGACACAAGTATTTACGCATCGTCTCAGCGGTACATTAAGGCCAGCGCCGCAGGCGCGTTCCGTACCAGCCTGGGGCAACGCCCCAGGGCATGGTTCGCAAAACATCTTTGTGAAGGGCTGTAAGCCCGCTCCATATTCTATGGGCCGGGCTTTCAGCCCTTGGGTATTCGGCATCCTCTCGCCTCGGGCGCTGCCCCAGGCTGGTATGAATCGGGCCTTCGGCCCTTCATGCCAAAACGATTCCGGCAACGGGGTGCTGACCATGAGGTTGATTTTTGTGGCTTATGCGCAAAAACTTGCAGTGCCCCGTTTAGTTTCGGCGGGAGCGGTGGGACATATGCGCATGATACGATGGTTTCATCCTCTCGCGGCCTGGACCGCCCTCGCCTATGCCGCCCTTGCCACATGCTATGCGCAGAACCCCCAGACGAACATCGAGGAGCTAAAGAAGCTGGCTCCCAAGGTCTTTCTGGACTGCAGTTACTGCGACGTCGAATACATCACGACCGAGATCGGCTTTGTCAATTATGTCAGAGACCGCAAGGAAGCCCAAATCCACGTGCTGATAACCACCCAGTCCACCGGAGGCGGGGGGACGGAGTACACTCTGGCCTTCAGTGGACAAAAGGAGTTTGCCGGCAAGGATGATGTGCTGAAGTATGTGTCCCTCGCCACGGACACCGCGGATGAAAGGAGGAAGGGACTGACCGGGATGCTGAAGATGGGCCTGCTGGCTTACGCCGCCAGAACGCCGATCGCCAGCCGCATCTCGATCTCCATGACGGAAAAAGCCAGGCCCACATCGGCTAATGACAGGTGGAACTTCTGGGTCTTCAGTCTCAGTGTCGGAGGTTCTTTCAGCGGAGAAGTGTCCCAGCGCTACTCATCCCTGCGGGGCTCTTTCTCAGCGAACCGGGTTACGCCTTCCCTGAAGATCAGAAGTTCCGTTTCGGCAAACAAGTACACAGATCGATTTTCCTACCAGGGCGAGTCGATCGTCAGCACCTCGCAAAACCGGAATTTCAGTTTCCTGACGGTCAAAAGCATAAACGATCACTGGTCTGCCGGCGGTTGGCTCAACGCCGGCGCATCGACCTACAGCAACACCAGATACTCCATCAATCCCGCGCCTGCCATCGAGTTCGACTTGTATCCCTATTCGGAATCCACGCGCCGGCAGCTGCGCTTTCTGTACAAACCCGGATACTACGCGTACCGATATCGGGAAGAAACCATCTTTGACAAAATGTCAGAGAGGCTCTGGGGAGAGAGTTTTTCCACGACACTCGAACTCAAGGAAAAATGGGGAAGCATCAGCGGTTCCGCGGAGGCGTTTCACTATTTCAATGACTGGCACAAGAACCACCTGGAGATCTACGGGGACCTTTCCGTGCGGCTTTTCAAGGGCCTTTCTTTCAATATGTACGGCAGTTTCTCCCGGATCCACGACCAGCTGTCGCTGGCCAAGGGAGAAGCGACCCTGGAGGAAGTGCTTTTGCGCCGCAGGCAGCTGGAAACCAGCTTCAGCTATTATGGATCGATAGGCTTCAGCTACACCTTCGGTTCCATCTACAGCAATGTGGTGAATCCGCGCTTCACTGGCTACTGAACCGCCGGTGTTGTTTCAATCCACTACCTGCAACACGATGCTGGCGGCAGGCAGGCCGTCTGCCTGTGCCCGTATGGTGGCGGCGCCGGTGCTGCCTTTGGACCTTGCGATCGCCAGGCACCTGCCGTGGAACGTTTTCGGGCGCAAACTTCGGAAGCTCTGGACGTCCTTCGGATTGGCCGTTCCTACGGCCGCCAGTTCGGCGGCGCCGCTGACGCTGAGGTTAACAGGAATCACCGCGTCCGGTACCAGCTCGCCGGCCTGGTCGAGCACCTCGAGCGTTACATAGGAGAGGTCGTTACGATTCCGGCGGATCGAACTGCGATCCGCCTTCAGACGCAGCTGGGCCGGCTTGCCGGCTGTTTTCAAGGCGAGCTCCGCGATCTGTTTGCCGCTCGAAAAAGCCACAGCTTTCAGCTCGCCGGCGGCATATGGCACGTCGAACTCGGCTTTCAGTTCCGTCTCAGCGGAAACGGATTTGACACCGACCTCCTGGCCATTCAGCAGCAGGCGCACCTGATCGCCGGAAGAATATACACGGACCTTTACAACCCTGCCTTCGCTGCCGGGCCAGGTCCAACTGCGCATCTCGTCTGACCAACCCCACGCGCTGATCGTCTCGGTGCGCCCCTGCGGAACCGGTCGCTGCACCGCCATCTCGAGCCTGCTGAGCCCCCAGAGCACGCGCCGGTGGAACCACTGGGGTTTGGGCTGGCCAATCAGGTCGATGTCGCCACAGTAGCAATTGAACCAAGGGAAGGGCAGGCTGATGCTCGATCCGCCGGCCATCATGGCGCCGAGTCCACCGCCGCCCGGGGCACCCGTCGCCGTTGCTGCACCGCGACCGCCTGATCCTGCAGGCGGCTGCCCGCTACGCTGGCCTTGCCCCGTTGCGCCGCCCGGGCCGGCACCTCCCCCCAACCCCACGGCGCCGCCTGCGCCTGCCCCGCGCCCCGGCGTGTTCAGCTGCGCATTTCCGATGGAAGACTCACCCAGGTGATCCATTGCGGTCCAGACGAAATCTCCGATGACGTACGTGCATTTCTCCACCGGGCGCCAGCTTGCGAACGCCTGCCGCGGCAAGGACTCGGTCCCCAGGAGGACACGCCTGGGGTGGCGGGCATGATCGGCTTCGTAGGCGTCCGGCATGTAGTTGTAGCCTCCAACATCCAGATATTGAAATGCCGGGTCGAGTTGCTCGCCGCCGCTCCCGAAACCGTTGATGGCGGCCGTGATGGGGCGTGTCGGGTCCAGCGTTTTGATGTAGTCGACAAGCTGCTTGGCAAGTTCCACACCGCGCGGCTGTGCCCTTTCGGGGATTTCGTTGCCGATACTCCACATGATGACGCTCGGATGATTGCGGTCGCGCAACACCATGGCGCTGAGGTCGCGCTGCCACCA
>Ga0316620_10000165_pt1 | contig 25989 bp, 23 predicted proteins | sample OWC_Aug_M1_C1_D5_FD_207651 | JGI IMG/M metagenome (GOLD analysis project Ga0316620, IMG submission 207651) | Wetland soil microbial communities from Old Woman Creek delta, Ohio, United States - OWC_Aug_M1_C1_D5_B | ecosystem: Environmental > Terrestrial > Soil > Wetlands | place: USA: Ohio...
CGCGCGAAGCCTGCCCCGCTGCCCGGGGCCTCGCAAGGCCGAAGCGCCCGGCGCGCCGCCCTCAGGCCGCGGCCAGGCGCCGCAGCGCCGCCACGGCGTCCAGGGTGGCTGCGACCCGCGCCGGGATCGGCGCTCGCGGGCGGAATCCGCCATCCGCCGCCTGCGACGCCAGGAGCGACGCGCGAAGCTCCGCCGGCGCGATGCGCGCGCCGGGCAGAGCCATCGCGTCGCAGAGCGCCAGCACGCGCGCCACCTGGAGTGCGTCGATCGTGCCCGTGCGCAGCCCCCGCTCGAGCTCGCGCCCGCACCACTGCAGCGCCTCGTCCGAGCGCTCGTCCGGCGCGAAGGCGTAGTAGCAGGCGAAGCCCGTGATGGCGGCCAGATCGCCGGAGCGGACCCGCTCCGGGGACCAGGCGCGGGCCAGGAAGCGGCTCGCCGCGGCGAGCGCACGGGGCGGCGCCGAGGAAGCGCGTGCCAGGAGCCCCGCCACGAGCGCGCTCCCCGCCACCGCGTCCTGCGGCGGGAGCTCTCCCGCCGCCTCCGTGGCCCAGCCACCGTCCTCGCGCTGCGCCGCCGCGAGAAAGGCGACCGCCGCGAGCGCCACGGGCTCGCGCAGCAGCCGGAGCCCGGCCAGCCAGCCGAGCACCCGTGCCGTCGCCTCGACGCCGGAGGGCCCTCCGGACCCACCCTGCAGCGCGGCGTCGAATCCCCCGTCCGCGTGCTGGAGCGCCGCGAGCGCGGCCAGCCACTCCGCCCGGCCGTGCGGGCCGAGCAGGCACTCGAGACGGAGCGCGTCGAGGCGCGTGCCGTGCGCCCGGACGTAGGCGCTCGCGCGGGCAAGCGCCTCCTCGACCTCGCGCTCCGGCCTCATGCGCGAAGCCACAGCCCCTTCAGATAGACGCCCTCGGGATGATCGAGCGAGACCGGATGATCGCTCGGCGCGCCGAGCTCGCCCAGCACCTGGAGCGGGCGGCCGGCGTCGAGCGAGGCACCGAAGGCGATCTGACGCAGCAAGGTGGCGTCCACGTGGTGCGAGCAGCTGAAGCAGAAGACGAGCGCGTCCGGCGCGGCGCGGCGCAGCGCCTGGAGGAGCGCGTCCTTGTGCGCCCGGGCGGCGCGCGGTACGTCCGCCTTGCGCCGCGCCAGCGGCGGCGGATCGAGGAGCACGAGGTCGTAGCTCCCGCGCTCCTCGCGCAGGAAGCGGAAGCCGTCGGCCTCGTGGAGCGAGGCCGGCACCCCGGGCGCGTTCTCCGCCAGGTGACGCTCGGCGAGGCGCAGCGCGTCCGCGGAGGAGTCCACCAGCCGCACGCTCGCGGCCCCGCCGCGCGCCGCCGCCACCGCGAAGCCGCCGCTGTAGGCGAAGACGTCGAGCACGCGCCGGCCGGCCGCGACGCGCTGCACCAGGTCGCGCGCGTCGCGCTGGTCCAGGTAGAAGCCGGTCTTCTGGCCGTGGTGCAGGTCGGCGAGGTAGCGCCGGCCGCGCTCGAGGAGCGGCACCGGCGCCTGCGGCGGCGTGCCCCAGAGCGGGCCTTCGCGCGCCGCGATCCCCTCGCGCCGCGCCGCCGCGGCGTCCGCGCGCTCGAGCGCGCTGGCCGCGCCGCTGGCCTCCCGCAGCGCCACCGCCACGAGCTCGCGCCGCAGGGCCATCCCGGCCGTGGAGAGCTTCGCCACCACCACGTCGCCGTAGCGGTCCGCCACCAGGCCGGGGAGCCCGTCGCCTTCGGCATTCACCAGGCGAACCGCGTCGGTGTCGGCGAGGAGCGGATCGGAGGCCCGCCGCGCCACCGCGCGGGCCACGCGCTCGGCCAGGAGCTCGTCGCCCGGCGGCTCCTTGTCGAAGGCGAGCAGCCGCACCCGGATCTGCGAGGCGGGCGACCAGTGGCCGAAGCCGAGCGTCTCGCCCTCGGCGGAGCGCACGCGCGCCCACGCGCCGGCCGCGGCCTCGCCCTCGACGCGCGCCACCGCGCCCGAGAGCACCCAGGGGTGGCGGCGGCGCAGCGATCGCTCGCGTCCGGGATGCAGCACCACGTCGAGCACGCCGCCACGCTCCCACATCCCCCTCGTGGCGTCCAGCCGCCGGGCCGGGCCGCGAAGTGCTACCCGTCGTGCGAGTCCCAGGGAGGTGCCATGCGTCCGCCGCCCGACTCCGACGCGCGTCCGACCAATCGTCTGGCCGGCGAGACCAGCGCCTATCTCCGCCAGCACATGCACAACCCCGTCGACTGGCATCCGTGGACGGCCGAGGCCCTGGAGCGCGCCCGACGCGAGGACCGCCCGCTCCTGGTGTCGATCGGCTACAGCGCGTGCCACTGGTGTCACGTGATGGAGCGCGAGTCCTTCGAGGATCCCGAGACCGCCGCCCTCATGAATCGGCTCTTCGTGAACGTGAAGGTGGACCGCGAGGAGCGACCCGACGTGGATCAGCTCTACATGGACACGGTGGTGCGTCTCACGGGCCACGGCGGCTGGCCCCTCACCGTCTTCTGCACCCCGGACGGGCGCCCCTTCTACGGCGGCACCTACTACCCGCCGCTGCCGGCCCACGGACGCCCGGCCTTCCGCCAGGTGCTGGAGGCGGTCGACCGGGCCTGGCGCGAGCGGCGCGCCGAGGTGGAGGAGAGCGCGGGCACGATCCTGCAGGCGCTGCGCACGCGCCCGCGCGGCGTGGCGAGCGCGCTCCCGGGCGCTGCCGGCCTGGTCGAGGCCGCGCACGCGCTCCTCCAGGGCGCCGACGCCGAGCACGGCGGCTTCGGCGGCGCCCCGAAGTTTCCGATGCCGGCGAGCCTGGACGGGCTCCTGGCCGCGCTCCCGCTCCTCCCGGCGGAGGACCGCCGCGGCGCGCTCTCGTTCGTGCTCCTGACCTGTCGCGAGATGGCGCGGCGCGGCCTCTACGACCAGCTCGGCGGCGGCTTCCACCGCTACTGCGTGGACGCCGCCTGGACCATCCCCCACTTCGAGAAGATGCTCTACGACCAGGGCCAGCTCCTGCGCACCTACACCGAGGCATGGCGACTCTCGGAGGACGAGGAGCTGGTCTGGCCGGTGCGGGAGACGGTGGAGTACCTGCGGCGCGAGATGACGGCGCCGGAGGGCGGCTTCTTCGCCAGCCAGGACGCCGACAGCGAGGGCGAGGAAGGCAAGTACTTCGTCTGGCGGCCCGAGGAGGTCGCCGCCGTGCTCGGCCCGGCCCGGGCCCGGGAGCTCTGCAAGGCCTACGACGTGACGGAGCCCGGCAACTTCGAGCACGGTGCGAGCCATCTGGTGGACCTGGCGCGAAGGCCCCGGGGCGAGCTCGCGATCGAGCGCGCGGAGCTCCTGGCGGCGCGGCGCCGGCGGGTCCCGCCGGCCACCGACACCAAGCGTGTGGTGGCGTGGAACGCGCTCGCGATCTCGGGCCTGGCTCGCGCGGGGAGCGCGCTCGACGAGGCGGGCTGGCTGCGCGACGCCGCGGCGGCCGCCGACTTCGTGCTCGAGCGCATGCGCGACGCCGAGGGCCGACTGCTGCGCGTCTTCGCCGAGGGACGCGCCGCGGTGCCGGCCTTCCTGGACGATCACGCGGCGCTGCTCGAGGCCTGCCTCGATCTCCAGCGTGCGGGTGCGGGCGAGCGCTTCCTGGCCGCCGCGGAGGGCCTCGCCGGCGAGATCGCGCAGCGGTTCTTCGACCCCGACGAAGGCGACCTCTTCCTGACGCCCGCCGACGGTGAGCGGCTGGCCGAGCGGCCGCGCTCGGACAGCGACGGCGCCACGCCCCACTCCGCCGGGCTCGCGGTGCTCGGTCTCCTCCGCTTCGGCGCCCTCGCGGGGCGGCAGGACCTGGAGCGCGTGGCGGAGCGCGTGATCCGCAGCCACGCCTATGCCGTGGAGCGCATGCCTGCCGCCTACCCCACCTTGCTACGCGCCGCGGCCCTCGCCGAGCGCGGCCTCGCGGTGGCCGTGATCGTGGGCGAGCCGGCGGCCCCCGAGACGCGCGCGCTCGCCCGCCGCGCCCGTCGGGTGCTGGCGCCGGAGGACGCGGTGGTGGTGGCGGCTCCGGGGACGCCGGCGCCGGCCGGCCTCGACCCGGCCTGGCTGCGCGGACGCGAAGCCGCCGGAGGCCGGCCGACGGCCTACCTCTGTCGCGGCACGAGCTGCTCGCTCCCGATCCAGGAGCCCGACGGCCTCGCCGCCGAAGCGCTGCCCGCACCGCGAAGCTGAGCCCCGCCGCCCGCGCCCTCTGCTAGTCTCGGCCGCGCTCGCCATCCCGGGCCGAGCGCCCCCGCCGCACGAGGTCGCCATGACGAAGCCCACGGGTCACCGCCATCTCCACACCGGACACGACGACGGGCTAGAGCCGCTGGCACCGCTCGACGTCGCTCGCACGGACTCGGTGGATGCGCTGCTGACCGCGATGGCGCACACCGCCTTCGGCGGGCGGCGCCTCGGGGAGGCCGTGGACGTGCTCGAGGCCATGGTGCGCGACCCGGCCTGCCTCAAGGTGGTGACGGTCGCGGGCGCCATGACCATCGCGAAGCAGGGCCTCGTGCTCTGCGAGATGATCGATCGCGGCTGGGTGCAGGCCGTGATCGCCACCGGGGCCCTCATGACCCACGGCTTCGTGGAGGGCGCGGGGATGCTCCACTTCAAGCACCGCGCGGCGATGCGCGACGAGGAGCTGTTCGAGAAGGGCTACAACCGGGTCTACGACACCATCGAGCTGGAGCAGAACCTGGACGACACCGAGAAGCTGGTATCGGAGACCCTGGACGCGCTGCCCGAGGGCACCACGCTCTCGAGCGCGGTGATCACCGCGGCGCTCGGGCGCACCCTCGACGCCAACGTCTCCGGGCGCGCCGTGCTGAAGAGCGCGGTGCGGCGCGGGGTCCCGGTCTACGTCCCCGCCTTCACGGACTCGGAGCTCGGACTCGACGTGGCGGTCTACAACCGGCGGCGCGAGATGCGCGGGCTGCCGCGCCGGCCCTTCGACCCCTTCCTCGACCTCGAGGCCTACACCGACCAGGTACGGGCGGCCGAGACGCTCGGCATCTTCACCGTGGGGGGCGGCGTGCCGCGCAACTGGGCGCAGCAGGTGGGGCCCTACCTCGACATCTCGCAGAAGCGTCTCGGGGTCGAGGAGCCCTTCCGGCGCTTCCGCTACGGCGTGCGGCTCTGCCCCGAGCCCGATCACTGGGGCGGCCTCTCGGGCTGCAGCTACTCCGAGGGCGTGTCGTGGGGAAAGTTCGTCCCCGCGAGCGAGGGCGGCCGCTTCGCCGAGGTGCACGTGGACGCCACGATCGGCTGGCCGCTGGTGGTGCGCGCGGTGATCGAGCGCCTGGAGCGGCGAGGCTGAGGGGCTCGGGCCTCAGACCACGAGGTCGCCGAGGACGCCCGTGCGGGCCGCCGCGTCCTCGAGGGCGCGGATGCGCAGGCGCTCGCCGAGGAACTCGACGAAGGCCCGGACCTTGGGAGTCAGGGCGCGCCCGCCCGGGAAGACGGCGTGGATCTCCGGTGTGTCGCGGCTCCAGTCGGGGAGCACGCGGCGCAGGCGTCCGGCCGCCAGGTCGGCGTGGCAGAGGAAGTCGGGGATCCAGGCGAGCCCGGTGCCCGCGAGCGCGGCCACGCGCAGCACCGAGGCGTCGTTCACCTCGAGGCGCGGCACGACCCGCACGCTGGCGGCGCCCGAGGGCCCGATCAGGGTCCACAGGCGCGAGCCGCCCGTTCCCGAGGCGTCGAGGAGATCGTGCTGCTCCAGGTCCGCCGGCGCCAGCGGCGGCGCGTGCCGTGCGAGGTAGGCCGGGCTCGCGCAGAGCCAGAGCTCGGCCAGCCCGAGCTTGCGCGCGCGCAGCCGGGAGTCCTCGAGCGGCCCCACGCGGATCGCCACGTCCACCTCCGCGCCGAGCAGGTCGACGCCCCGCGACGCGAGCTCGAGCGAGACCCGGATCTCGGGGTGGCGCTCCAGGAACTCGGGGAGGAGGGGCGCCAGGAAGGCGCGTCCGAGGGTGAAGGGGGCCGTGACGCGCAGCAGGCCGCGCGGGACTCCGCGGGCGTGACTCAGCACGTTCTCCGCCTGCTCGACCTCGCCCAGGATGCGCAGGGCGTGGCGGTGGAAGAGCGCCCCGGGCTCGGTGAGGGCGAGGCGACGCCGGTCGCGGCGCAACAGCGCCACGCCGAGCCCCTCCTCCAGCCGGGCCAGGCTCCGGCTCGCGCTGGACTTCGGCAGCCGCAGCGCCACCGCCGCCGCCGAGAGACTCTTCAGCTCGGCGGCCTTCACGAAGACCCAGACATCTCGAAGCTCGACCACGCGCGCCCTTCCAGCGTGGGATCCGGAGGTTCCGCCGCGATTCCCGGCCGCGGGATCCGGTCCCGACGCTCCAACCCGACGTTCCAACCCGAGGTTCCAATCGCGGTACGCTGAATCCCACCGTTGGGACCTTGTGGCCCGCGCTGGCCAGCGTAGCGTTCCCTTTCGCCCGCCGGGCGACCGGCTCGGGAGCCGTGGTGCGTCGGGCGGGTGGGGAGGTCCCCGGCGGGAGAGTGGCGACCCGGGCTCGACGCATCCGATCCGCGCTGGCGATCGTGTCGCTCGCGGGCGCCTTCGCGGTGAGCGGGTGTCTGGTGGGACCGGACTACGTGCCGCCCCGCGCCCCGACCTCGGGTGGCTGGCGCGACCAGGACGCCGAGCGCGTCCATACCGACGCGCCGGCGCCCGAGCGCTGGTGGGAGGTCTTCGACGATCCCGCCCTCTCCCGTCTCGTGGAGGCCGCCTACGCCCAGAACCTCACGCTCCGCGTCGCGGGCCTGCGGGTGCTGGAGGCGCAGGCGGCGCGCGGGATCGCCATCGGCGGCCTCTTCCCCCAGCTCCAGGCTCTGAACGGCTCCTACAGCCACCAGGTGCTGAGCCGCAACGGCCTGGGTCTCGGATCCTTCCTGGTCGACCGGAGCCTCGACAACTGGCAGGCCGGCTTCGACACCGCGTGGGAGATCGACCTCTGGGGACGCTTCCGCAGGGCGATCGAGGCCTCGGACGCGGACCTCCTCGGCACGGTGGCGAGCTACGACGACGTCCTGGTGAGCCTGGTGGCCGAGGTGGCGGCCACCTACCTCCAGATCCGCGAGCTCGACGAGCGGCTCGCGGTGGCCCGGGACAACGTGACCGTGCAGGAGGACAGCCTCCAGATCGCTCGCGTACGCTTCGAGGCCGGCGGCACCTCGGAGCTCGACGTGCAGCAGGCGGCCACCCTGCTCCACGACACCGAGGCCACGATCCCGCAGCTCGAGATCGAGCGGCGACAGGCGGTGGACTCGCTCTGCGTGCTGCTCGGGCTGCCTCCGCAGGACCTGAAGGCGGAGCTCGGCGATCCGGGACGGATTCCCGAGGTCCCGGTGTCGGTGACCGTGGGGCTCCCGGCCGAGCTGCTGCGCCGCCGGCCCGACGTGCGGAGCGCCGAGCAAGCGGCCGCCGCGCAGAGCGCCCGCATCGGCGTGGCGGTGGCCGACCTGCTGCCCGCGTTCCAGCTCAGCGGGAGCGTAGGGCTCAGCGCCGAGCAGGCGGCGAAGTTCGCCGAGGGGCGCTCCTTCGAAGCGGTGGCCGGCCCCTCCTTCCAATGGCCGGTGCTGAACTACGGCCGGCTGATCAACAACGTCCGGCTGCAGGACGCCACCTTTCAGCAGCTGGCGGTGAACTACCAGAACACGGTCCTGCTGGCGCAGCAGGAGGTGGAAGACTCGCTGATCGGCTATCTGCGGGGGAGCGAGCGGGTGGAGCGGCTGCGCGAGAGCGTGGCCGCGGCGAACCGCGCGGTCGATCTCTCGCTGATCCAGTATCGCGGGGGCGCCACGGACTACACCTCGGTGCTGAACACCCAGCAGGCGAAGCTGAAGGAGGACGATCAGCTCGCCTCCACGCGGGGTGCGGTGGCGCTGAGCGTGGTCTCGCTCTACAAGGCGCTCGGGGGCGGCTGGGAGCTGCGCGAGGGCAAGGACTTCGTGCCGGACGAGACGCGCGAGGAGATGCGCGCGCGCACCCACTGGGGCGGCATGCTCTCGCCCGAGGGCCGGGCGGCGGACGTGGAGAAGGCGAAGTCCGACGCCGAGAAGCATCCGTGGTGGCATTGGAGGTGGTGGTGGCCGAAGTGGTAGTCCGCAGGCGCGCCGCGCTGCTCCTCGCGGCTGCTCTGCTGGCCGTCGGCTGCAGCCGCGGCAACCGCTACGCCCCGCCTCCGCCGGCCGAGGTGACGGTGGCCGCTCCCGTGGAGCGGGAGGTCACGATCTACTCCGAGTTCTCGGGCCACACGGTGGCCTACGAGTCCCTCGACATTCGCGCGCGGGTGCAGGGCTACCTGCAGAGCTTCGACTTCACGCCGGGCTCCTACGTCGCCAAGGGCGATCTGCTGTTCGTGATCGAGCCCGAGCTCTACCAGGCGCAGGTGGACCAGGCCAAGGCGGACCTGGAGGGCAAGGAGGCCCAGGCCCACGCGGCCCAGCAGCAGCTCGAGATCACCCAGGCGATCTTCCAGCGCTCCGCCGGCAGCCGCACCGACCTGGTGCAGAAGACCCAGGCGCGCGACCTCGCCCGGGCCGAGGTCACGATGGCCCGCGCCAACCTCGAGGCCGCCCAGCTCAACCTCTCCTACACCCGCCTCTACGCGCCCTTCCCCGGGCGCATCGATCGCAACCTGGTGGACGTCGGCAACCTGGTGGGATCCGGCCAGGCGACGCTCCTCGCGACCATCGTGCGCGACGACCCCATCTTCGCCTACTTCACCATGAGCGAGCGCGAGCTGCTCCAGTTCCAGGATCTCCAGCGCCAGAACCGGACCGCGGCACAGCAGGGTCAGGGCGACGTGGCGTATCTCGCCCTCGCCACCGATCGCGGCTTCCCCCACGTCGGCCGCGTCGACTACACCAGCAACCGGGTCGATCCCACCACCGGGACGATCGAGCTGCGAGCCGTGTTCCAGAACCCGGACCACGTGATCCTGCCCGGCCTCTTCGCGCGCGTGCGGCTGCCGCTGACGCGCGAGCGCGCCGTCCTGGTCCCCGAGGCGGCCGTCTCCCAGGACCAGGGCGGGCAGTACCTGCTGGTGGTGGACGACAAGAACCACGTCCAGTACCGGCGCGTGCACATGGGTCCGGTGGTGGCGGGGGAGCTGCGTGTGGTGAACGACGGCGTCACGGCGGCCGATCGGGTGGTGATCGACGGCCTCCAGCGCGCCCGTCCCGGGGCCGAGGTCAAGCCCACGCTGACCGAGCTGCCGCCCGCCGCCGAGAAGACCGGCCCGTGAGGCGCGCGGAGTGATCTCGCGCTTCTTCATCGATCGGCCGATCTTCGCGAACGTCCTCGCGATCGTGACCATCATCTTCGGCCTGGTGACCTTGCGAAAGCTCCCGGTCGAGCAGTACCCGCAGATCACTCCCCCCACCGTCATGGTGTCCACCAGCTACCCCGGCGCCAACGCAAAGGTGGTGGCGGAGACGGTGGGAACGCCGATCGAGGAGCAGGTGAACGGCGTGGAGGGCATGCTCTACATGTCCTCCACCAGCTCGAGCGACGGGAGCTACCGCCTCACCGTCACCTTCGAGGTCGGCACGGATCTCGACATCGCACAGGTCCTGGTGCAGAACCGGGTGGCCATCGCCCAGGCCCAGCTGCCGGACGACGTGAGGCGCCAGGGCATCATCACCAAGAAGCAGTCCACCAACATCATCATGTTCGTGGTGTTGACGTCGCCCGACGGCCGCTACGACAGCCTCTACCTCAGCAACTACGGCACGCTGCACATCCGGGACGAGCTCAGCCGGATCGACGGCGTGGGCGACGTGAACGTCTTCGGCGCCGGTGCGTACAGCATGCGGGTCTGGCTGGATCCCCCACGGCTGCGCGCCCTCGGGATGACCACGCAGGACGTGGTCGATGCGATCCGCGAGCAGAACGTCCAGGTGGCCGCCGGCCAGTTCGGCCAGCCGCCCGTCCCGGAGAAGCAGCAGTTCCAGTACACCGTCACCACCCTCGGACGGCTCAGCGACCCCTCGCAGTTCGAGGACATCATCGTGAAGAGCGAGGGGGACCGGATCACGCGCCTGCGCGACGTCGCCCGCGTGGAGCTCGGGAGCCAGACCTACGATCTCTTCTTCGAGAAGAACTCCAAGCCCGCCGCCGGGATCGCGATCTACCAGCTCCCGGGCGCCAACGCGCTGCAGGTGGCGGACCGGGTGCGCGTCGCGATGGACCAGCTCCAGAAATCCTTCCCGGAAGGGATGATCTACAGCGTGCCCCTGGACACCACGCTCTTCGTGCGGCAGGCGATTCGCGAGGTCTACCGGACGTTGATCGAGGCCAGCCTGCTGGTGCTGGTGGTGATCCTGGTCTTCCTGCAGGACTGGCGCGCCCTGCTGGTGCCCGCGACCACCGTGCCCGTGACCATCATCGGCGCCTTCGCCGGAATGGCGGCCTTCGGCTTCACGGTGAACCTGCTGACCCTGTTCGGCCTGGTGCTGGCGATCGGCATCGTGGTGGACGATGCGATCGTGATCGTGGAGAACGCCTCGCACCACATCGAGGCGGAGGGCCTCCCGGCGCGCGAGGCGACGATCCGCGCCATGAACCAGGTGACGGGCCCGGTCATGGGAATCACCGCGGTGTTGATGGCCGTGTTCCTGCCCACCGCGTTCCTCGGCGGCATCACGGGCCAGCTCTATCGTCAGTTCGCCCTCACCATCGCCGTGACCGCGGCGATCAGCGCGGTGAACGCGCTCACCCTGAAGCCCGCGCAGTGCGCGACCTGGCTGCGGCCCACGAGCGGCTACCACAACGCCTTCTTCCGCGGCTTCAATGCGGTGTATGCCCGTCTCGAGGCCCTCTACGTGGGCGTGGTGCAGCGGATGATCCGGCGGCCGAAGCAGACGCTGGTGCTCTTCGTCGGGCTGCTCGCCCTGACGCTCTTCTGGTTTCGCTCGCTCCCCACCGGCTTCCTTCCCACCGAGGACCAGGGCTACGTGATCGCGGGCCTCCAGCTCCCGGATGCGGCGTCGCAGCCGCGCACCCGGCAGGTGGTGGAGCGCATGAATGCGCTCATGCTCGCCACGCCGGGCGTGGTGAACGTGAACGCGGTAGGCGGCTTCTCGATCTTCGACGGCGCCACCTCCTCCAACGCCGCCACCTTCTTCGTCTCGCTCGCGCCGTGGGCCGAGCGCAAGACGCCCGAGCTCAGCCTGGAGGGCATCCTGGGTCGGCTGCGGCACGAGTTCGCCGGGATCCAGGAGGGCGTCGCCTTCGTCTTCCCCCCGCCCGCCATCCGCGGGCTCGGCGTGACCGGCGGCTTCCAGATCCAGATCGAGGACCGGGGGGACGTCGGCCTCGAGGCGGTGGGACAGGTGGTGCAGGAGATGATGCGGGACGGCCGGACCCAGACCGGCCTCGCGGCGCTCAACACCACCTTCCGCGCCGGGGTGCCCCAGCTCTACCTGGACGTGGACCGCACCAAGGTGAAGACGCTCGGCATCCCCCTGAACAGCGTCTTCGACGCGCTGCAGGCCTATCTCGGGTCGGTCTACACCAACGACTTCAACATCTTCGGCCGCACCTACCAGGTGCGCGTCCAGGCCGAGCCGAGCTACCGGACCTCGCGGGAGGACATCAAGCAGCTGAACGTGCGCAACCCCGCCGGCGAGATGGTGCCCCTCTCCACCCTGGTGAAGGTCGAGGAGCGACTCGGGCCGCAGCTCGTGAACCGCTACAACCTCTACCCCTCCGCCTCCATCTCGGGCGAGGCGGCGCCGGGCTACAGCTCCGGCCAGGCGATCGCCGTGATGGAGCAGATGGCCGCCGCCAAGCTCCCGAGCACGATGGGCTTCGACTGGACCGGCATCTCCTACCAGGAGAAGAAGGTGGGCGGCGAAGCGGTGTTGATCTTCGCCCTGGCGGTGACGCTGGTCTACCTGGTGCTGGCGGCCCAGTACGAGAGCTGGACCAGCCCCCTCGCGGTGGTGTTCGTGGTGCCGCTGGCGCTGCTCGGGACCACGATCGCGGTGGCGGTCCGGGGCATGGACAACAACATCTACACGCAGATCGGTGTCGTGCTGCTGGTGGCGCTGGCGAGCAAGAACGCGATCCTGATCGTCGCCTTCGCCCGCGAGCTCCGCGCCGCGGGCCGCGATCTGGTGGACTCCGCCGTCGAGGCCTCGCGCCTGCGCTTCCGGCCGATCCTGATGACGTCGTTCGCGTTCATCCTGGGCGTCTTCCCGCTCGTGATCGCCTCCGGCGCGGGTGCCTCGAGCCGCCGCGCGCTCGGCACGGCCGTGTTCGGGGGCATGCTCACCTCGACCTTCCTGGCGATCCTCTTCGTGCCGCTCTTCTTCGTGATCGTGCAGGGCTGGAGCGAGCGCTGGGCCGAGCGCCGGCGCGGCGCGGGCCCGAGGCCGCCCGCGGCGGGCTCGTCCGGCAGCGGGCAGCCGGCGACCGGGCTGCACGACACGCCACCCATGGAGCCGAGGCGATGACCCGAAGCCTCCGAAGAACGCTCGCGGCCACTGCGGTCGCGGTCCTGATCCATGCGCCCGGCTGCAGGCGCGCGGGCCCCGAGATCCAGCAGGTGTCGCAGTCCGAGGTCGCTGCGTCGCTCGGCCACGGCGACGCTCCCTTCCTGCTCGACGTCCGGACTCCTGGGGAGTTCGCGAGCGGGCACGTGCCCGGTGCGGTCAACATCCCGCAGGACAGCCTCGCCTCCCACCTGCAGGAGCTGACGGGGCTTCGCGGCCGGGAGATCGTCGTCTACTGCGAGCGCGGCCCTCGCTCGGCGAAGGCCGCTGCCCTGCTGGTCGGGGCGGGGTTCTCCGCGGTGCGGCACCTGACCGGGGACATGGCGGGATGGCGCAGCGCGGGGCTCCCGACGGCGAAGTAGCCGGGCAGCGCGACGGCCGATCCCGACCCGGGCTAGCCGCGAGGCAGCTCCAGCGGATGGGGCGCGCTCCAGCGCCGCGCCTCGAAGGTCAGCAGATACCCGCTCGCGTTGCGGGTGGGGACGGGGTCGCGGTCGAAGCGGCCCTCGCACCAGCCGCGCAGCGCGGCCATCACGGCGCCGTGGCTCACCACCAGGACCTCCTGGCCGAGATGGCGCTCGGCCAGCTCCTCCAGCGCGGGACCGGCGCGGTGCGCCACCTCCTCGAGCGTCTCGCCTCCCGGGGGCCGGTGCGTCCAGCGCCCGACGCCCTGGGCCGAGGGATCCGCCGCATAGTCCGCGTAGGAGCGCCCATGCAGCTCGCCGAAGTGCTGCTCGCGCAGCGCCTCCACCACGACGGGCAGGAGACCGAAGACGCGTCCGACGATGCGCGCCGTCTCGAGCGCGCGCACGAAGGGGCTGGTGTAGAGCGCGACGGGATCGAAGCGTCCGGCGAGCTCCCGGGCCGCCGACTCCGCCTCTGCGCGACCCTCCGGCGTCAGCGGCTCGAAGGGGCCGTGGGTGAAGCGGCCTTCCGCGTTGGCGACGCTCTCGGCGTGACGGATCAGGAGCAGGCGCGCCACCGGACCTCCGTGCGCTCCCCGCAGGATGGCCGCGCGGATCTGGGCTCGCAAGGCGCACCGTCCGTGCGGCCGGCGGGCGCCGCGGCCCGCCGCTCTGTTAGGCTCCGCTCATGGCCAGCGCCCCGATGCACGCCGCCGTGTTCCGTCCGCCGCGTCGCCTGATCGTGGAGGAGCGGCCGCTGCCGGAGCCCGGAGCCGGCGAGGCGCGGGTCCGCGTCCGCGCCTGCGGTGTCTGCGGCACCGATCTCCACTTCTTCCACCTGGGCGCGCTCGCGCCCGGCCACGTCCCGGGGCACGAGATCGCCGGCGTGGTGGATGCCCTCGGCCCCGGCGTGCAGGGCCTCGAGCCGGGCCAGCCGGTGGCGGTGGAGCCGCTTCGCTCCTGCGGCACCTGCTCGGAGTGCCGCGCCGGACGACACTCGATCTGCCGGAAGGCGCGCGTCCTCGGCATCCACGAGCCGGGAGGCTTCGCCGAGCACCTGGTGGTGCCGGCGGCCCGGCTCTACCGCGTGCCGGCGGACCTCTCCTTTCCGCTGGCCGCGCTCGCCGAGCCCCTCGCGGTCTGCGTGCACGGGGTCGAGCGCGGCGGCGGCGCCGAGGGCAAGCGCGTGCTCGTGATCGGCGCCGGCACGATCGGGCTCCTGGCCGTCCTCGCCGCGCGCGCCGCGGGTGCCTCCGAGGTCGCGCTCACCGCACGCCACGCGCATCAAGCGGCCCTCGGCCGCGCGCTCGGCGCCTCGCGGGTGCTGACCGAGGCGGAGGCCTCGCCCGAGGCGCTCGCGCGCGACGGCTCGGCCGATCTCGTGATCGAGACGGTGGGCGGGAGCGCGGACACGCTCCGCAGCGCCGGCGCAGCCCTCGCACCCGGCGGCACGGTGAGCGTGCTCGGCGTCTTCATGGGAGCGGTCTCACTGGATGCCTTTCCGCTGCTCCTCAAGGAGGCGACGCTCGCCTGGTCCAACTGCTACGCGCAGGGGCCGGGCCGCCCGGACTTCGAGCGCGCCATCGCGCTGCTCGCCGCCGAGCGCGAGCGGCTGGCCCCGCTCCTCACCCACCAGCGGCCCCTCGCCGAGATCGAGGACGCCTTCGCGCTCGCTTCCGACAAGCGCGCCGGCGCCGTCAAGGTGACCGTGCTGACCTGATCCCCGCCCCAACACGGGGATGCGTCGCATCCCCTCCGGGAGACCGCATGGACTTCGAACCCTCCGACCGCGTGAAGCAGATCCAGTCCCAGCTCGAGCGCTTCATGACCGAGCACGTCTATCCCGCCGAGCCGGTGGCGGAGGAGCAGATCGAGCGCAGCGGGGACCCGCACCACGAGCCCCAGGTGATGAAGGACCTGCAGGCGCGCGCCAAGGAGATCGGGCTCTGGAACCTCTTCCTGCCCGATCCGCGCTACGGAGCCGGCCTCACCAACCTGGAGTACGCGCCGTTGGCGGAGATCACCGGGCGCAGCCCGCTGGCCCCCCGGGCGCTCAACTGCGCGGCCCCCGACACCGGGAACATGGAGATCCTGGCGGAGTTCGGGACCGAGGAGCAGAAGAAGCGCTGGCTCGAGCCGCTGCTCGCCGGCGAGATCCGCTCCTGCTTCTCGATGACCGAGCCCGAGGTCTCGGGCGCCGACCCGACGGGCCTGCGCACCCGGGCCGTGCGCGAGGGCGACCACTACGTGATCGACGGGCACAAGTGGTTCACCTCGGGAGCCATCGGCGCCCGCTTCGCCATCGTGATGGCGGTGACCGCCCCCGACGCCCCGCCGCACCAGCGGATGAGCCAGATCATCGTCCCCACCGACACCCCAGGCTTCCACGTGGTGCGCGCGGTGCCCGTGATGGGCCACGTGGGCGGCGGCGGTCACTGCGAGATCCGCTACGAGAAGTGTCGCGTCCCGGTGTCGAACTGCCTCGGGCCGGAGGGCGGGGGCTTCGTGATCGCGCAGGCCCGACTCGGACCGGGCCGCATCCACCACTGCATGCGCGCCCTCGGCATGGCCGAGCGCGGCTTCGAGCTGATGTGCAAGTGGGCGCTGGCGCGCAAGGCCTTCGGCGGCCCGCTCGCCGAGAAGCAGTTCGTGCAGGAATGGATCGCCACCTCCCGCATGGAGCTCGATCAGGCGCGCCTCCTCACCCTCTACGCCGCATGGAAGATGGACGTCTACGGCAAGGAGCGCGCACGCCAGGAGATCTCGATGATCAAGGTGGTGGCCCCGAACGTGGCGCAGCGCGTGCTCGACCGCGCCATCCAGTGCCATGGCGCGCTCGGCGTCTCGGACGACCTGCCGATCGCCGCGTTCTGGCGCGCCTCGCGCTGGCTGCGCATCGCCGACGGCCCGGACGAGGTGCACAAGATGGTGATCGCCCGGCGCGAGCTCCGGCGCTTCGCATAGCCCTGCGGTGCTCGCCGGCTAACGCCCGCGGGTGAAGAGCCAGAGCAGGAGCGAGAGCAGGACGCTCAGCAGGATCGAGGTCGTGATCGGCAGGTAGAACGCGAAGCCCGGCCGCTCGATCCGCAGGTCCCCCGGGAGCCGCCCGAGCCACGAGGGGCCGAAGGCCAGGGCCAGGCCCAGCGCCACCAGCGCGAGGCCGAGAACCACGAGCGTGCGTCCGAGATCGGGCACGCGGGGAAGCATGGCGCGAGCCGCGGTCGGGCTCCAGGGGCAGCGGGGCGGGCCCGCGCGGCCGGCCCCTGCCCGGCTCAGCGCTTGCGACGGCTCCCGTAGTCGCCAAAGGGATCGTCGCGCTCGCGGACCGCCTGGCGGAAGCCCACCTCGCGGGCGCGCTCCACGAAGTCGAGTCCCTCCTGCGTGTGGCGGGCGATCCCGTCGAAGAGCGTGCCGAGCACCCGGCTCGAGGCGAGGCCCATGTTCTCGACGGTCTGGTTGCACAGGAGCTTCAGCATCACGAGCTGGTTCACCGGCACGCGCGCCATGCGGCCGGCGAGCTCGACGGCGCGCTCCAGCAGCTCGGCGTCGGGCACGGTCTCCAGCACGAGGCCGATGCACGCGGCCTCGGCGGCGGGGATCTCGTCGCCGGTCAGCAGGTAGCGCTTCGCCTTCTCCAGGCCCATGCGGTAGACCCACATCGCGGTGGTGGGCGTGCCCCAGACGCGGGAGGGCGGATAGCCGAAGACGGCGCTCTCCCCCGCCACGATCAGGTCGGCGCAGAGCACGAGGTCCGTACCGCCGCCGATGCACCAGCCCTGCACCGCCGCCAGGGTCGGCTTCTTCGCGTACCAGAGCTTCATGTAGACGTCGACGAAGCGCGACATCATGCGCAGGTCGGCCACCGAGTCCCAGACCCGCTCCCTGCGGCGCCCCTCGTCCGCCTGCGCCGCGGTGGCCCAGTCGAGGCCATAGCCCGCGCAGAAGGCGCGGCCCTCGGCGCGCAGCAGGATCACGCGGACCTCGTGGTCGGCGTCGGCCGCGTCGATCGCGGCGGCGAGCTCGTCCCGCAGCTCGGGGGTGATCGTGTTGTACTCGTCCGGCCGACACAGGACGATGTGACCGACGCCTTCCCGGGTCTCGGTGCGGAGCGTCCTCATGCGCCTCCCCGCTGCCGCGGCGGGCGGGTGACCTCGAGCCGGGCCGCGCTCACGCGCTCGAGGTGGGCGAGGAGGCGCTCGCGCCAGGGACCGGCGTCGGCCTCCCCCGCCCGGATCCGCCGCACCAGCTCCCGGTTGCGCGCCAGGATCCCGGCCTGCGCCGCCTCGCGTCCGGGCGGGGCGGGCGTCGCGTCCCCGAGCAGCTCGGCCAGGCCCGCCCACTCGGCGGCGAGGTGGGCCTCCTCCGTCTCGATCTCGCGCGCCACCATGGCCACCACGTTGGCGGCCACGCGCGCGTGGAACTGGCGCACGCCGTCGAGGGCGGGCACCACGTCGCGCTCGAGGAAGCGCTCCACGGCCCGCAGCAGCTCCACCGCGTCGGGTCGGTCGTTCATGCCTCCTCCCGCAGCAAGCGCAGGAGCTCCTCCTCGGTCTCCGCGGTGCGGCGGCCGAGGGAGGCGAGCTCCACGCTCGGCACCTTCCCGTCGAGGAAGATGCGCGACTGCTGGAGCCACACCACGGCCACCCGGAAGTTTCCGCAGGCCTCCCAGAAGCGCAGCGCCTCGCGGTCCACGCGGCGCCCGCCGGCCTCCTCGTAGGCGGCCACCAGCTCCTCGCGCGTGCCGATCCCGCCCACCGGGAGCGCGTCGCTCCCGAAGCGCCAGGTGCGCACGCACAGCCAGCCGAGGTCCTCCAGCGGATCGCCGACGTGCGCGAGCTCCCAGTCGAGGATCGCACGCAGTCCCTCCGGGCCGAAGATCACGTTGCCGATCCGGTAGTCGCCGTGCACGAGCGCGGCGGGGCCGCTCGCCGGCACGCGCTCGAGAAGCCAGCGCTCCATCAGCTCGAGCACGGGATGCGGCTCCAGCGCGAGGGCGCGCGCCCGCTCGGCCGTCTGCTCCACCACGGCGCGCGCGGGAGAGGCCCCCGGCGGCGGCCCGGGCAGGGCGGCCAGCTCCGGCCGCCGCACGTCGACGGCGTGCACCCGCGCCAGCGCGGCGCCGAGCTGTCGGGTCATGGCGCGGCGCGCCTGCGCGAAGCCCGGATCGCGCAGCAGGCGCCGCGCCAGGGTCTCGCCCTCCACCCGGTCCATCAGGAAGAAGGGGGCGCCGAGCACCGCCGGATCGCTCGAGCCCCAGTGGACCCGCGGCACCGGCACGCCGGCCTCGGCCGCCGCCTGCAGCACGCGCATCTCGAGGCCGCGGTCGCTCTCGCCGATGCGGCCGGGCGGGTCGCGCCGCAGCACCAGCTCGAGCGCGCCCTCGGGCGTCTCCAGGTCCACCGCGAAGAGCTCGCGCGAGGCGCCGCCGGCCAGGCGCCGCAGGCTCGCCGCGCGCACGCGCTCCGCCGGCACGCCGAGCTCCCGCGCCACGAAGCCGACCAGCCGCGTCGAGAGCTCGGCGGAGGAGAGCTCGGCCGGAGCGCTCACGCGCCGCCGGGCCCGACGCGGCCGGGATCGCGCGAGAGATCCTTCACCAGGTTCTTGTGGTGGGCTTCGAGGGTGCCGCCGCCGATCTCGAGCAGCTTGGCGTCGCGCCAGAGGCGCGAGACCACGTACTCGCCCATGTAGCCGTAGCCCCCCAGCACCTGGATCGCGGCGTCGGCAACGCGCTTGCCCACCTGCGCCGCGAAGAGCTTGGCCGCGTCGGCGTCCACGCGCTGGCCCGTGGCGCGCAGGTCCATGCGGCGCGCCACGTCGTAGACCAGCGTGCGCGCGGCACGCCACTCGGCGAAGCCCTCGGCCAGGTAGCGCTGGATCTGCCCGTGCTCGCGAATCGGCTTGCCGAAGGTCTTGCGCTGGTTCGCGTAGTCGAGCATCACCCGCAGGCAGCGCTGCGCGATGCCCACCGACATGGCGGCGAGGGTCAGCCGCTCCACTTCCAGGTTGCGCATCATGTGGAGCGTGCCCTCGCCCTCCGCGCCGAGGCGGCTCGAGAGCGGCACGCGCACGCCGTCGAAGACCAGCTCGGCCGTGAAGCTGGCCCGCATGCCGAGCTTGTCCTTCCACTTCTGGCCCAGCCGGAAGCCCGGCGCACCCTTCTCCACCAGGAAGGAGCTGATCTCCTTCGGGCCGGTGGCGGCATACACGATGAAGACGTCGCCGAGGGTCTGCTCGTCGATCCCGCCGTTGGTGATGAAGGTCTTGGTGCCCTCCAGCAGGTAGCTCTCGCCGTCGCGCTTGGCCCGGGTGCGCATGGCGAGCACGTCGGTGCCCACCTCGGGCTCCGTCATGCACAGGCCGCCGATCCACTCGCCGCTCGCGGCCCGGGGGAGGATGCGACGCTTCTGGGCGTCGTCTCCGTTCACCGCCAGGTTCTGGGCGAAGAGGATGCCGTGGGCGAGCACGGCGAGCGCGAAGCCGGGATCGGAGGTGGAGAGCGCCTCGCAGACCTGCACCGCGGCGACGGCGTCGAGGCCCGAGCCCCCGTGCTCCTCGGGCAGGGTGACTCCGAGCAGGCCGAGCGCGCCGGCGCGCCGGAACAGCGCGAGGTTGAAGCGCTCGCTGCGGTCGTGCTCCGCGGCCTGCGGCTCCACCTCGCGCGAGACGAACTCGCGCAGGGTCTCCGCGAGGAGCGCGTGCTCCGTCGTGGGCGCGAAGAGGTCGAGCCGGCGCCAGCGCTCCTCCTCTGAACCCGACGCCCCGTGCCCCGCGCCCTGCTCCGCCATCGCGCCACCCCTCGCGCGCCCGCGCGCGCCCGGCCTCGTTCGACTGCCGGCGCCCGCCCTCAGGGACGCGCGGCGCCGACGAAATCGAGGATCGCCTCGTTCACCACCCGCGGCCGCTCCAGATGCAGGAAGTGCCCTGCGCCCTCCACCAGGACCTTGCGCAGGCCCTTCGGGAAGGCGGCCTCGCAGCCGCGCACGGTCTCGACGCCGATGCAGCCGTCGTCGGTGCCGTGAAGATAGAGCGTCTCCACCGGAACGTCGGCGCTGAAGATGCGCGCCTGCAGCTCGGTCAGGGAGGGGTCCTGGCGCGCGGGGTCGAAGAACGCGCGGTAGTAGCCGAGCGCGGCGGCGAGCACGCCGGGCGTGCCGAGGCAGCGCTTGAGCGCCGCCCGCTCGGCGGGCTCGAGCTCGTAGCCCGGCGACCAGTCGTGCCACAGCTTGTCGATGAAGGCGAGATCGTCGGCCGCCACCGCGGCCTCGGCCATCGGCGACTGGAAGAAGAACATGTACCACGAGCGCTTCTGCTGCTCGTAGCGGGTGGCGATGGCGAGGCCGGCGGTGCGATGGGGAACGGCGAGCGTGACCAGACGCCGCACGCGCTCCGGCTCGAGGATGGCGGCGCCGTAGGCCGCTACCGCGCCCCAGTCGTGTCCGATCACCACCGCACGGCGGGCGCCGTGGGCCTCGATCAGCGCCAGCACGTCCTGCGCCAGCACCGCCGTCTGGTAGCGCCCGTCCGTCGGGATCTGCGTCGGCGCGTAGCCTCGCAGATAGGGCGCCACGGCGCGGTAGCCGACGCTGGCGAGCGCCGGCAGCAGCAGGCGCCAGGTTCGCGCGATGTCGGGGAAGCCGTGGAGGCAGAGCACCAGCGGCGCGTCGGCGGGCCCCGCCTCGAGCGTCGCAAAGTCGAGGCCGTTCGCCCGCACCCGTGCCTCGCGCAATGCGCTCATCGCCCGCGTCCTCCCGGCGCCACGACGGCGCCCCGTAACGCGTCGCACGCTACCCAGCGTGGGCGGGGCAGTCAACGAGCGCTGCGGCGCGGCGCCGCAGGCGCGGCGCGGGAGCGACGCTGCGCGCCGTGCGCGATCAGACGCTGTGGAGCGCGTCCACCACGTAGGCCGCGATGCTGGCCCGGGACTGGGCCGGCGTGCCGTGGAAGACCAGGCCGAGGTCGGGCACGAGCTGGTAGGCGATCTCCGCCTCCGTCGTGATCATGCCCGCCCTGGGGAGCGGGAACTGGAGCTCCACGGTGGTGCCGAGCAGCACCGGCTCGGAGGTGCGGATCAGGCAGCCGTTCTCGGAGAGCGAGAGCACCGCGGCCTTCCACTCGTGGCTGCCGCGGCGGCAACGCGCCGGGAGGTGCGTCGGAACGCGGGGCGTCGAGCGCGGCGTCTCCTCGAGCACCTGCTGGACCAGGCGATAGAGGTCGTGGAGCCCGGCCGGACGTCGCAGCGCGCCCACGATGCGCGGATCCGCGCCCGTCACACCCTGCCGGCCGGTGAGCACGATCATCGGCACCGGTCCCTCGCCGTCGTCGTCGTCCGGCACCTCGGCGAGGCGCCGCTCGTCGACGATCCGCAGATCCGGACGCTGCTCGGCGATGGACGGCGGAAGCTCGGGGAGCTCGTCCACGGGCACGATGCGGTAACCCATCTTCGCGAGGATCGCCCGCGCCAGCGGGGCGAAGGCTTCGGGCTGCGCGTACGACACCAGCAGGCGCTTCGGCACGGGATACAGCGTCATCGCAGAGTGCATCGGCGAGGGCCTCCTCGCCATTGAGTGGCCCAGGCGCCACGAAGGGTGACGCCGACGGGGCGAGGGTCCACGAACGTGCAACGCGAGACTCCACGCCCGCGGTGGAAGGGCTAGAGTGCCTGGATGGCACGCACTCCCGAGCTCGCCGCCTGGATCCTCGCGCAGCGCGCCGCGATCGATCGCGCCCTGGCGGAGCGGCTCGGCGCCCGCCCTCGCGCCGCTGCGCCGGAGGCGGAGGCGCTGCGGCGCTTCCGCACCTTCGCCGCCGCCTCGCTGCTGCGGGGGGAGCCGGTGGAGCCGGCGCTGGAGGGCCTGCGCGTGGAGGAGGTGGCGGCAGGGGAGCTGATCGGGGCCTGGGCGCAGGCGGCTGCGTCCGTCGCGGGGGCGCGCTCCGAGGAGCTGCGGCAGGCCCTGGCGCCGCTGGTCGCGCACTTCGTGACGGCGCTCCGCTCCACCGCGCCGGCGCGCCGCGCGAGCGGTGCGCCCCGCGCGGGCCGACGCGCCGTCGTGGCGGCCATCGACCGCCTGGCGGACGCCTTCCTCGCCATCGATACGGGCACCGGCCTCATCGCCGACGCCAACCCCGCCGCGGGCGCGCTGCTCGGCGTGGCTCGCGATGCGTTGCTCGGCGCCGACGCCCTGCACTTCGTGCCGGAGTCCGAGCGCGAGCGCTGGTGGACGGCCCTCGATGCGGTGTCGGAGGGGAGCGAGCCACGCCGGCTGCGCGCGAGCCTGCGCGACGTGCGCGGCGCGCTGGTCCCCACCGAGGCGAGCCTGACCCGCTTCTCCACCCGGGAGCGGACCCTCGCCCTGGTGTTGGCGCGACCCCTGCCCTCCTGAGCTCCGGCCGAGGGGCTCCGGTCCCGCGCCGCCGCCGGCGCTTCAGCGCGCGGCGCCGCCGAGCTGGCGGCGCAGGAACTCGAGCATCCGCTGCCACGCGTCGCGCGCGGCCTCGGGTCGGTAGGCCTCGGGCCGCGAGTCGTTCAGGAAGGCGTGGCCCGCGTGGGGATAGAGCCGCACCTCGTGGGGCTGCGCCGTCCGCGCGAGCGCCTCCTCCAGCGCGTGGACGTCGGCGACGGGGATCAGGGCGTCCTCCTCGCCGTAGAGCCCGAGCAGCGGGCAGCGCAGCTCGGGGATCGCCTGCAGCGGCGAGCGGGGCTTCTTCGCGGGATCCAGGCCGTCCTCGTAGCGCAGCATGCCGTAGAAGGAGACGCACGCCGCGAGGCCGCGGCAGGCGCAGCCGGCCAGCAGCGCGTACTGGCCGCCCATGCAGAACCCGATCACGCCCACCGGCTGCCCCGACACCGCGGGATGGGCGGCCAGGAAGTCCCGGGCCTCCTGCACGTCCGCCAGGACCGAGGGGTCCGAGAGCTCGCGGATCCAGCGCAGGGCGTCCGCCGCGCTCGCGATCCGCGGCGGACCCTCGCGGCGATAGAGATCCACCGCGAGCACGGCGAAGCCCTCGCCGGCCAGCCGGCGTGCGAGATCCCGGAAGTGGTCGTACACCCCTCGGACGTCGGGGATCAGCACCACACCCGGCTGCGTCGTGCCGTCCGACGCGGGCTCGGGCAGCGCCAGGTGGCCGAGCGGCACGTCGGTGGATCGCATCGGGGGCAGTATACTCGCGCGCCGTGTCCTACCAGCGCGAGCTCGAGGTCGCCCTGGCGGCCGCCGCCGAGGCGGGCGCCATCCTGCTCCGGCACTGGGCCGCGCCGTCCGAGAGCTGGGAGAAGTCCGAGGACAATCCCGTCACCCACGCCGATCTCGAGGCCGACCGCGCCATCCGCGCCCGCCTCTCGGCCGCTTTTCCCGGCGACGCGCTCCTCTCGGAGGAGACCGCGGCGGATCCGGGCCGGGTGGCGCGGCGGCGCGCCTGGATCGTCGACCCGATGGACGGCACCAAGGAGTTCGTGGCGCGGATTCCGGAGTTCGCGGTCTCGATCGCCCTCGCCGAGAACGGCGAGCCGGTGGTGGGAGTGATCCTGAATCCTGCGGCCCGGGTGACGGTGGCCGCGGTGCGCGGCGGGGGCACGCACCGGGGAGAGGCCGGCGCCCTGCCCGGGCGCCGGGTGCGCGTCTCCTCCTGCGCCCGGCTCGAAGAGGCCGTGGTGATCGCCAGCCGCACCGAGATCTCGCGACGGCAGCTCGCGGGCTACGAGGGATGGTTCAAGGAGCTGCGGCCCGTGGGCTCGATCGCCTGGAAGCTCGCCTGCATCGCCTGCGGCGAGGGAGACCTGAACGTCTCCGTCGCGCCGAAGAACGAGTGGGACGTCTGCGCCGGGGACCTCCTGGTGCGCGAGGCCGGAGGCGTCTATCTCGCCTTCGACGGCTCGCGCCGGAGCTACAACCAGCCCGATCCCCTGATCTCCGCCGGCATGGCCGCCGGCCCGCGCCCGCTGGTCGAGGCCTTCGCCGCCCGCCTCCTCGCGCGCTCTTCGTCTCGTTCGCCCGCTTCGTGAGCGACGGCTCGGCGTCGCCGAAGGGCCTCGCGGTGCCCGGGCTTGCTAGCCTTGCAGTCGATGCCCGAGCTCACCGAGAACGCCCGTCGCGTGCTCGAGGCCCGTTATCTCGCGCGGGACGAGGCCGGGGCCCTGATCGAGGACTTCGAGGGACTGTGTGCCCGTGTGGCGGGCAGCGTCGCCGCGGCCGAGAGCGGCTTCGGCCGGCCGGTGGGGCCCGTCGCGGAGGCCTTTCGCGGCGCCCTCGAGCGGCTCGAGTTCCTGCCGAACTCCCCCACCCTGATGAACGCCGGCACGCCGCTCGGCCAGCTCGCCGCCTGCTTCGTCCTTCCGGTGGAGGACTCCCTCTCCAGCATCTTCGAGGCGCTGAAGCGGATGGCGGGCATCCACCAATCCGGCGGCGGCACCGGCTTCGACTTCTCGAAGCTGCGGCCGGCCGGCGACCGCGTGCGCGCCACCCACGGCATCGCCTCCGGCCCGGTCTCCTTCCTCGGCGTCTTCGATGCCGCCACCGGCGTGATCCGGCAGGGAGGACGGCGCCGCGGAGCCAACATGGGGGTGCTGCGGGTCGACCATCCGGACGTGCTCGAGTTCGTGCGCTGCAAGGCCGATCCCGCGCGCTTCACGAACTTCAATCTCTCGGTCGCCACCACCGATGCCTTCTGGCAGGCCGTGCTCGCCGGCGGCGAGATCGAGCTGGTGAGCCCGCGCACCGGCGCGCCCACGCGACGCGTCTCGGCGCAGCACCTGCTGCACGAGATCGCGCTCCACGCCTGGGCGAGCGGCGATCCGGGCGTCCTCTACCTGGACGCCATCAACCGCGACAACCCGACGCCGAAGCTCGGCCCCCTCGCCACGGTGAATCCCTGCGGCGAGCTCCCGCTGCTGCCGAACGAGGCCTGCAACCTCGGCTCGTTGCGCCTCGACGCCTTCGTCCGCGGGGGCGCCATCGACTGGGAGCGGCTCGACGCCACGGTCGCCCTCGCCGTGCGCTTCCTCGACGACGTGATCGAGGTGAGCCGCTACCCCTACCCCGAGATCGACACCATCACGCGCGCCAATCGCAAGATCGGACTCGGCGTGATGGGCTTCGCCGACCTGCTGGTGGAGCTCGGCATTCCCTACGACGACGCGGAGGCCGCGCGCACGGCGGAGCGCGTGATGGCCCGCATCCGGGCCAGCGCCGAGGCGGCGAGCGCGCGTCTGGCGGAGGAGCGGGGCCCGTTCCCGAACCTGGTGGGCTCCCGCGCGGAGGCGCGCGGGCTGCGCCTGCGCAACGCCACCGTCACCTCGATCGCGCCCACCGGCACGCTCTCGATCCTGGCAGGCTGCTCCGGCGGGATCGAGCCCTACTTCGCGCTCTCCTTCGTGCGCCACGTGCTGGACGGCCAGGAGCTGCCCGAGACGAACCCGCGCTTCGAGGCCGCGCTGCGGCGCGCCGGTGCCTGGAGCGAGGATCTGGTGGCCGAGGTGCGGGCGCGCGGCGGAGCCCGCGGCCTGCGCGGGGTGCCCGAGGCGCTGCAGCGGCTCTTCCCGACGGCGCCCGATGTGGCGCCGGAGGCCCACCTGGCGATCCAGGAGGCGTTCCAGCGCCACGTGGACAACGCGGTGTCGAAGACGATCAACCTCCCGGAGCAGGCGACGCCGCGGGACGTGGAGACGATCTACACTTCGGCGTGGAGGCGCGGCCTCAAGGGCGTGACGGTGTTCCGCGAGGGCTGCAAGGGCTCGGCCGCCGTGCTGGTGCGCGGCGCCGGCGGTGCGCTGCACGCGACGCCGGAATACGCCGGCGACTGCGCCCCCACCCACTGCGGCTTCTGACACGCGCTCGGCTGTGCGCAGGCCGGGCGGGGCGGGGGCCGCCATCCTCAGGTTCGGCCGTCGGGATGCGGCGGTGCACGCGCCGGCGCCGGCCCCGCGGCCGTCGTCCACGCTTCGTCAAGCGACGCTCCCGGCGCCGCCGAGTGCGAGATCCGCGCCGCCCGAGGCGGCCTCACATTGCGGTGTCGACCCCCGCCCCGCCCGGCCAGGCAACAGGGTACCGGCGCGGCAGAAGCGCACTCCGAGCCATGT
>Ga0316620_10000166_pt1 | contig 25819 bp, 16 predicted proteins | sample OWC_Aug_M1_C1_D5_FD_207651 | JGI IMG/M metagenome (GOLD analysis project Ga0316620, IMG submission 207651) | Wetland soil microbial communities from Old Woman Creek delta, Ohio, United States - OWC_Aug_M1_C1_D5_B | ecosystem: Environmental > Terrestrial > Soil > Wetlands | place: USA: Ohio...
AAGTAGTGCAGAAAGAAGCCGAGCGCCATCAGGCCTGTCACCAGAGGATATCCCTGGATGAACTGGGGAAAAAGCCGGACATGAAAATGTCCGCCGATCTGATAAAGGACGAGACGCGCGGTTTCGAGCGTGTCGGCGCGGAAAAAGATCCACGCCAGGCAGACAACATGGAAGCTGACGACCCGGCCCAAGAAACGCCGCAGACCTGACTTTCTGGTTTTTTGAGGGATCCTGAACAGCTTCTCGAGCGTCAGGGCGGTCCCATGGATCAAGCCCCAGATGACGAATCCCCACGCGGCCCCGTGCCAGAGACCGCAGACCAGCGAGGTCAGCATGGCGCTGGTCCCGTAAAGCCACAGTTCAGTTCTCAGCCCCAGCACACGGTCAGCCTGAATTCTCCGCGACAGAGCATTGGCGGCCGGCAGGAACAGGTAATCGCGCAACCACTCCGACAGGGTGATATGCCAGCGCTGCCAGAACTCGCTGATGGTGGCCGCCTTATAGGGCGACCTGAAATTCTGAGGCAGCCGGATGCCGAAAAGTCTGGCGATCCCCAGCGCCATGTCCGTGTAGCCCGAAAAATCACAGTAAAGCTGCAGGGCATACCCGTAGACCGCAAGGAGGTTCTCCAGCCCGGAATACAGGCCGGGAGCGGCGAAGACCCGGTTGATGAAACTGATGGCCAGGTAGTCGGCGATTACCGCCTTTTTAAACAGGCCGGCAAGGATGAGGTACAGCGCTTCCCCGGTTGCCTGCTCTGACTCTGATGGGGATCGCTCCAATTGCGGGAAAAACTCGCCGGCCCGGACGATGGGACCGGCAATGACGCGGGGGAAAAAAGCGACGTATAGCAAGAAATCAGCCGGCCTGGTGGCGGGCGGAGTCTTGCGGCGATAGACGTCAATGAGATAACTGATCTTCTGGAACACATAAAAGGAAATGCCCACCGGCACGATGAGCGCTCCAGCACCGGCCTCCCAGGGCGCAAGCCTCAACAACAATCGGCCGCCCCACGGCGCGTATCGGAAGGCGACCAGCACGAGGAGATTGCCTGCAATCCCCATCCACATCCACATCCGCGACCCGGGGGCCGGCCAACTCCGGAAGACCTTCAGCCCCAGCCAGAAATCCAGCATCGCGGATAACAGGAGCAGTCCGACGTGCAGACCGCCGGCTTTGTAATAGAAAAACAGGGAAAGCACGAGAAGGTAGCAGATACGGACATTGCGGTTCCGGCTGCTGAGGGGGTACAAAAGGAGAGCGGCCGACAGGAAGACAATGAAGAACCCGCTTACAAAACTGAGCGGGTGTCCGGGGTGGTAGGAGAATAATGAAAGGATCTCAGCGGGATCGAACTTTGACATAATTCCGATAGCCGCCCATGAGCGCTTCGAACAACAGACGGCCCTGTAGCTGGTAGCCTTCTTTGGTGAAGTGGACCAAATCGGCGCCAGCCAGGGCGTTCTTCTGCCAGAACTTGATTGAGCCCGCCGATCCCATGACGGAAAACAAATCCCAGGTCGACACGCGCGCGCTGGGGCACAACCGGAGTATGGTGGAGCGAACGATGCCGACTATGGGATTGACGACCGGCTTCGCCCAACGGGCACGCCGGTAAAAGGAATCCGATGGCGTCGAGATGATGACCGCCGCAGCCGGACAGATAGACTGGATCTCTGTCACCAGCGTCAGCAGGTTGGCTGCAAAAACCTCCTCTTTGAATCCTTTGCCGGTGGCGTCGTTGGTCCCCAGCGAGACAATGACCAGATCAGGTTGTGTGGTCGCCAGCAATCTGGGGAGGAAAACGGAACGCTTGAAGGTATCGAACGTAGCGCCGTTGATGCCCCAGGAATGATAGATGATCCCGGGCCCCCCGCCTTCGAGGGAGATGCCGCTGAGCTGGACCAGACGCTGGCTCTTGCTGGTTTTGAGGGTGCGGATCTGGACTTCCCGGGCCACCACCGGAAGGTCCACGATCGTGACGTTTTCCGGACCCTGGTCCGAAGACGACCGGGCGATGCCCAACAGGCGTTTTGACGTGTCCAAAATCTGAAAGTCCTGATACTCGGCGCCCTTATTATGGAAGAAAATCATGCGGGAGAATCCCGGCGACGGGTCATCCTCCTTCAGGGCAATATTGAACTCGGCAACAGTGAAGGGCTGCGGCTTTTCCAGCGATGCCCGGACAAAACGGCCTTTCCTTTTTCCCGGGACGAGCGCTTTGGGGATGATCAAGCCCGTCCCCGCGCAGCCGAATTCCTGTTGCAGGGCGGTACGGACGGCTCCCGTCAGGTACCCGGCTTCCACATGCGAGTCTCCCAGGTGCACGACTACCGCTTTCCCCTGACCCCCATCCTCAAGCTCAAAAAGCCGGTCATAGAATCCCTGCAGGGCTTCCGTCCCGTTATCGATCCGGTTTTTCTCCAGGTCGATGAACTGCAGGGCGTTGGCATCGAGAGTGCTCTGACGGGATCCCCAGGCAGGAACCAGGGCGATCCAGAATGCTGCTGCGATAGTTGCGTACTTACCTGCCAAGTTTGTCCTCGAATTTCCCATAGCCGTCGATGAGTGCACGATATAGATCATCGGCAATTCGTTTGGCGCCCAGAAGGCTGAAGTGAGTGTAATCCAGAGCGGCCAGTGCCGGGTGATGATCAACCCACCGGGCCATGGCGTTCTCACCCCCCATGGCTGCGTACAGGTCCCAGAAAGCTATCCCGGTTTTTTGGGCTGCACGTCTCTGGAGTTCGACCAGGGAGGGAATGGTCGGGATGGTCGCATAATCCAGTCCGTTCCGATAGCTGCGGTCGGAACAGCTGACGAGCAGGAATGCGGTATCCGGGAATGAAGCCTGGAAATGCCGGATCATCTTTACCAGACCGGTTTCGTACCAGGAGAAATCCTGGGGATCGGGTGTGGCTACGTTTGCCCCGAAATGAAAGATGATAAGCCGGTAATGAAGCAGCCTCTCAAATTCGAACAGCTCCGACTCCGAAATCCTGATCAGGGGAGCGCCGGAATTTCCCCTGATGGCGAAATTGTCAAGGAGAACGCCTTTTTCGCCTTCCAGGCTGGTCCCGTAGATATTGAATTCCGCCGGGCTTTTGAACTTGACCCTGATTTTCCGCGCGGGCGGCTCGGCCGAGAGGAGGGCCTCTTGAACCTCGACGCCCGGTTGCAGCTCGATGGTCTGCGGCTCAGATTTGTCGGCCACATATTCGATGGAAGCCGACGGCGGTGCATGACTGTAAAAAATCCTGAGGGACTGAATACTGTCCTGCGGTTCGGCGGGCTTGCCCACACGATATTCTGTCCAGGACGTGCACAGCCGCCCTTCGCCGGGACTCTCGCGGCATGCGGGCGCGAAGACCAGGCCGGCAATTCCCAGAGGCGCCCGGCGATCGGTGTCGAGCAGCGAAATGACCTTCCAGTCGGGAGAGTACGAATGCCCGACGGAATTGCGGAACTGAGCCAAATCCGAGGCCATCGGCAGGTAACCTACTCCGCGGCCGCCGAACCGCTTTTGCAGGTTGAGGCGCAGGTCCTTTGTGACCATATCGCCTTCGATGATGGAGTCCCCGTAATACGCGATCCTCACGGACTCGCCTCTCTGATTCATCTCATGGAGAGACCGGAAAAAGGGGTCGAGGGCGTCCTCCTTGAACAGCTCGATCGGCAGCAGCGGATCCTCGGCGGGCAGCACAGATTCCTTGGGCGCGCCTGCGTTTTCAGCCGGCATGCCTTCCTTCCCGCCAACCGGCAGGGTTCCGGCGCCGGGATGAAGCGGGGATGCCGGCAGAGATTGCCTGCTTTGCGGGGAGGCCGAGTTTCCTCTCAGCGCGGAGAGCAGATCGATCTTCTTGATATGGAGAAATCCTGAGTTACTTTCCAGCGGCAGGGAAGAGATCAAGCCCAGGAAAAAGACCGACAGCAGGATAAGAGCCGCCGGCCGCAACTGTCCGAGTCTCTGCACTTTCGGCCTTGCAGGGGAAGCGTATGGTTTGTGAGGCAACGCCTGATCGATCGATTTCACGGCGCGAATAGACTAGCACAGGTTGCCGTTGAAATGAATCCGCACAAGGCAGCCGCAAAACCGCTGTCGGATCCGGCGCGCAACCGCCGCCTTTACCTTTTCCAGAAATCCGGCAGTTCATGGTAGTAGTGGACAACCGTCCGGATACCGCCGAAGAAATTGTCGAGATTGATGAATTCATTGGGCGCATGGGCGTTTTCATCCGGCACGCCGAATCCGAGCAGCACGGAATCGATGCCGAGCAGCCGCTTGAAATCCACCACAATGGGGATCGATCCGCCTTCCCGCTGGTAGAGCGGTTTCTTGCCGAATCCCTTTTCCAGCGCAGCGACCGCCGCCCGCACCCCCGGGCTGTCCACGGGCGTGATTGCCGGTTCCCCGCCGTGGAGGCTGCGCACCTTCACATCGACGGTCTTGGGCGCAATGGCGCGCAGGTGTTTGGCAAACAACCTGGCGATCTTCGCCGATTTTTGATCGGGAACCAGCCGCATGGATATCTTCGCAAAAGCTTTCGCCGGCAGCACGGTCTTCGTCCCCTCCCCCGTGTATCCGCCCCAGATGCCATTGCATTCCAGGGTCGGGCGGGCCCATAGTCGTTCGAGGGTGCTGAATCCCTTCTCGCCATACAGCTGGCGTACGCCCAGCGACTTCGCGTACTTCCGGTCGCTCCAGGGAAGCTTTTGGAAGGCGGCCCGCTCCGCCTTGGTCAGTGGGCGGACATCGTCGTACATCCCTTTGACCGTGATCCGGCCGTTCTTGTCGTGCAGCGAGGCGATCATCTCCGCGAGGGCCTGGATCGGATTGTGGATCGAGCCGCCATAGCTTCCGGAGTGCAGGTCCCCCTTGGCACTCGTGACTTCCACTTCCATATAAGCCAGTCCCCGCAAGGCGTAGGTCACCGAGGGGACGCCTTTGGCAAACATGCCGGAATCGGAGATGAGGATCAAATCCGCCTTCAGCAGCTCTTTATGCTGTTCGACGAATGCGGGAAGATGGGCGCTGCCGACTTCTTCCTCCCCTTCGAACAGGATCTTGAGATTGACCGGCAGCGCGCCGGCGTTTTTCAGGAATGCCTCGACGGCCTTGAGGTGGATGAAAATCTGCCCCTTGTCATCGGCCGCACCACGCGCGTACAGGTTGTCTCCGCGCACGGTCCCCTCGAACGGAGGCGTTTCCCACAGGTCGATCGGATCTTCGGGCTGCACGTCATAGTGGCCATAAAGAAGCAGGGTCGGTTTGCCCGGCGCACCCAGCCAGTCGGCATAGACTACCGGGTGTCCCGCGGTTTCAAGTATCTGCGCATTCTGCAGGCCGACGCCCAGCGCGTGGTTCTTGAGCCATTCTGCGGCACGGAGCATCTCGGGCTTGCGCTCTGACTGTGAACTCACACTGGGGATCGCCAGCAATTCATTCAACTCCCGCAGGAACCGCTCGCGGTTGGCTTCAACGTAGGATAGTATCGTCTCCATGGCATTTTCCTTTCCGGTCAGGCATTCGCACTTCCCATTGACAAGGAATATAGATGCCGGTTCGGGGAAACGCAAGTCACGGATGGTTCAGCGGGGATGCCGGGCAGTTCTGATGCGCAGCGGCAAATCCTGCCTTCGCGGATGTTCATGCCATTGCCGTTGTATTTCGGGGGACAGGCTGATCGAATCCTAACTTCCGGACAGGTAGTCAGAGCCCAAGAGCCGGGAATTCGGGAGTCGCGATGCCTGTTGCCCGAATTCTGCGAGTATTTTGTGAACCCGTTCGGCGTTTTCCCTGACCTGATCCTGCGCTCTCGGGAACATACCGATGAAGACTCCGTCGGTGGGCTTGATGCTCTCGAATGCCGTGCGAAAAGCCTGGTCCGCTCCGCGGGCGTCGATACGCCCCGCGGCCATGATCTTGAATGCGAAACAAGGCTTCCGGGTCTGTTTCATGAATTGGTACATGCGGGGCGGATCGCTTTGCAGATAGATCTCACGCGACATCTCCGGAAGTTCGCCGTTCAGTAGTTTCCGCCATTCTTCGTCGGTGCGGGTCCGGTTATAGACGCAACCGGCATAGAAATCGATGTCCCAGCCTTCTTCCTCAACCTTGGCGAGCACTTCGGGTTTGTGGCTGCCGACGCCCACCATAACGCCGAGGTCGCGGATTTTTTTGCACCACTCCTGGACGGCGACCATCTTGCCATCCTGGTAAGCGCGATCGGTCTGCTCGCCGTGATGATAAATGGCGTGCGGCTTAAACATCTGGTATACGGCGCTCGCGTCACCCGTTCCCTGAACGATAAGGTGCATCTTGCCACCGTCGGCGATGAAGCGCTGCAGGTCCTGGGGCGCACGGCCCGTTTGCACATAATTGTAGGTATTGATACCGAAACGGCAGCATTGATGCAGGACTTCGCACACACGTTCGGCCGTGTAGTACTCCCTCATCACTGCGGCCAGGGTATTGTTGAAGTGGGCAAAACCATAAAAGGGGTTGCAGCCCACGATCAGGCGGCTGATCTCGACATTGCCGAACCGCATCCTCGGCACCTGGATCTCCGACGCGGGGCGGGGAGGTGCCGCGGGCTGAGCCGGCTGGCCAGCAGGAGGCCTTTGCGGCTTTGGATTTTGTGCGGCGGCGGTCGCGCGTAATCCCGCAGCCGCCGTCACAGCCGCGGATTTGAGAAAAGCTCTTCGGTTTTTCCGCATGAACGTGCCCTCCCGTGCAGGTCATTCTACCTGAAAAACCGCGGAACCGCATTCATCGTCGGCATCCGTCTGTAGTGCCCATCGAGCGGTTGCCTGGGCCCCAAGTCCTCAAGCTGCGCCGCGGCAGGTAGGCCGTCTCAAAACCAGCTTATGGAGCAGGCTTTCAGCCCTTTTCAGCTTGTCGGCTCGGTCCTGGGGCTTCGCTCCAGGAGCCACGGGATACTATCGCAACAAGAAAAAGGGCTGAAGGTCCGCGCCTTAATGACTCTTGAGACAGCTTTGCCGGCCGGGTCTTGTGCGGGGCAAGGCAGGTCGGCCGAGCCCTGTCCGGCAGCCGTTGCCCACTCTGGCGGCGCGTTTCACGCGTCACAGGCTGCCCCACAGGCCGATGGACTATTGAATGGAAGGCCTACACCACGCAAGCGCGCCGTCAGGGGCCAGTGGCCTGTAACAGTGGAATCGAGAGTGCACCGCACTCGGCATCCTGAGGTCCAAAGGGCCGTCAGTGCATAGCCCCGCCGTCAGGCCGGGGTTGAGAATGTCCGAGGAACGAGCACCGAAGGTGCGGCACTCCGCCCGGTTGTGCCGCGCCTTCGGCGCTCATGTCGGTGGTCGGGCTGATCCCGGCCTGACGGCCGGGCCTATTCGCTGGCGGCCCTTCGGGCCTCATCAAAACCCGTGCCTATGGTCACTACCGATTCAAAAGATACATGCCTCTAATCGGCCGTCTCCGGCACATGGTTCGCGGGGCGAGCGTGCGCCGGCGTGCCGCGGTGCCACCAGCGGGCGAACGTCCGGCCGAAATCATCAAGGTACGTATAGACCACGGGAACGACCACCAGTGTAAGCAGCGTGGAAGTGATCAGACCGCCTACGACGGCGCGGGCCATTGGCGCCCTGAATTCCGCGCCGGAGCCGAGCTCGAAGACCAGCGGCAGCATGCCGAAAATCATCGCCATGGTCGTCATCAGGATCGGCCGGAGGCGGATCCTGGCTGCCTCGATCAGGGCATCCCGACGGTCCACGCCGGCGCGGCGCTGCACGTTGGTATAGTCGATGAGCAGGATGGCGTTTTTCGTGACCAGACCCATCAGCAGGATCATGCCGATCATCGTCATCATATTCAGGGTATCCTTCGCCAGGTACAGCATGCCGGCCACACCCAACAACGACAGGGGAAGTGAGAACATGATGGCAAAGGGCTGCATGAAACTGCGGAACTGCGAGGCGAGGATGGCATAGATCAGTATGACCGCCAGGATCAGCGCCCGTAAGACATACCCGAAGCTTTCGGTCATCTCCTCTGCCTCGCCCGTGTACAGCACGCCGTACCCGGCGGGGAGGTTCAGCAAGGGCACCTTCTGCTTGATCTCGTTGAGCACTTCGCCGAGAGAACGGCCCTGCGTGTTGACGGAGATCCGGACCTCGCGCATGAGATCGAGGCGGCGGATGTTCGAGGGGGCCGAGCCCGGGTCGATGGCAGCGACCTGGGAGAGCGGCACGAGGGTCCGCCCGAACTGCCCTGGCAGATCCAGTTCCAGCAGGTCGCCGCCGCGGGTCCGCTGCGCTCCCTCGATACGCAGCCGCACATCATAGGTGTCGCCGTCGGGATCCTGGAACTGGGAGACGACTTGTCCGGCGACCAGACCGCGCACGGTGGTCGCCACCGTGCCCAGGTCAAGTCCCAGATCGCCCGCTTTCTGCCGGTCTATGCTGATTCGCAGCTCGGGCCGTGGATTCTCCTCGCTCGTGTCCACATCCACGGCTCCCGGGATGGCTCGCACAACATCCATCAGGCGGGCACCATAGGCGCGAAGCCGGTTGAGGTCATCTCCGCGCACACTGACCTGGATCGGCGCCTCGGCACCGCCCATCGATTCTTCGCTGACCGCGGTTCGCAGGGCCGGAAACCGCTGTTCCAGACGCTGCCGCAAATCCGCCATGATCGCGACGTAGTACCGCCGGTCCGGCGAATCCTTGAGGTTTACAAACATGCTTCCCTGATTGACCGACTGGCCCTGCGTGCCGCCAACCGTCGTATAGGTGTAGTCCACGTCCGGATCCCGGCCGATCTCGGCAATGATCCTTCGGGCAATCTCCTCGGAACGCTCCAAGCTGATTCCGGGCTGCGCCTTGTAACTCACCATGAACGAGCCCTGGTCGGCGGTCGGCATGAAACCAGAGCCCAGCTTGCCGAACAGGGAGACACTTGCCAGCACGCTCGCGATGCCGACCGTGAGTACAACCCAGCGGTGGGAAAGCGACCAGCGAAGCATCGCCGCCAGCACGTCGCGCAGCCTGTCAACCAGTTCATTGAGGTGGTTCAGCTGCCGGGCTATCCAGGTCCGCCGCACTTTCGGATCGGCTGCCGGGTCGTACCAACGCGAGGAGAGCATCGGGTCCAGCGTAAAACTGACATACAGGGAAACCAGGACCGCAAAGCCCACGGTAATACCGAACTGATAGAAGAACCGCCCGATGATGCCGGACATGAAGGCGACGGGCGCGAAGACCGCGATGATGCAGAAGGTCGTGGCCATGACAGCCAGGCCGATCTCGGCCGTGGCCTCGCGGGCCGCGGTGTAGTGATCAGCGCCGGCGTGCATGTGGCGCACGATGTTCTCGCGGACCACGATCGCGTCGTCGATCAGCAGTCCGATGGCCAGCGACAGTCCCATGAGCGTCAGGATGTTCAGCGAGAAGCCCAGGGCCCTCATGACAATGAAGGTGCTGATGACCGACACCGGCAGGGCCAGCCCGGTGATCACTGTGCTCCGCCAGCTGTTGAGGAAGATGAAAACGATAAACACCGTCAGCAACCCGCCCAGCAGCAGCGTGGTCTGGACGTCCTCGACCGAACTCCGGATGAACGTGGAACGGTCCGTGACGATGCGCAGACGGATGTGGGCAGGGATTTCGGCGTTGAGCTGGCCGACGATGCTCCTGACGCCGTCGGCCACTTCAACCGTGTTTGCCCCCGATTGCTTCACGATGTCCATGACCAGCGCCGGCCGGTCGTTGATCAGGGCGGAGCTGCTGCGTTCCTCGATGCCATCCGCGATGCGCGCGATCTCGGTGAGAAAAATGGGCCGGCCGCTGCGGACGGCAACAATCAGCTTCCTGAATTCTTCCACCGAGCGGAACTTGCCGGCCACTCGCACCAGCGGTTCGCTCTTGCCCTGCTCCAGCTTTCCCGCGGGCAGCTCGAGATTCTCTCTCTGGAGAGCACCGGCCACTTCGGCATAAGTCAGTGCGAAGGCCTTCAGCTTCTCCTTGTCCACGAACACCTGCACTTCGCGGCGCGCAAGGCCGACCAGGGTTACCTGACCCACTCCGGACACGTTTTCCAGCCGCTTCTTGAGGACTTTTTCCGCCAGCGAAGAGAGCTTCTTGATGTCGACCGTGCTGCTCTCCACCGCCACCGAGATGACCGGCATGGCGCCGATGTCAAGCCGCTGGATGATCGGTTCCTCCATGTCCCTCGGGAAATCGGCGCGAATGGCATTGATTTTTGCCTGCGCATCCTGTTGAGCCGTCGTGATGCTGACTCCCAGCCTGAATTCCACCACGACCATGGAGAGCCCCTCGGTTGTGGTGGACATGATGTGACGCAGCCCGGGAATCGTATTGAGCGTTTCCTCGATGCGCTTGGTGACCTCCCGCTCGACAGTTTCCGGGGACGCCCCCGGGTACACCGTCCTGACGGTCAACACCGGCAATTCCACGTTGGGCATCAATTCCACGCTCAGTTCACGGTAAGAGTAAACGCCCAGAACGACGAGCGTGGCGGCCAGCATCGTGGCCAGCACCGGCTGCTTGATGGACAAATCGCTCAGAAACATGGGAACCTACTTTCCCGATTGCACGCGGACGCCATCGGCCAGTTCGATCTTCTGCTCCGCGACGAGCAGGTCGCCCGGCTTGAGCCCTTCCACGATTTCCAGTTTCGCATCGGTTTCGCGGCCGATTCCGACTCTGCGGCGCGCAGCTTTGCCGTTTTCCACGACAAATACATAGGAGCCCTCAGCGGTGCCCTCGTTGCGGTAGACCGCCGCCAGCGGAACGACGATCGTGCGCTGCCGGACACCGGTCAGAATCTCGCCCTCCGCGAACATGCCCGTCTTGAGTCTCTCGCTGCTGTTGTCGACGCGAATGCGCACCTTGGCGCTCCGGGTCGCCGTGTCCACCGCCGGTCCGATTTCGAGGACCTGCCCATGAAACGTGATGCCCGGATAGCTGTTGACGCGGAATGTGACTTTCTGCCCGGAGCGGACCTGTCCCAGCTGTGCCGAGGGCACGGGGCTTTCGAGCTCCAGCTGCTTGTTGTCGACCACGGTGAACACCATGGTCGGGGCCTCCACGTAGGCGCCCGGATTGATGTATTTCTTCTCAATCGCTCCTGACACCGGCGACACGATCACGGTGTCCTTCAGCCGTTTCTGCGCCACGTCGAGGGCTGCGCGGGCCTGATCGAGCTGCGCCTGCGCCAGCAGGACCTGCGCCTGCGCCTCCCGCTGGGCGACTTCAGCGGTTCTGAGGTCCTTGTCGGTGATACCTCCGGACTGGATGAGGTTGCGCGCGCGCTCCAACTCGCTCTGACTGTGCGCCGCCATTACGCGAGTTCTCTCCAGCCCGGCTGCTGCCACCTGGACCGCGGTCTCGGCCTGCCGGAGAGCCAGTTGATAATTTTCCTGGTTCACCCAGGCGACCGCCTCACCCGCCTCCACGAGGTCGCCCTCCTGTTTCGGGAACCGCGTCAGGCGCCCGAGAGTTTCGGCTTTCACGTCGACGCGGGCGCGGGATACCAGGTTTCCCGTGACGGCGATCATTACCGGCAGATCCTCCGCCTGAACCTCGAGCACGCTGACCGACACGGGCGGAGCCTCGGCAAGGGGAGGGGCCTCGGTTTCCTTTTTCCGGCATCCTGCCGACAGCAGAACCCCCCAGGCCAGCAGTGCGATGAGCGCCGCATGATTCCTTCTCATGGTATTTACTCCCACGGATTTCGTCCTTCCGTCCAAAGCAGATTCGCGCGCGCGATGGTGTAGGCGTGGAGGCCGCGCAGAAGATTGTTTCTGGCCTCAGAGAGTGCCGTTTGCGCATCCACGATATCCAGGGTTGTGGCCGCCCCGTACTTGTAGTTGTCCTGCGTCATCTGCAGCACTTTCTCGGCTTGCCCGATATTCGCCCGGGCCGCCGCGACGGTCTCCTTCGCCGCCTTCAGCTCATCCGTGCCCTGCTGGAGGTCGAGCCGCACCTGCTGCTCGAATTTCTCACGCTCCAGACGGACGGCACGTTGATTCGCGCGGGCCTGGTACACCATGCCGCTGCGTTTGTACCCGTCAAAAAGCGGCAGGGTAAAGGTCACGCCGAATCTCCAGCTGGCAAACAACGAATTGAAGAGGTTCTCCGGCTTGCGGGCCGAGATGCCGTAGGTGAAATTCGTATCCAGCCGCATGCGGCTCTCCGCATTGGCCAAAGATACCTGGAGGTCGGCGCTCTGCTCCGCGTTGCGCAGCCGCGCCAGCTCGGGCCGCCGGAGCGACGCCTCCCGCATCATCGTCTCCAGGTCCCGCTCGTCCCACGCCTTCTCCTGGAAATCGCCGACCACCTCGGTCGGATAATCCAGCGGGCGGACCAGGAGGTAGTTCAGGAAAGCCCGCGTCTGGCGGATGGCGTTGTCCGCCCGCACCAGGTCGGGCGCGCCGTTGGATACGGCCACCTGGGAGCGGAGCACGTCGACTTCGGTGGCCACGCCGTTCTTCAGCCGCGTGAGCGCCATCTCCGCGTGCAGTTTCCGCTGCGCCTGGGTTTCCGCGACCACATCCCGGTATCGCTCGGCCCACATCAGGCCGTAGTAGGAACGGACGACTTCCCGCGCCAGGTCCTGCCGGGTCCGGTTGATATCGATCTGGGCCCCCTCGGATTCGACCGCAGCCAGCTTCAACGCCGTACCCACCTTCCCGGCGGTGTACAGCGGCTGGCTGATGTTCAGCGAGTACATGAACATATTGCTGGCGACCGGCTGAATCGCGTTCCGCAGTTCTTCCGGGAAATTGTCGAATGCCGGGGAATTCAGGAAAGCCGGATCGCGGGAGCGCATGCCGTTGCCATCGAGCGATATCTGCGGCAACGCCTGGGACCGAACCTCCCGGATCATCCCCTTCAAGGCGTCTGCGGCGGCCTGCGCCTTGGCCACATCGGGAAAACGCTCAAGGGCAATGGTAACGGCCTCCTCGAGCGTCAAGACAGCCTTCTCCGCCGGCGTTTGTGCCGCCGCCGGGAGGCAACACAGCACTCCCAGAAGAATCCAAGTTCTCATATTCTCGCACCTGCCCGCCGGGAAGAATGTCCGCAACCGTCCACCACGAGATTCACCATACGCCGCGCCAGATTACGGTCCAGCTTCGGGCCGCCCGTGAGCACATAGGACATTGCCCAGATCAGATGGATTCCCGTAAGCACCCGCGCCACATCCTGAGCACGGCCTCGCAGTTCGCCGCGGCGAATCCCCTCCGATACGACGCCGGCGATCAGGCGCATGTATTCCATCCCTACTTGCACACAGTCGATCCCCGGCTCGCCTTCTCCGGTAGGGAAGACCATGCGGAGGAACATCGTTGACAGCTTCGGCTCGCGCACCGTCAGGGCAAAATCCGCCGTCATCATATCGATCAGCTTTTCGCGCGCCGTGCCCTTGCGCTGCGACGCCAGCAGCAGCTGCCTGCGGGACTCTTCGCAGGCTTCCTGCAGCAGTTCACGGTACAGCCGCTCCTTGTCTTTGAAGTGGTAGTACAGAACGGGCTTGGTGACGCCGGCGCGGTGGCAGATCTCGCGTGTCGTGGTGGCCGCGTAGCCCTTCTCGGCAAACAGGCCGATCGCAGCCTCCCGGATTTTTCCCCGACTGGTAGATTTCATACTGAGCGGTAAGTATAGGGACAATGCTGCCGCGAGTCAAGATACCGGTATCAAAAAACGGCGCCCGGTCCCCCGAATTCAAATGCTATCGTGGTCGACTCATGATATCTTCACCGCTGTCGTTCTGAAGCCATTGCAGATCATCCTCCATACTTTCAGGGAACGCCATGCCGCAAACAGCCGGAACTGAGATGCCTGGAACCGCAGGTCCGAACGGGAAGAATCCGCCAGGGAGCATAGGCAATTATCGCTGGACGATCTGTGCACTGCTCTTCTTTGCCACCACCGTCAACTATGTCGACCGGCAGATCCTGTCACTCATCAAGGAGATCCTGGATCAGGAACTGGGCTGGTCAAACGCGGATTTCGGCCGCGTGAACGGAGCCTTCCAGGGCGCGTACGGAATCGGCCTGCTGTGCTTCGGCTGGTTCATCGACCGATTCGGCACAAAGATCGGCTATGCGGTTTCCATCGCCGCCTGGAGCGTGGCTGCGGTAGGCCATGCCCTGGTCGGCAGCGTTGCGGGTTTCTTCACCGCGCGGGTGGCTCTGGGTCTCGGCGAGGGGGGCAATTTCCCATCGGCCATCAAGGCTACCGCGCTCTGGTTTCCGAAGAGAGAACGGGCGTTTGCCACCAGCATCTTCAACTCCGGCACCAACGTCGGTGCCATCATTGCTCCGGCTCTGGTACCCTGGATCGCTTTTACCTTCGGCTGGCGGGCGGCCTTCGTCGCCGCCGGGTTGGCCGGCTTCCTCTGGTTGTTCCTCTGGATTCCGTTGTATGACGTCCCGGACAGGATCAAACGCCTCACCGCGGCGGAACGGGACCACATTCACAGTGACGCCGATGAGAAGATTGCGGATGCCGCGGGCGACCAGGCGGGGCCGGGATTGATGGCGACATTTTTCTCGTTTGCGGGGCGCAGTCCCAAGGCGACGCTGTGGGGCCTGGGGCTGGCACTGGCGGGAATGAGCCTGGTGTTCGCCTTTGTGGTCGTGGATCTGTTCACCGTGCTCGGGAGGACGGGTGACATTCTCAGCCTTGTGATCTCAATCGGCTGGGCGGCGGCGGCAACCTGGGGGTTGCTGACGCTCCAGATTCGCAGGCTGCACGATCTTGACCGGCCCGCTGCCGCCATCGTTCCCAGTCTTGCCTTGGGCGGCGTCCTGGCGGCTGCCTTGGCGTGGCTATGCCTTCAGCAGGGCATTTTCGTTCCGGCGGACTGGCTCAAGATGCTCTCATTGCTGCCCGTCGCGCTCGCGGCGGGCGCCATCGCTGCCCTCGGGTTCACAAAGGGCACGTCCGGCACCAATCGGTTCGGACCCGAAGAAGTCGAGCCGGGCCTGCTCAGCCACCCGCAAACCTGGTCCTTCATCGTCGCCAAGTTTATGACCGATCCGATCTGGTGGTTTTTCCTGATATGGCTTCCCGATTACTTCAAAAAAACGCGCGGCCTGGATATCAAGCAGAGCTGGCTTCACCTCGTCACGATTTATGCCATTATCACCATTCTGAGCATTGCGGGCGGCTGGCTCACCGGTTACCTGGCCAAGCGCGGATGGACCGTGACCCGCGCGCGCAAGACCGGCATGTTCCTCTTTGCCTGCTGTGTGCTGCCCATCCTCGGCGTCACCAGGGTCGGCGATTGGACGGCGGTTTTGCTCATCGCTCTTGCCGGGGCTGCGCATCAGGCGTGGTCGGCCAACCTGTTCACCACGGTGTCGGACATGTTCCCCAAACGCACCGTCGCTTCGGTGACCGGCCTGGGCGGATTGGCCGGGGCTTTCTGCGGCATCTTCTTTCCCATCTATTGCGGGAAGATTCTGGACAAATTCACGGCTGCGGGGAATGTCACGGGCGGCTACGCAATCCTTTTCGGGATTTGCGCTTTTGTCTATCTGGTGACCTTTGGAGTGCACCACCTGCTCGCACCGCGCTTTGAGCCGATCGACCTGAGAACATCCAGGGCCTGATGGCGGGCGCCGCGCCCGCAGCCACGATCGTTTTTCAATACATGTTGACGGCCGGCCTTCTTCAGGCCTCAGTGCAGGGAGTCGGCCAGAATTTCCGCGACATCGCGCACCTGGACTCTTTCATCGGCATCTTTGGCTTTCACTCCGTCCGTCAGCATGGTCATGCAGAACGGGCAGGCTGCGGCTATCGTCCGGGGATCCAGCCGCAGCGCTTCCTCGGTCCTCTCGATGTTGACGCGCTTGCCTGCCTTCTCCTCCATGAACATCCGGCCACCGCCGGCGCCGCAGCAGAATCCCCGGTCGCGCGACCGCCGCATATCCACCAGGTCCGCGCCGCAGGTGACTAGCGAACGCCGTGGCGCATCATACATGCCGTTGTATCTCCCGGCGTAGCACGGGTCGTGGTAGACGATCTTGCCCAGGGCCTGCCTGCTGACTTTGAGGTGTCCCGACCGGCAAAGCTCATCCAGAAATGCAGCGTGGAACATCACCTGGTAGCGGCCGCCAAATTGCGGATAATCGTTCTTGAGCGAATTGTAACAATGGGGGCAGGTAGTCAGAATGCTCTTGAATTTGTACTTGCCCAAGGTGGCGACGTTCTCCGTCATCAGCATCTGGGCGAGGTACTCGTTGCCGCTCCGGCGCGCGAGATCGCCGTTGCACTTTTCCTCCGTCCCCAGGATTGCGAAGCGGACTCCGGCCGCATGCATCAGTTTGACCACGGCCCGGGAGACCTTCTGGTAGCGCTGGTCATAGGATCCCGCACAGCCAACCCAGTAGAGAACATCCGTCTCGCCGCCGGTTTCCGCCATGGTTTTGACGTCGAGGCCCTTGGCCCAGTCGGCGCGCGTCTCATGGCTGAAGGCCCAGGGGGTAAAATTCGTTTCCAGGTTCTTATAGGTGGCGGTCATTTCCGCCGGGAACCGGGATTCGCTCAGTACCAGGAAACGGCGCATGGCCATGATGGCGGGAACATGCTCGATCATGACGGGACATTCCTCCATGCACGCGCGGCACGTCGTGCAGGCCCAGAGCTCCTCATCGGTCACGTAGTGGTCCAGGAGGCGGCGGCCCACAAGATCCGGATGCAGGGCTTCGGCCCCCCGAAGCACCACTGGCGCCAGCTCGGAAGTACGCTCGCGCATGTTCATGATGATCTTGCGCGGGCTGAGAGTCTTGCCGGTCTGATGGGCGGGACAGACCGCCGTGCACCTCCCGCAATCCGTGCAGGTAAAACCGTCCAGCAACTGTTTCCAGGTCAAATCCCGCACGTCTTCCGCGCCGAATTTCTCGGCGCTCTCATCCTCCAGATCGAGCTTCGCCAATTCGCCGCGAGGCCTCAGGGACGAAAAGAAGACGTTCGGGATCGAGGTCAGGATGTGCAGGTGCTTGGAATAGGGAAGGTAATTCAGGAATCCGAGAACGGCGACCAGGTGAATCCACCAGAAAACCGCCTCCCAGACACGGGCCCGATGCGGCGCTCCGAAAAGCCCGGCGAACTGCGCGGAAAGGAAGCGCGCCTCGACCGGTGGTCCGGAAAGGCTCATGCGCGCCGCGTAAGATCCCAGCATCGTGACCATGATGGTAAGAATCACCAGCAGGATCAGCGTTGCGTCAAAGCGGACGTGAGGGCTGATCTCGGGGCCAAAATACCTTTTCGGCGGAAACAGCCACCAGCGTGCCAGCCCCAGGAGACACGCGAGGATGACCAGGGCGGCGAGCGCCTCCTGCAGCGCCGCCAGCACCGGGAACAGCGGTCCGAGCCACTCGAGCGAAAATCCACGGCTGAAGCCCTGGGCAATGGCCTCCAGAATGGCGGTGAGCAGGATGACGAATCCCCAGAAGATGAAGAAGTGCATCAGACCGGCCAGGGGCTCCCGCAACAGCTTGGATTGCCCCAAGGCGACGACGAGAACATTTCTGAGCCTGGTCCCGGGGGCGTCGAACCGGTTCTCACGGGCGCCCAACATCGCCTGCTTTGCGACGCGGACCGAAGAGAAGACAAAAAGCGCGAGCGCCGCAAAGAGTAGAACGCTGAAGACTATGATAGGAATCATGGCGTACTCACCTGACTAGGGATTTCGTTGTCTCACCGGCGAAACCAAGGCCGCCGTCAATGCTCACGCCGCCTGCGGAGAATACGCTCGGCGGCGGTGCGGTGCGGATTTTCGATCAGCCGGCCTTCCAGGGTGGTCAGGGCCTTTCCCCGGCCCTCCGCCTCGTGCAATTCTGCCAACACGCTTTCAGCCCACGCCACCTCAGCCGCTGTCACGTCGAAGATCGAATTGATGATCTCGATCTGGCCCGGGTGGATTGCGCTTTTGCCCTCATATCCCAGCCGCCGCGCCTGGGCGGCCTCCCGGCGCAGAAGCTCGGTGTTGCGGAATGCAAAGCACGGCGCATCCACGGCGTCTATCCCGCCTGCACGTGCCGCGGTAACGATCATCTGCAGGGCCAGCCACAGTTCTGCGCGATCTTCTCCCGGATGGCACTGCAAATCCTTGGTGTAGTCCGCCGAGCCGAACACGAGCGAAGCCATCCTCCGGGATGCGCATGCAATCCCTGCCGCACTCAGGGCTCCGGCCGCGGATTCGATCATGGCATGAATCCTTATGCTCCCTTCGGGAATCCCGTTTTCGGATTCAAGCCGGCTCACGATCTGGTCTGCGGCCTCAATGGCGCCGGCCCCTTCAATCTTGGGAAGGCAAATGCCGTCCGGTCGGCAGGGGACCAGGGCGAGCAAATCCCGGCGCCCCGTCTCGGAAGCCAGGCTGTTGATGCGGACCAGAACCTCGCGTTTCCCGAAATCGAGCGACTGGAGGGCATTCACAATGTTGGCGCGCGCCTCGTCCTTGGCGGACGCAGCAACGCCATCCTCGAGGTTCAGCACCAGCACATCTGCCGTCAGGGTCAGGGACTTCCCGATCATCCCGGCATGATCGCCGGGCACATAGAGCAAGCTTCGTCGCAATCCCGTAATCACGAAAACCTTTTCTCGACCCCGTCCCCGAATTCACGCAACGCCTCCCCCCTTTTTCCTGACTTCCTCCGCCAGCTCGGGCAAGGGGAGAGAAAAGCCAACCATATCACACTCGGCCGCCATTTTCCCGATGCATGGCTGGACACTCTCGATTCCCCAATTTCCTTTGCGGGCGGGGACGGGTTTTCAGTAGAATGGCTGGGTTTCCCGGCATGCCGCACCTGTCGTCGTGGAGTCCGAGATATGCCGAGCCGGCTATCGCAGCTGATGTCGCGGTTGGACAAGCTGTACGAGTATGACCGCGAGCCCGTCGTTGCAGCGCATTTCAAGCCCGGAAGCCAGTTTGCGGGGCTGCTGGCGGGCGAGCATGTCGCCGGCACCGAGTTTGTCATCGGCGCCTTCTTCGTCCTGCACGGGGTCAGTTTTGCCAACCTGATCTGGGGGCTGTTGATCGGCAACCTGCTGGCGGTCCTTTCCTGGACTTTCATCTGTGCGCCGATCGCGACGCAGACCCGTCTGACGCTCTATTGGTATCTGCAGAGAATTGCCGGCCCGGGATTGACGGCGGTCTACAACATCATGAACGCCGTGCTCTACTGCATTCTTGCCGGGGTGATGATCGCCGTATCGGCCACGGCGATCGGTCTGGCGCTGGGCATATCAACACCTGCCTTGACGGACATCCTGCCGAACAGCCTGGGCTGGGTGCTCTTGACATTTGCCATCGGCATTGCCTTCGTGATTCTCGCCGTCCTGGGTTTCGAGAAGTTGAGCAGGTTCGGCCAGGCCTGCTCCCCGTGGATTATCGTCATCTTCATTGCGGGAGCATTGGCCACACTTCCGCGGCTGGGGGTTCACGCCAATTTTGATAATTTTCGCGAGATCGCCGAAACCAGGATCTGGAACGGCATTGCCAGCAGCGGGCAGGAGCGGTTCGGTCTTGCCCACATCATAGCCTTTGCCTGGTTCTGTTGCCTGGCGATGCACATCGGTCTGTCCGACATGGCGCTTTTCCGGTACGCGCGGCGCTGGACATACGGCCTGTACTCGGCATTCGGCATGTATCCGGGGCACATGCTGGCCTGGATCTGCTCGGGAATCATGGTGGCGGGAATCAACCGCCAGATGGACCCCGGGCGGATGGCATTCGAGGCTGCCGGAATTGCGGGCTGCATCGCCGTGGTGCTTGCCAGCTGGACTACGGCCAATCCCACACTGTACCGGGCAGGCCTGGCGCTGCAATGCGTCACAAGGGACTTGCCGCGCTGGAAAGCGACCGTGGCCGTCGGCCTGTTTACCACCATCCTTTCCTGTTTCCCGCTGATCTTTATGAAGCTGCTGGATTATGTGGCGATTTACGGCCTGGTGCTCATGCCGATCGGGGCGATCGTAGTGGCGGAGCACTGGCTATTCCCGCTGCTCGGGATCGAGCAGTACCAGTGTCAGAAGCGCGGCGCGGCGATGAATTGGCGAGCGCTCGTGGTGTGGGGCGCGACCTTGCTGGTTTGCGCTCTGTTGCCGATTCATCTCTACTTCCGCTGGCTGCCCGGCTATTTCGTGGCGCTGGTGTCCTACACCGTCTGGAGCCGGCTGCTGCATAAAGCGCCCGGCCGGACGGAAGGAGGCGCCGCTTGACCCGGACCTTGGTGATCATCCTGGCCGCCGTGAGCCTTGGGACCTGTCTGGCAGCCCCGCTGTTCTTCATTACGGGGAGAATGGATGCGGCCGGCTACAAGGACCTGTTGCTCGCCGCGACTCTCGGATGGTTTGTCTGCGCCGCGTTCCTGGTGGCGCGCAGAAAAAGAAGGTGATTTCCGGCGGCAGGATGTGCCTGACCGCGCAACAATAATGCAAACAGAGCGAACTGAGCTATGCCCGAATTGACCCTGTCGCCGATCGGCCTGCTGCTGGCCGCTGTAACCTCGGTCAGCAACGTCCTGGCCGATGTGTCGCGCAAGAAAGTGGTGGACCGCAACGAGCTGGTGGCTGCCACTTTCTGGATCCGGATTTTCGCCGCGCTGGTGTTTGCCATTGCCTTGGGGGTCCGCCTGTTCGCCGGCACCGTGCCGGTCATTCGCGACGGCGGGCCGCTTTTCGGTCTCTCTGCCATGACCTCGGCTCCGATAGCGGTCTTTCTGATTTACCTCGCCATAGATGTGGCCCTGATCGGCTGCGCCCAGCTTCTCCTCATGAGGGCGTTGCAGGTCTCGCCGATGTCGCTGTGCATACCCTTCATGGCCTTTACCCCGGTTTTCCTCATTCTGACGGGGTATGTGATGCTTGGTGAATTGCCCTCCTGGGTCAAACTGCTGGGAGTGGGACTTATCGTCCTCGGGTCGCTGTTGATGCACCGCCGTCTTTTTGCCGAGGGGTGGACCGCGCCCCTCAAGGCGATCCTGCGGGAGCAGGGGAGTCGGTACATCCTCCTGGTGGCCTTGATCCTCTCGATCACCAATCCGATCGAGAAGCGGCTGGTAACCATGAGCGATCCGCTGACCCAGGCGTTCAGCTACTGCGTCGGTTTGTGCATCCTGTTCGCCATTCTGGTCTGGGCGCGCCGCGCCGATTGCCGGACCGTCATGCGCACCACGCCCAGGTGGGCCGTGCTCGCGGGAGTCATGGACGCGGCCGCGCTCCTCCTGCAATTGTTTACCTTCTCCTACCTGGCTGTGGTCATCACGATCAGCATCAAGAGGGCCGGCATCGTGCTCTCCGTCCTGGCGGGCTGGCTGATCTTCCGGGAGCGCCAGATCACCGACAAACTGATCGCAGCCTCCGTGATGCTGGGAGGCGTGCTGATCCTGTATCTGCCCCTGGACGCCGTGCAGGCTTTGCTGCTGATGGCGCTGGTGTTGGCCGGCGCCCTCGGAGCTCTGTTTCTTACGCACCCGCGCAAAGCGGCCGCGCCATGATCCTGTTCGCAGCGTATACGGTTGCCGGACCGGCCCGGCAGAGCAAGACGCATTCAGGGAAAGGAAAGATCGACATGAAGAAACTTGCCAAGCGATTCGCGATGCTGTTGGCGTTGGGGGTAGCAATCACCTGGACAGGCGCCCCGTCATTGGCGCAGAAAAAAGAGTTCCGAGATTGGCCCGCAGGAGCCTCACCGCAGGAGATCGGCAAGCGCATCGCCACGAACCTGATTCCCCGGATGCACACTCTGCAGAAGCCGACAGTGCACTACGCGGAGGACTCCGCCTGGTACGCCTCGCTCAAGTTCGCCAAGCTGACCAAGGACAAGGAACTCCTCGCAGCGCTGATCAAAAGGTTCGATCCCATCCTCACGCCCGAGGGGCGACAGTCTGTATCCATGACGCGCCACGTCGACCACGCGGTCTTCGGCATAGTCCCGCTCGAACTCTACATCCAGACCAAGGATCGCAAGTTTCTGGAGCTGGGCAAAATGCTCGCCGACCAGCAATGGGAGAAACCGGACAAGGAAGGCCTGAGCGACCAGACTCGCTTCTGGATCGACGACATGTACATGATCACCATGCTCCAGCTGCAGGCTTATCGTGCCACCCGCAACAAGGCCTACCTCGAACGCGCCGCATTGGAAATGGTGGCTTACCTCGACAAGCTGCAGCAGCCCAACGGCCTCTTCTACCACGGGCCGGCGTTTCCTTTCTATTGGGGACGGGGCAACGGCTGGGTCGCGGGCGGCATGGCCGAGTTGCTCAGAGAGCTGCCGTCCCGTCATCCGAAACGCGCCCGGATCATGGAATGCTATCTCAAAATGATGGCGTCGCTGCTCAAGCACCAGGACGCTGATGGCATGTGGCACCAGCTCATCGACCACCCGGAGTCCTACAAGGAAACCTCCTGCACCGCGATGTTTACGTTCGCCATGATTACCGGGGCCAGGAGAGGGTGGCTCAAGGAGAAGGCCTATGCGGAGGCTGCGCGCAAGGGCTGGCTGGCGCTGATCAACTATATCGATGGCGCGGGCAACATCGGCGAGGTGTGCGTCGGTACCGGCCAGACGAACAGCCTCGAGTTTTACCTGAACCGCCCGCGCAGCCGGGGCGATTTCCATGGCCAGGCCCCGGTGGTCTGGTGCGCGGTGGCGTTGCTCCAGAAATAGGCATTGGCAATCGATTCACTTGATGGGTCGGATCGAGTTTCCCGGAGCAGAATTCGGGGGGGAAAGATGAGAAAGGCAATCATGAATGTCGCTCGGCTTCTTCTGCTGATGCCGGTGATCATGGCAAGTGCTTCACAGGCATTTGCATCGTCCCAGGCGGACAAGGGGCAGGCGGTCCTGGAGCTTCGTTCCAAGAGCCTGACGCCCCTGGAACCCGGGCCGGAAGCCAACACGCTGATAATCGACGGTCTGTTCTTCGAGACAGCAGGCGGCCGGACGGCGCTGCCGGCCCAGCTCACGGCAAGGCAGCAAACCAGCCGGAACGGTCAGGCAACCGAAGAGACCAAACTGGCCGACGGTCGCGTCCTGCGGCTCTCCGTCCGACCCGAGGGGAATCATTTCCTTATCCGTTTGAGCGCGCAGCCGGACACCGACATCATCAGGTGGGGATTGGCGGTGGCCGCCGGCGGCGACGAATACTATACCGGCCTGATGGAACGCATCGTGGACGGGCCGCAGGCCGCGTCCTGGGCGCCGGGTTTGAAAGCGGCGATGAACCTGCGCGGCCAGAAAGTCGACATGATCGTCAAGCCCACCACCTCCGTGTATGCGCCGTTCTACCTGTCCTCACGCGGCTATGCGATCTTCGTGAAAGGGAATTGGCCGGGCTATTTTGATTTTTGTGTCGGAAATCCGCAGCGTGTCAAGGTTGAGTTTGAAGGGCCGTCGTTCGAGATGAAGGTCTACACGGCCGATCATCCGGCCGCCCTGGTCTGCGCCCATGCCCTGGATGCAGGCCCGCCCTTCATGCCGCCCAAATGGATGTTTTCGCCCTGGCGCTGGCGCGACGAGCATTCGCAGCTGGCCGCTTACTACGACGGCACTCCGGTGACCGGGCCTTTCAACTCACAGGCCATGGAAGATGTTCTGATGATGAAGGCGTACGGGATTCCGTGCGGCGTGTATTGGGTGGATCGCCCCTATGGCCCGGGCCGTCTGGGTTATGACGATTTCGAGATCGATCCCAAGCGCCTGCCCAATTTCGCTGAGATGGTCCGGTGGCTCAACGAGAATGGCATGCGGATGCTGTTGTGGATCGCGCCGTTTTTCCAGGGAAAGATGGAGCAGGAGGCGCTGGCCAAAGGGTACAACCTGGCGGGCCAGCCGCCGCAGCCCAACAACTACCCGATGGTGGATATGACCAATCCCGCGGCCAAAGCCTACTGGCAGGAAGGCCTGGCCAAGCTTCTCAAGCTGGGAGTGACGGCGTACAAGCTGGACCGCGGGGAGGAAAATATTCCCGATAGCGGGCCCTACAAAGTGTTCGACGGCCGCTCGATCCGCGAAAACCGCAACGCCTATCCGCCCATGTATGTCAAAGCCGCGTATGATGTCGCCCGGAAGTATCGGGGTGACGATTTTGTGCTCATGCCGCGCGGCGCCTATACCGGCAGTTCCGCGTACGGAGTGTTCTGGGGCGGCGACATCGGCGGCACCCAGGAAGGCCTGCGTGCCTCGATCATCGCCGTGCAACGCTCCGCCGTGATGGGCTATCCCAACTGGGGATCCGACACCTGCGGCTACAATCAGCAGTTGATGGAGCAGGAGGTTTGCGCGCGCTGGCTGGGCTTCAGTTGTTTCACCCCGATTATGGAAGTCGGCCCGACCCGCAACGTGGCCTTCTGGAACCTGCCGCGCGAACCCCGCTACGATGCCGAGTTGATCGCTGTCTGGCGTTTGTACGCGCGGCTGCACCTGCGCCTGGCGGATTACGGATATCAGGCTGCCAGAGCGGCCGCCCGGACCGGCATGCCGATTGTCAGGCCTCTTTTCCTGGTCGATCCGAAGGCGCCCCAGGCATGGTCGAACTGGCAGACCTACCAGTACGGGCCTGACCTGCTGGTTTCTCCCGTCTGGGAGAAAGGGAAGCGGACGCAGGAGGTCTACCTGCCGGCAGGCAATCGCTGGCGTGACGCCTGGCGCCCCGACAAGGTGTACCAGGGTGGCCAGACGATCACCGTGGCCACGGAACCGCACCAGATCCCGCTCTTTGTCCGCGTCGGCGCGCAAGTCGCCTTGGGCGACCTGAACCGGGAATACCAGGAATCCCTGGCGATTGCCCGCAAGCCGCCCGACCTGAAGAAACTGGATGCGGAGGTGAAGGCCTGGTTCGATGCCAGGTCGGCCGGCGGTGCCCGGAAATGAGCCCATTGTGGAGGTTACCTCAAAACCGGATATAGAGCGGGCCTTCAGCCCTTATACCCCCTGGGGCTTCGCCCCGGGCTGGCATAGAACGCGCCCTTGGCGCTTTCAATTACGTGATTTCACTCAAACTTGAGCGCTGAAGGTGCGATGCCATACCAGCTTGGGGCGGTGCCCCGGGACTGGGGACATCATGCAGAAGAGCGCTGTAAGCCCGTTCCATTGTCAGGTGAGGAAGTTTCCCAATTCCGGAGTTGATCGATCATGAATCCTAACTTGACCGCGGCCGCAGCGGTTCCCGCGCGCCTGCTCACGCTGACCCCCGTAGACCTGCTCATCGTCGCCATCTACTTTGTCATGGTCCTCGTGATCGGGTTCTATCTGAAAAAGTATGCCAGTACCGGAGATGAATTCTTCATGGCGGGCCGCAAAATCACGGCCTGGGTCGCGGGCATAAGCTTCATCTCGGCGAACCTGAGTTCGCTGGAAACGATGGGCTGGTCCGCCATGGCGTATCAGTACGGGATGCTGGGAGCGCACGCCTACCTCATCGGCGCCATCCCGGCTATCCTGTTTCTGGCCGTGGTCATGATGCCCTTTTACTATATCTGCAAGACTCATTCTGTGCCGGGCTATCTGAGACTGCGCTACGGGGAATCCAGCCGCACTCTGGCGGGCATTTCCTTCGCCTGTATGACGGTGCTGGTGTGCGGCGTGAACATGTTCGCCATGGCGAAGGTCATGCAGATCCTGCTCGGCTGGAACATACACCTCAGCATCTGGGTGTCTTCCCTGACGGTGGCCATCTATGTCGCCCTCGGCGGCCTGCTGTCGGCCGTGTTTAACGAAGTGCTGCAGTTTTTCCTGATCTGGCTGGGCACGCTGCTGATTCCCATCCTCGGGCTGATCGAAGTCGGCGGCTGGAAAAACATGCTGGCCTCGATC
>Ga0316620_10000167_pt1 | contig 25648 bp, 28 predicted proteins | sample OWC_Aug_M1_C1_D5_FD_207651 | JGI IMG/M metagenome (GOLD analysis project Ga0316620, IMG submission 207651) | Wetland soil microbial communities from Old Woman Creek delta, Ohio, United States - OWC_Aug_M1_C1_D5_B | ecosystem: Environmental > Terrestrial > Soil > Wetlands | place: USA: Ohio...
GGCGCCGGTCACACGCTGCATCGCATAGAGATTCGCCACCAGATTGGCGTGCGTCAGCACGACCCCTTTCGGCTGGCCGGTGCTACCCGACGTGTACTGGAGAAAGGCCGTGTCGTCGGGCCCCACGGCTGGCGGCACGTATGTCGTCTGCGGCTCGGCGACATCCGCGACGGTGGTGATCGTCTTCAGGCGCGCGCTCAGGGGGCGCAGCAGCTGAGCGAGGCGGCGGGCGCGCTCGAAGGTGATCAGGATACGGGCTTCGCAGTTGGCCAGGATGCCGGCCACGCGGCGCAGGTGGGCCTCGATCTGGCTTGCGCGCGCCGGCGGGTAGAGCGGCACCGGAACGGCGTGGGCGTAAAGGACGCCGTAGAACGCGGCGAAGAAGTCACGACCGGTCGGAAGCATGATCGCGACCGCTTCGCCCGCCCGCACGCCGTGCCTGACGAGCCCGCCGGCCACCGCAATCGCTTCGGTGCGCAACGCACCGAACGTGATGGGGTCAGGATCGGTTTCGCGATCCGCCAGCAGTATGTGCGTGCGGTCAGGCTGGTTGGTCACGTGCCACTCGAGGGCGTCGAGCAAGGTCCTGGCCGAGGTGGGAGCGGGGGAAGACGTTCGCTCAACCGCCGCCGGCGGCTGCATTTGCAGCCTGGCAGGCAGGGCGCCGCGCGCGAGGATGAGGGCATGCGCCAGATCGCGAGGAGTCTCCGATTCCGCGATCGCCGTATCGGTCAACGCGACGGAAGACGCCTGCTCGATGCGCAGTGCGAGCTCAACCCGCGCCAGACTGTCGAGCCCGAAGTCGCGCTCAATGGACGCGTCGGCGCCGAGCTTCTCGACCCCTGGTATCGACGGATGCAGCTCCGCGGTCAACTGCCGGACGATCGCGAGCACGGTGCCGACGACCTGATCCTCGTCGCCGGCGGCGGGGGTGACCGGCGCGGTCGCGGCGGTCATGGCTGGAGGCACGCCACGCATTCGCTTGCCGTTGGGAGGGCCCGCAATCCGGCCGACCGTGCGCTCAGCATGCGTCGAACGTACGGAGATTCCCAACGCAACACGATTGCATGCATGGCCACTCCCTTCGCTGCGTGAGTAGGCCTGCCGGGTCGCACACGATCAATCGGTAATTCCCACAGCGCGGAGCGCACCGTTCGCCGGATCCCGGGGTCGTACATTTCCCTATTCCGGCGTCATTCTATTCATATCATGATGGGATCGCCCCGGGCCCCGGGGAAGGAGGTGCTGATGCCACTTGCGATCACCTCGCCCGCATTCAGCGACCAGGGCGCGATTCCCAGGCGCTTCACCTGCGAGGGCGCGGACGTCTCGCCGGCGCTGCAGTGGTCGGGCGCGCCGCCCGGCACCAGGAGTTTGGCATTGATCGTGGATGATCCGGATGCACCGGATCCCAGGGCTCCGCAGATGACCTGGGTGCACTGGGTCGTCTACAACCTGCCCGCGGACTCCAAGGGCATCGCCGAAGATCGGGCGGAGCATGGATTGCCGCCCGGCGCGCAAGAGGGCATCAACGACTGGAAGCGCACCGATTACGGCGGTCCCTGTCCGCCGATCGGGCGTCATCGGTACTTCCACAAGCTCTACGCGCTCGACACGCTGCTGCCGGATCTGGGGCGTGCGACCAAACGGAAGCTGCTGGATGCGATGAAGGGACACGTATTGGCGGAAGCCCAGCTCGTCGGCACCTATCAGAAGGGCCGCTGAGCTCAGCGGTACTTGAGGCCGGTCCCGGTATTGAAGACGACGACCCGGTCAGTCGGCCGGATGAATCCGCTCCCGCGAAGCTCCGCAAGCGCAGCCCAGGCTGCGCCGCCCTCGGGACACACGTCGAGTCCGGAGCGACTCGCGAGCGCGAGCGTTGCCTCATCCGCCCGTTCGTCGCTGATGGCGATCGCCGTTCCCTGCGTCTCGCGCAGAGCCCGCAGGCACAGAAATCCGCCGAGCGGCGCAGGCACGCGCAGACCGTAGGCGCGAGTGTGCGGGTCGGGCCACGGCTCGGTTCGCTCGCTGCCTTCATGGAAGGCCTTCACGACCGGCGCGCAACCCGCCGACTGCACCGAAACGAAACGGGGACGCCGGCCACGCGGGATCCATCCAAGGGCCTCCATTTCATCGCAGGCCTTCCACATGCCGACGAGTCCCGTGCCGCCGCCGGTGGGATAGAGCACGACGTCGGGCACTGCGCCCTGCATCTGCTCGACCAGCTCGTACGCCATCGTCTTCTTGCCTTCGATGCGATAGGGCTCGCGCAGCGTTGATACGTCGAACGCGCCGTTCGCGGCGTGATTCCGCAGAAACTTGCCCGCGTCCGCGATCGTGCCCGGAACGCGATGGACCGCAGCGCCGTACAGCCGGCACTCGTCGAAGAATGCCCGGGGCGTGTCGTCGGGCATGGCCACGGTGACGGGCATTCCTGCGCGCGCGCCGTACGCAGACAGCGCCCCCGCGGCGTTGCCCGCTGACGGGGCGGCCAGCGCTTTCGCGCCGAGGCGCTTCGCCATCGAGACCGCGAGCGCCATGCCGCGCGCCTTGAACGATCCGGTGGGATTGCGCGCTTCGTCCTTCACCCAGACATTCGGCTCGACGGCGATGAGCGGGGTGAAACCCTCCGCCAGCGAGATCTCATCGCCTTCCTCGAGCGGCAGAACCTCGCGGTACCGCCACAAGGTCGGCGGCCGGCCGGCGAGATCCGACAGGCGCAAGCGGATCGCGGGCAGATCGTAATCGACTCGCAGCGGCAGCCCGCAGCGGGTGCACACCGTGAGGAGCGTCCGCGGATCATGACCCAGATTGCAGGCGAAGCAACGAACGCCCGCGAGGTGCCGTGACAGGCGGGGCGCACTCACGGCCGCTCGAGGAGCGCGCGGAGGTGCGACCGCACCGTGGGCCATTCGCTTGCGATGATGCTATAGACGCAGGTGTCGCGCAGCGTTCCGTCGCGCGCCCGCTGGTGGTTGCGCAGGACGCCGTCGAGCTTCGCGCCGAGGCGCTCGATGGCGCGCCGGCTCGACCTGTTGAAGAAGTGCGTGCGGAACTCAACCGCAATACAGTCGAGCGTCTGAAAGGCGTGCGTAAGCAGCAGCAGCTTGCACTCCGTATTGATCCCCGTGCGCTGCACGCTCTGTCGATACCACGTCGAGCCGATCTCGACGCGGCGATGCGTGGCGTCGACGTTCATGTAGGTCGTCATCCCGACGGCGCTTGCGGTCGCGTTGTCGATGACCGCGAACGGCAGCATGGATCCTTCGCGCTGCAGCCGCAGGCGCCGGTCGATCTCCTGATCCATCTCGGTTGGCGGGGCGACGTTCGTGTACCACAGCCGGTAGAGCGCGCCGTCCTCGACCGCCGCGGCGAGATCCGCCCGATGCCGGTGATCGAGCGGTTCCAGGGTTGCGCGTTGGCCCGTGAGGGTGACGGAGCTGAGCCAGGTCATGGTGCGGTCGCCTGCGATGAATGGGACCGGACGATTGTATAGTGCTTCCATCGACAGATAGCCTGCGGGCGGGGGAAGGATCGCGTGCGAAAGCGGGCGTTGATCGATCTGCTGATCGTCGTGGTCGGATGCGCGGCGGTGATTCTCGTGGGCCAGCGCGTCGGACTGCCAGGCCCCGGAAGCTGGATGGTGCTCGCTGGCGTGCTGCTCGCGATCTGGCGCCTCGCCTCAGCTTCGCAGAGCCTGGCAACCGTCGGCCTGCGGGCACCGGCCCGGTGGTGGGTGGGCTTGCTGTGGGTGGCGGCGCTGTACGCGGCAGTCATCCTCGGTGGCCTTTTCATCGTCGCGCCGCTTGCGAGGGCTTACGGCTGGCGCGCCCTCGATCTGTCCCGCTTTTCCGGGCTGAGCGGCGACGCACGCGTGCTTGCGGCCTACCTCGCGCTCGCGTGGACGAGTGCTGCCATCGGCGAGGAGTTTCTGTTCCGGGGATTCCTGCTGGCGCGCATCGAGACCGCGCTCGGAGGCGGCACGATCGCCGCGGCCGCTGCCATCGCGATTCAGGCGGCGCTATTCGGCGTCGGTCATTCCTACCTCGGCATGCGCGGCGCCGCCACGGCCGCGATGGTCGGTCTCGTTTTCGGCATCGGATTCTGGCTGAACGGGCGGAGCCTCATCCCGCTCATGATCGCGCACGGCCTGACCGACACCATCAGCCTCTTGGCGATCTACGCGGGGGCGCATCCGGGTTGATCGTAACGGCCAGCGGCGGACATATGTCCAGTCCCGCGCTGCGCCGCGGCGCGGGTGCGGCGCGGGCTTAATGAAGATCTCTTAATTAATCTGGCCTTTTGGTGCGCGAGCGCCTTGCGGCACGTGCAGTTGGTGCCGTTGCTCGGCCACGAGACGCCGTTCGTCGGCCCTCACATTAAGGGCCGTTCACGTGCGAGCGGAGTCACACGAAGCGGTGGGCGCGCTGCTAATCTCGCGCCGCAATGAATTACCGGACACGCCAATCTGGCTTCACGCTGCTCGAGCTGATGGTCGCGCTCGCCGTCGCGGGAATTCTGTTCGCCATCGCGGTTCCGAACCTGCGCACGTTCATCCAGAACAACCGACTGACCGCGGCCAGCAATGACCTGCTTGCTTCGCTGCAGCTCGCGCGCACGGAAGCGGTGAAGCGCCAGGCGAACGTCGTCGTGTGCGCAACGACGGATTCGACGGCCGCCAATCCAACCTGCAGCTTCGGTGGCGGCAACGCCTGGATCGTATTTCAGGATACCAATCGAAACTGGCAGGCCGACGGTGCCCCGGGCGAGCCGGTGATCGAGCGCCATGTGGCGCTCGATCCCAGCATCTCGATCCGCGGCGACGGCAATGCGATCGTTGCTTACGGTCCGAGCGGCTACGCTCTGCCCGCCGGTCCGCAAGTCCCGACCGCAGACGTCGTGTTCTGCGACGTGCGCGGCGTGCAGGCTTCCGGCCTCAATTCGACCGCGCGCACGGTCGTCATCGCGCCGACCGGACACGCGCGTGCCTTTTCCAGCGCGACTGATGTCAACGCCTCGATGGCCCTGATAGGTGGAACATGCCCTTGAGCGCACGCCCGGGCTTTCGCGATCGCGCCGCGCGCGGCTTCACGCTCGTCGAGATGCTGGTCGCGCTCGTCGTGCTGTCCGTGGGCATGTTCGGCGTCGCAAACCTCTTCGTCATGACGGTTCAGGCGAATGCGAGCTCCACTTCGCGTCTGCTCGCAGTCGATCTGGTAGGCGATCTGGCGGACCGCATCCGCGCCAACCGCACGGCCGGCGCTGCGTACGCCGGGGCCGCTGCCAACAACAACTGCGCGGGGGGCGCGCTTGGCGCGACCAACTGCTCGCCGGCCCAGATGGCGGCCAACGATCTCTTCCTGTGGCAGCGGCAGATCGCTGCGGCCTGGCCTGGGGGCACGGCGACGTCCTCCGTCGTCTACACCGCGGGGACGCCGGCGACCTACACCATCACGATCAACTGGCAGGAGCCGGGCAGCGCGCAGCCGCTGTCCTGCGTCCTGAACGTGCAGTTATGACGGCCATGCATGCAAAGCCCCGCACGTTCCGTTCACCGCCATCCCGCGCCCGCGGCGTCGGCCTGGTGGAGATCATGGTCGCCTCGGCGATCGCAGCGATCGTCATCATCGGCACGGTGCAGGTGTACTCGGACAGCCGCAAAACGTACACGGTTCATGAAGCGGAATCGCAGCTGGAAGAGAACGCGCGCTACGCGTTTTCGGTGATGGAGCCGGACATCCGCATGGCGAGCTACTGGGGCCTGATGAAGGGCTCCGTCGGCATCGTCGGGGCCGCAGCGCAGACCTCGGCCGCCGCCACCGCGCTCGCGGGCACCAGCGCAACCGCGTGCGGTACGAATTTCAGCGTTGACCTGGCGACCACGCTCGAGGGCAACGATGGCGGTTACGGTCTGCCGTGCGCCGCATTCGACGCACTGCCGATGCCGTCCGCCGACACATTGACGGTGCGGCGCGCCTCGTTCACGCCGAGCACGGTTGCCGCCGGCACCGTGGGGCCGCTGCGCATCTGCTCGACGCGCCTCGCGGCGACGGTCGTCAACACCGCTGCCGGGTGTACCGCGGCGCCGGCCGGCCTGGTGAGCGATCTCATCGTGCACACGTACTACGTCGATCAGGATTCGGCGCGCACCGCCGGGGTGCCGACGCTGTTCCGCAAGACGCTGAATGCGACGCCCACGTTCCAGGACGATGAGATCCTGCCGGGCGTCGAGGACCTGCAGGTGCAGTTCGGCGTCGATCCGACCGGCACCAGCGGGATCGCGACGCAGTACATCAATCCGCTCGCCGCGGGAGCGCTGCCAGTGACCGCGCAGATCGTGTCGGTGCGCATCTGGCTGCTGCTGCGCGCCGATTCGCAGGAGCAGGGATTTACGGACACGCGCACGTACCAGTACGCCGACCGCAGCCTGGCCAACGGCACGACCACGTCGCTCACTGCCGCCGGGGCAGCCGGCAAGGCGTACCAGCCAGGCGACAAGTACCGCCGACTGCTGGTTTCGCGCACGGTCATGATTCGCAATGCACTCGGAACCTGAGCGGATGCGCGCCATGTTTCATACACGACTCATTGAGCGAAGGCAGGGCGGCGCCGCGCTTCCGGTAGCGCTCCTGCTGCTGCTCGTCATCACGCTGCTCGCGGTCGCCGGCATGCGCTCGTCCGCCGTGGGCTTCCTCATGGCCGGCAATGAGCAATACCGGCAAAAGGCATTCATGGCGGCTGAATCCGGCATCGAGCAGGCGATGATCACCGGAACCTACAATCCGTCCGTGCCGACCGTCACGCTCACGGGCACGGTTCCGAACACGACCAGCGACGCCTACACGGCGAACATCCAGAGCGAGCTAGGCGGCGCGCCGCAGGGAGCCATCTGGGGCAGCAGCTGGAACAGCTTCTCCTCGTACCACTTCGAGGTGCAGAGCACGGGCACCTCGGTGCGCAACTCCCAAGCCACTCACAACCAGGGCGTCGGCATCATCGCCCCCTACACGCCGACCTTCTCCGGGCCGGGCGGCCTCTAACTTTTCTGCGGAGCACTCCCATGCGTCGTTCCATCAGTCTCGTTGCGCTCGGCGTTCTCGCATTGGCCGCACTCGGTGCGAATGCCGGTCCCGTGTTGCACAGCCTGCATCATCCGGACGTGGTCTCCACCGAACGCGGCATCGAGACCTCCTCGGATCTGGTCCTGCTGCCGAGCAGCGAGATCGGAAACATCACCGTCAACTACTGCGCGCAGTGCAAGTCCGTCACCTACGCCGTGACGCACGACACACAGTACTTCGTCGGCAGCGAGCGGATAACGCTCGCCGACCTGCACCATTACGTGGTTCCGGGTGAGTCGCGTTTCATGATGGTCTACGTCTCGCTCACCCAGCCCGTCGTGCGGCGCGTCGTCGTCGCCGGAACGCTTGGCGGCTCCCTGAAGCGACATTGAATCACTGCGTTCGAGTCATCACGCAACGAGATCGAGGATTGCGTATGTTTACACCGAAATCGTCGACAATTGCCCTGGCGGCGGGCCTGGTGCTCGGCTGCCTCGCCGGCAGCACGGCGCTCGCGGACGACACGGAGATCTTCTCCAGCGCCGTGGGCGGCAACATCGGCCCGAACATCATGTTCATCATCGACACCTCGGGCAGCATGTCCTCCCAGGTCACGACGCAGGTCGCCTACGACCCGACGCAGAGCTATAGCGGTTCCTGCAACACGAACTCCATCTATTACGTGGCCGGCACGACCGGCGGCGCGCCCAATTGCGGGTTCCGCTCGACGGCGTTTCCCGCGTCGAATCTGAAGTGCCAGGCGGCGATCGCCGCGCTGAACAACCAGGTGGGCTCGCCCGGGTTCTACAGCGACGATCTCGTGCAGTGGCATCGGTCCGGGACGACCAAGTACACGTACGCCTGGTCCGCCAATCTCTCGACCAACACCACGACCAACACCGATGTTGCCTGCAAGGGCGACTATCCTGTGAGCTCGCCTTTCCCGAGCACGTACAACGGGACGAACAACTCCGGCTCCAACGAGTGGACGACCGCCTCGAACAGGATCTACTGGTTCAACGGTTCGCCGACGCTTACCGCGTACACGCTCTATAGCGGCAACTACCTCAACTGGCTGAACTTCAACTCGACCGTTTCGCAGGGCACGCGCGAATCCGTGGTGCAGCAGGCCGCGACCAACCTCATCAACTCGATGGCAAACGTCAACATCGGTCTGATGCGCTACAGCGACAACGCGAGCGCGAACTTCAGCCTGAACGGTGACCTGGCGGCGCAGGGCGGCATGGTCGTCTATCCGATCTCGCCGATCTCGAGCAATCGGACCGGGCTCGTCAACGCGATCAACAGCTATTCGCCCGGCGGCTGGACGCCGCTCTCCGAGACGATGTTCGAGGCCTACCGCTACTTCAGCGGCGGCCAGGTGCAGTACGGCAACAACTCGATCGTGAACGGGCTGCCGTTCCCGAGCGTCGCGTCCTCGCGCGTCGGCGGGCTCATGAGCTCAAACCAGTATCAGACGCCGATGCAGTACTCCTGCCAGAAGAACTTCGTCGTGTTCCTGACGGACGGCCTGCCGACCCAGGACAACCAGGCCGACACGCTGATCCAGGGATTGCCGAACGAAGCGACGCTCGGTGGGCCCTGCGACGACACGACGCAGCCGCCCTACAGCAATCTCCCCGGCGGCTGGGGCCCGTCGACATCGGCGGGCAAGTGCCTGAGCGCGCTCACCAAGTACATGTTCAACTCGGACATGAGCTCGACGCTTGCCGGCCAGCAAAACGTTCAGACGTATTTCGTCGGTTTCGGCGACGATCCGCAGCTTGCGCAGGCCTTCGGTTACCTGCAGGCGGCTGCGACCAAGGGTGGCGGCCAGGCCTATTCGGCGGGCGACCTCGGAAGCCTGCAGACCGCGCTTACCAGCATCATCACGAACATCCTGCAGGTGTCGACGACGTTTACGGCCCCGACGGTCGCGGTCAACGCGTTCAACCGCACGCAGACGCTGAACGACCTGTACGTATCCGTCTTCCAGCCGAGCGGGGACTTCCACTGGCCGGGAAACGTCAAGCGCTACCTCGTGAGCAACGGCGTGATCGTCGATCAGAACGGCAACCCTGCCGTCGATCCCACGACCGGGTTCTTCAAGTCGAGCGCGCAGAGCTTCTGGTCGCCGACTCCCGATGGCTCGAGCATTCCGGCGGGCGGCGCTGCCAACCAGATTCCGAACTGGGACCCGAGCGCCTCGCCCAGCCGCAATCTGTACACGTACATCGGCACGAACCCGGCGGCGCCGATCGACCTGGCGTCCAACGCCATCTATTCGCTGGTGACGACCAACGCGCTCATCACGAACACCGTGCTCAATGTGGCGACGACGACCGACCATGACAACGTCATCAACTATGCGCGCGGCGAGGACATCAACGACGAGAACGGTAACTTCATCACCAACGAGCCGCGGCATGCGATGGGCGACCCGCTGCACGCACAGCCCGCGATCGTCATTTACGGCGGCTCGGTCGGCTCGCCGAACGTCAACGACGCCGTGATCTACGCGCCGACCAACGACGGCTTCCTGCATGCGTTCGACGTCAACGACGGGCACGAGCTCTGGGCGTTCATTCCGCAGGAGATCCTGCCGCAGCTCGTTGGCACGTATCTCAACGATCCCGTGTCCAACAAGCACTATGCGCTCGACGGCTCCGTGCGCGTGCTCAAGTACGACGTGAACGGCGACGGCATCGTGAATCCCGCGGACGGCGACAAGGTGATCATCTACTTCGGCCAGGGCCGCGGCGGCAGCAACTACTACGCGCTCGACGTCACCAACAAGAGCGCGCCGAAATTCATGTGGACGATCGGCCCGACGCAGCTGCCCGGCATCGGGCAGGCCTGGTCTACGCCCACGATCGCCCGCGTCCGCGTGGCGAGCGCGGCGCAGGTCAGCGTGCAGAAGGCCGTCGTCATTTTCGGCGGCGGCTACGACACCGCCGAGGAAAATCCGAGCTACACCGTCCAGGACAGCGTTGGCAACGGGATCTACATGATCGACGCGGTCTCCGGTGCTCTGCTGTGGCGCGCGGGTCTGACGGGAGCCGACCTGAATCTCACGCGCATGGACCACGCCATCCCGAGCGACATCGCGGTGCTCGATACCAACAGCGACGGGTTTGCCGACCGGATGTACGTCGGCGACCTCGGTGGGCAGCTGTGGCGCTTCGACATCACGAACGGCAATTCCCGTTCGACGCTGGTCGCGGGCGGCGTCATCGCCTCGCTCGGCACGCACGATGACTCGCCGACCACCGTGGCGGCCACGCGGCGCTTCTACAACGCGCCGGACGTGGCTATTGCGCAGAAGCGCGGCGTGCAACCGTACATGAACGTCGCGATCGGCTCGGGCTACCGGGGACACCCGCTCAACATCACGGCCGACGACCGCTTCTACTCCGTGCGCGACTACGCGCCGTTCACGGCACTCACGCAGACGCAGTACAACTCCTATACGGTCCTGCATGACGGGGACCTCACCGACATCACTTCGAGCGTGACGCCCACGGTTCCGACGAACTCGCCGGGATGGAAGCTGCTGCTCGACCAGCCGGGCAATGCCTGGATCGGCGAGAAGGTGCTGTCGACGGCGTCGACGTTCAACAACCAGATCCTGTTCACGACCTATACGCCGAACGTGAGCGCCGCGACGGACTCGTGCCAGCCGAGCATTGGCCTTAACAAGTTCTACGCGGTGAGCCTGTTTGACGGCAGCCCGGTGGCGAACCTCAACAACCACAACAACGCCGACGTCAGCGACCGGTCGACGTCGCTGGCCCAGTCAGGCATCGCGCCTTCGCTTGCCTTCCTGTTCCCGGCGCCGACGGGAACGAACGGACAGCCTCCGTCCGGCACGCAGAGCCCGGTGGTCTGCATGTCGGGTGTGGAGGTCCTGGGAGCCTGTCGCAACTTCCAGAGCCGCATCAAGACCTACTGGAACGAGGCGGACGCGCAATGATGGCGACAATACGCAGACACCGCCGATTGCGATCGAGTTGCGTGTCCGGGGCGCGCGCCGCCGGCGTGACCCTGATCGAGCTGCTCACGGTCATCGTGGTGGTCGCGATCCTCGCGACCATCGCGGTCGCCAGCTATCGCTCCTACCTCATCCGCGCCAACCGGTCCGAGGGCCGGAACCAGTTGCTGCGCGTCGAGGCGGCGGAGGAGAAGTACTTCGTGCAGAACGATACCTACACGGTCGATATCATCGACCCGCCCCCCGCGGGCCTCGGATTTGGCTCGGCAACGACGCCGAGCGGCTTTTATACGCTGGCCGTCGCGCCGGGTGCGACCGGCACGATTGCGACGTCCTACCAGGCGACCGCCACGGCGCAGGCCGGCCAGACCCAGGACAGCGCGACCTGCCAGGTCTTTTCCATCACGGATCAGGGCCAGCGGACTCCTGCGGATTCGACTGGGTGCTGGAAGTAGGAGTACGGCCGGCGCAAGCGTGCCGCCGAAACGCCTTCTCTACATCGCATCCTTCTTCGACACGCCGGCCGCGGCCGCCAGCGAGTAGTCGATCGCGTCGCCGGCGATCTTGACGTCGGCCGCCGCGGCATCGACGTCCGCCACGACATCCCCCAGGTCGTCGTCGTTCGTGTCCTCGGAGACATCATCGAGGTCATTGACGGCGTTGCCGAGCTCGTCGATGGCATCGTTGAGATCGCCCATCTTCAGTTGCGCATCGTTCACGCGCGCGTGTGCGTCCGCGAGCCGCGACTCGAGTTCCTCGACGCGCCTTTCCAGCTGCACATCGCGCGGCGACTGGCAGGAGGCGAGGGCGCAGGCGATCGCCAGCGAAAGGGCCGGAGTCGGGAGTCGTTTCATGCAGGCGGGTCCCTGTGGGCAGGCATGCTTAAGGAGGTGGTACCACGATACAATGGTAGCGCAGCCTGGAGCGGCGCGCGGAGGAGCGGGACATGGCGGAACGCGGGGCACGGATGGAAGTCGAGCGCACGCAGACCGGGGTGCGCATGGAGCGGCGCATCCTGAAGGTGCTCAAGGCGCTCGCGGAGTACAAGAACATGTCGCTCGGCGATCTGCTGGAGGGCATCGTGCTGCATGCGTTCGACGGCAAGATCGCCTTCTCGCCCGACACGCTGCGCAGGATCAAGGAGCTCAAGAGGATCTACGAGCTGGATCTCGACGCAACGGACAGCCATCGCCTCAGGGAACGGCCATGAACGGCGCGCAGTTCCTGGCGTCGCTCAGGACGATGGTCAAGGACGATAATCGACCTCGATGGCCGCACCCACGCGCGCGGCAAGCTCCGCGACACGCGCCGGCACGTCGTCCATTGTGGATGCCGACGACAGGGCATCGATCCCCTCGAACCTGAGATCGCCGGAACCCGAGGTGCCGAGATCGATGATCCGGCGCCTGTCCGTGGCCCGATCGATGAATGCCCGCGCTTGGGGTTCCGGCTTCATGTACTCCCAGGTGTGAATCAATACGATGGCGTTCCAGTCCGTTTCCTCGATACCCACGAGCCCCGAGACGTCGATGACCCTGATGTAGGCCGGCCGGTCCCGCAGACGCGCGACCAGTCCTTGAACAACTGCGTCCTTGAAGCGGCTCCCCTGGGTCGCGATCAGCACTTTCGGCTTCGAGCCGAGGCTGCCGACCTCGAAGGATGCAGCGTGGCTCATCGAATAGTGATCATGGTACCAGGTGAGAGATCCGAGCAGCGCCAGCGCCACGACGCCCGAAATCCAAAGAACTTTCCGCCAACCTGCCATCATCGCATCACACGCTCCCTGATATCTGCGGACGCAGGCTGTACGCTCCGTGGAGGCGCCGGTAGTCGGACAATCCGCAATGGACGAGCGCGCTCAACCGGTCCAGTGGACGACGCCGGCCCAGGCGGTGATCAGCACCAGCAGGCCGAACGCGATCCGGTACCAGGCGAAGGGCACGAACGTGTGTGTCGCGATATAGCCCAACAGCCAGCGCACGCACAGAAACGCGGCGACGAACGCCGTGACCATGCCGACCGCCCACATGCCGAGGTCCTGGCTCACGAGCAGCGTGCGTTCCTTATAGAGGGAATAGAGCGATGCGATGCCGAGCGTCGGGATGGCGAGATAGAAGGTGAACTCGGTCGCGACCTGCCGCGAAAGGCCGAACAGCATGCTGCCGATGATCGTCGCACCCGACCGGCTCGTGCCGGGCACCAGCGCGAAGCACTGCGCGAAGCCCACCTTGAGGGCGTCGAGCGCCGTCATGTCGTCGACCGAGACGATGCGTACCCGGTGGTTGCGGCGTTCGGCCCACAGAATAATGAGTCCGCCGAGGATGAAGGTCGCGGCGACCGTCGGGGCGTTGAACAGGTGCGCCTTCAGCGCCTCGCCAAACAGAAGTCCGAGCGCCGCGAGCGGCACGAATGCGATGGCGACGTTCACCAGGAGGCGCTGCGAGCTGGCGTCGCGCGTAGCGGTGGCGAGCACCGTCCAGATCTTGCGGCGGAACTCCCACACGACCGCCAGGATGGCGCCCGACTGGATGACGATCTCGAAAAGCTTGCCGCGCTCGTCGTTGAAGTCGAGGAGCGACCCGGCGAGGATCAGGTGGCCGGTGCTCGAGACCGGCAGGAACTCAGTGAGTCCTTCGACGATCCCGAGGATCGCGGCTTTCACCAGAAGCGCGATATCCACCCGTACCTCCCACAGCAAGCGATGCGGGATGATACCGAATTCGCGAGTAAAGATTTCCTTAGCCCTCGATCAATATTCCTGTTTGTTCGCGCGACCGGCGGGGCGCAGAGTGGCCACAGGTTGGCAGGGCGGCGGCGACGCAGCCCACAGTACAGAGGGCGGCGATTATGAGTGAGCGAAAGTCCAGTCTCCCCGAAATCATCCTCGCGCGACTCGCCGCCGGCGCAGTGCCGGTCGATGGCATATTCTGGCTCGAAAGACCGCGCAGCTCGTGGATTGAGCGTGGCCGGCGGCGCGCGCCGATCCGCGGCACCGACGACGCCTCTGCGCCGGACGCAATCGGGCCGGCGCCGGGCAAGTGCGCGGATTGCATCTGACCGCAGGGACAGCGCGTGTACGAGCTCTACATCGCCAACAAGAACTACTCTTCGTGGTCATTGCGGCCCTGGGCCCTGATGCGGGAGCTCGCGATCCCGTTCGTCGAGCGGCTGGTGCCGTTCGCTGGGACATCGAGCTGGGTCCCATTCCGCAAGTTTTCGCCGACCGGCCGCGTGCCCTGTCTCAACGATCGCGGCACGGTCGTCTGGGACTCGCTCGCCATCACGGAGTATCTGGCGGAACGTCATGCACGCGTGTGGCCGGAGGACGCGAAGGCGCGTGCCTGGGCCCGAAGCGCGGCGGCGGAGATGCACTCGAGCTTTGCGGAGTTGCGCGCCCGCTGCACCATGAACTGCGGAATCCGGGTGCGCCTGCGCGAGGTCACGCCCGCTCTGCAGAAAGACATCGAACGGCTGCGCGAGCTGTGGAGCGAGGGCGTCGCACGCTTTGGCGGCCCGTACCTCGCCGGCGATGCATTCAGTGCCGTCGACGCATTCTTTGCCCCGGTCGCATTCCGCGCGCAGACCTACAACCTCGAGCTCGATGAGGCTTCGTCGGGCTACGTCCAGAGACTGCTGCGGCTACCGTCGCTCAGGAACTGGTATGCCGACGCGCTCGCGGAAACCTGGCGCGAACCGCTTCACGAGGCGGAGGCGCGGGACTCGGGTTCCCTGCTCGAAGACCTGCGCGCACAGTCGGGTCCGGATGCAAAGAAAGCGCTGTGACGCGTGCATCTGCGCGCGTCATCACTCCCAGGCAGCCGCACCCAGAGGGGCGGTACCGTCGTATCGGCGTATACCCGAACAGATTCGAGACGTATTCGATCGCGGTCAGACCGAGGCGCCTGACCGCATCGCGGCCGGACGCTCACCGAGGTGACGGCCGGACTCTTCGGGAAGGTCAAAATGGCGATCGTCGGGCGCTGGCCGCGGGCGGGCTGCAGAGAAAATATTTTCCTCGCCGCGCAACCGGATGCCCGGCACCACGGAACCTACCGCGACCACTGCAACAGAAGGATCGATGCATGCCGCGGAATATTTGGCGGACCGCGCCGGTGACCGCGCTCCTCGTCGCCGGCTGCGCGGGCAACGGTGAAGGGCTCGATGCCAACGGGCGTCCGCTCACCGGCGGCCCCGCGCCCCTGGTGCCGGAGCTCGCGTCGATTCAGCAGAACGTGTTCACGCCGATTTGCAGCGCGTGTCACGCTGGCGCGGCCGCACCGCTCGGCTTCCGTCTCGATGCGAGCTCCGCCTATGCGATGCTCGTCAACGCGCCGAGCGTCGAGGTTCCCTCGCTCCTGCGCGTCGTTCCGGGCAATCCCGACGCGAGCTACCTGATAGAGAAGCTCGAAGGACACGCCGCGGTGGGCGGACAGATGCCGCTCGGCCAGCCGCCGCTCCCGCAGGCGACGATCGATGTCATCCGGCAATGGATCACGGACGGAGCGCAGTCCGGAGCGCCGGTGGCGACCGTCGCGCAACGCGTGCGCATCCGTGCCATCTCGCCGCTCGACGGACAAACCCTTTTCGAGCCCCCGGTGGACATCGTGGTTGCGGCCGATGGCGAGCTCGACACCACCTCGATCGATTCAAACACGGTTTCACTGGTCCGCCGCGGCGGCGATGGCAGCGTTAGCGACGGCACGGAAGCCGTCATTGCGGATGTCCGAATCCGCGTGCGCTCGCTCGATCCGACAGTGCTCACGTTCTCGCGTCCGGGTGGGCGCTGGGACGCGGGCCGCTATCAGCTGACCATCGCCGGCCGCGGGGCCGATCGCGGGCGGAACGTCGCCGCGGACCGCAACGGAGCCGCGATCGATGGCGCAGGCAGCGGCGGCGCCAGCGACTTCGTGCTGCAATTCACCCTGGAGGCGACGCCGTGAGCTCAAAGCTGCTGCCGCTCGCGCTCTGTGCGTTCATATGCACGGTGGCGCATGCGGAACCGTACTTCGCCGTCCAGCAGGGCCTGAAGTGCATGGCCTGCCATGTCAATCCGACGGGCGGCGGCATGCGCAACGTCTACGGCGAAACCTGGGGACAGACCGTGCTGCCCGCGAGGTACATTGCGGCCGACGGCGCCGAGCCCTGGACCGGCGAGCTCAACCGCTACGTGGCACTGGGCGGAAATCTGCGCGCCGATGCGAGCGTCACCGACATTCCGCATCAAAAGACGCAGACGGCCTTCGACGTCGAGGAGATGCGCGTCTATCTCGAGGTGCGTGCCATTCCGGATCGACTGTCGGTCTACGTCGACCAGCGCATCGCGCCTGGCGGCAGCATCAACTCGGAAGCCTACGGCCGCCTGTGGTTCCACGAGCATCACCTGTACGTGAAGGCTGGCCAGATGTACCTGCCCTACGGACTGCGGCTGCAGGACGATACCGCCTTCATCCGCCAGGTTCCCGGAATCAACTTTGCGACGCCCGATCGCGGCGTCGAGCTGGGACTCGAGACGGATCAGTGGAGCGCGCAGTTCACGATGTCGAACGGTACTGCGGGAGGGCCCGCCGCGGGCAGCGGCAAGCAATACAGCCTGCGTGCCGAGTACGTGCGATCTCTTGGCCGCATCGGCGCCAGCTTCAATCTGAACGACGCGGCCGCGGGCAAGCGGCAAATGCAGAATCTCTTTGCCGGGCTGAGAACGGGGCCGGTGGCCTGGCTGGGCGAGGCTGACTACATCGTCGACGATAGCCTGGGTCCGCGCCGCAAGCAGGCGCTGGGACTGGTCGAGGCGGACTGGAGGATCCGGCAGGGCCACAATCTCAAGCTGACCGCCGAATACTTCGATCCCGACATCGACGTCAGCAACGACGCGCAGAACCGCTTCAGCCTGGTGTGGGAGTTCACGCCGATGCAGTTCGTGCAGCTGCGCATCGGGGCACGCAATTACGACGGCATCCCGCAGAACGACCTCGAGAACCGGCGCGTCCTGTTCGCGCAGCTGAACGGTTACTTCTGAGCCGGATCCTGATAGCGTGGTCCAGAACTTCGGGGTGCCCGGCGCGTCGGAGCGTCCACCATGGCGGGCGGCACGATGACAACAAGGAGGCTCCTGTCGATCACGGCCTGCGGCATCGGCGCGATTGCCGCGCTGATGCCCGTGCACGCGAGGGCCGGCGAGCGCTGGGGCGGCTCCCTCGCTCTGACCACCGACTATCGACTGCGCGGCATCTCGCAGAGCGACGAATCGCCGGCGGTGCAGATTGACCTGCACTACGACGCAGCGTCAGGCTGGCTTGCCGGCTTGTGGGCGTCGACGATCCGGCGCAACCGGTATCAACCGACGAGCGGCGAGGTCGACGCGTTGGTCGGCTACCGCTGGGCGATCGACTCCGATTGGAGCGCGAAGCTCACCGCAGTGCACTACATGTATCCATGGGACTCGCTTGCGCACTCCTACGACTACAATGAGCTGATTGCCGCTACGGCTTACCGGGACCGCGCGTTCCTCACGGTCGCGTACTCGCCGGACGCGGTGCCATTTCCGGCCCGCTGGCAGGCCGGACGACCCGCGGCGCTTTCCTATGAGCTGACGCTACGCCTCCCGCTGGCGGCCAGTCTTTTCGGCTCAGGGGGTGTCGGTCATTACCAGTTGCACGACCAGCAGGCGTCGAGCTACTGGTACTGGAGTGCCGGTCTCGGCTATGGGCTCGAGCGCCTGCATTTCGATCTCACCTACTTCGGGACCAGCAGTATCGCCAACTCCTTGTTTTATGACGAAGTTGCAGGCAACCGCTGGGCGGGGACCGTGACCTGGAGCTTCTGAGGTGGCATCCGTGCCTGCAACCTTTTCGGTGCGGCAGGGCACTTACGGCACGCAGCTACATGAGTTGACCCAGGTTCGAGACGCAATGCGACCGACAGCAGCAAATTCCCAGTCAGCAGAGGCCCGCAAGCACGCGGATGACCGCGAGCAGGGGCTGATCGCGTGCGTCGCCCGGCGCGACCGCAAGGCGTTCGAGGAGCTGTACCTGCTCTACCATCGAAGGCTCGCGCGTTTCCTGATGCGGCTCGCGCCCCGCTACGAAATCGCCGAAGAGGTCATCAACGACACGTTCTGGATCGTATGGCGCAAGGCGGGGAATTTTCGCGGCGATTCGCGGGTTTCCACCTGGATCATGGGCATTGCATACCGGCGCGCGATGAAGTCGCTGCGCCGGGAGCACGCGCACACGCAGGCCGAGCAAGGCGACCCGTCCGCGTTCAGCTCGCCGAGCGAGGAGCCTGCGAAAGCCGAAGAGCTCGAGGACTGGATCACGCAGGGATTGCGGCAGCTGCCGCTCGAGCAGCGCATGGCGATCGAGCTCGCGTACTACCTCGGCCATTCCTACGAGGAGATCGCTGCGATCATGGATTGTCCGGCGACGACCGTGAAAGCCCGCATGTTCCACGCCCGTGCACGCCTGCGTAGCGCGCTGCCCGGGCTCGGCGGTTACCGGGAGGAGTCATGATCCGGGGCGCGAATTCGGCGCAACACGGCGAGAGCTGGGATCTCATTCCATGGCTGGTGAACGGCCGTCTCTCTGACGCGGAGCGCGCGGCGGTCGAGGCACACCTGCCGGATTGCGAGCAGTGCCGGCGCGAAGTGGACGCGCAGCGCCACTTGCGGGAGGCCATCGCCGAGGACAATCGCATCGACTGCGTCCCCAGCGCCTCGCTGCAACGCTTGTGGGTGCGTATCGATGCGGGCGAGTCGGAGGAGGGTGCACTCCGGCCGGAGCCGAACTCCCGTCGCTCGCCCGTGCAGCGGCGGCCGGACCCGTGGGTCGGGACGCGGTGGCTCGTGGCCGCCGTGGTCGTCGAGGCGATCGGACTCGGTATTTTCGGTGCGGCGTGGCTGTCATCGAGCGCATCGCAGCCAACGCCGACGGCCGAGTATCGAACGGTGACTTCGCCTGCTGGCGCGCCGCCGGCGGGCGCCGTCGTCCGCGCGGTGTTTGCCGGCGGCCTCACGCTCGCCGAAATGCAAAACCTGCTGCGCGATGCCGGCCTGCGAATCGTATCCGGGCCGACGGAGGCTGGCGTCTATTCGCTTGCGCCGGCACAACCGATGGACGCGACGCACGTCGCAGGCGCGCTTGCGCGCTTGCGCGCCGCTCATGGCGTCCGGTTTGCGGAGCCGATCGGGGATCTGGCGCTCGACGCTGCCGGCGCGCCTCGATGACGTTGCGCTGGACAGCGCTGGTGGCAGCCGCCTTCCTGGCCGGCTGCGCAATCACGGCTGGCCGGCGCGACGATGGACGAATGGACGCGGCCGCGCGCTTCGCGCCGGAGCGGCTCATCGTCGTGACGGTCGCCAACGACTCCGCCGACATCGCAAACCGCGCCGGCTCGACACCCCGCGGCTACGACGGATTCCAGCGTTACGGGGTGAGCTCGACGGCGCGCGCGACCGTGGCCGCGCTCGCCCGGGATTATGGGCTCAAGGAAGTTGCGGCCTGGCCGATCGCGCCGCTCAGAATGCATTGCGTCGTGTTCGCGATCGCGGACGGGACCTCGCGCGCGGAGCTGCTCGGACGGCTCGCGCACGAGAGCCGGGTCAGGCTGGCTGAGCCCATGAGTACCTTCGGTACCCTGGGGGAGAGCTACAACGATCCTTACTTCAGCCTGCAACGCGGATTCGAGCGCATCGACGCGGCCAGCGCCCAGCGCTGGTCGCGGGGCGACGGCGTGCGCGTGGCGATCGTCGACACCGGCATCGACGCGACCCACCCCGAGCTCAGGGACCGCGTCGTCGTGACGCGCAACTTTGTCGACGCCGACAACACGCAGTTCCTGCGCGACCGGCATGGTACCGAGGTCGCCGGTGTAATCGCGGCCGCCGCCAATAATCACCTAGGCATCGTGGGCGTCGCGCCGGGCGTGAAGCTGCTGTCATTGAAGGCCTGCTGGCAGATCGCGGCCGACCGGGACGCGGCGCGCTGCAATTCGTTCACGCTTGCCCGGGCGCTGGTCGCGGCGCTGGAGGACCGAGCGCAGGTAGTGAATCTCAGCCTCGCGGGGCCGGCGGACCCGCTGCTCGCGGCGCTCGTCGAGCAGGGGGAACGTCGCGGGATCATTTTCGTCGGCGCCGTTCCCCAGGGGCCCGCGCGGAATTCGCCGAGCTTTCCCGCCGGCGTCGCGGGCGTGCTTGCGGTCGACACCGCCGAGGGCCACGCGCCCACCGACGGGCCTTTGCTGGCTCCCGGGCGCGAGATTCTCACGCTGACGCCGCAGGGCCACTACGATTTTGCCTCGGGCTCTTCGCTCGCGACCGCGCACGTGACGGGCACTGTCGCGCTGCTGCTCGCCGGGCGGCGGCACCTCGATCGCGCGTCGATCTACGCCCTGTTGAGCCGGACCAGTACGCGCTCCGTCGGCACCGACGGCGTGGTGGAATCGATCAATGCCTGCGCCGCGCTCGCGAGCGTCCTCGGCCAGGGTGGGTGCGACGACTCTGCGCTCGCGGCGAACAGTGCCGTGGGCGCCGCCGTACCGATCACGGTCGCACAACCCGTTGAGGCGCACTGATCCGCCCGGTGCGGGCGCGCCGTGGCGTTGTGCCTTCGGTCCGGGCAACATCCTTCCTCGCCCAACTCGCGGTGAGGTCAGGATCATGCGTTTCGTCATCGAAGCCGTCGGCTGGATCGGCGCGGCACTGGTGCTCATTGCCTACGCGCTGCTCTCGAGCGGACGGCTGACGGGCCGCTCGGCCGCCTATCAGCTGATGAATGTCATCGGCGCCGCGGGTTTCGTCGTCAACAGCGGTTGGAACGGCGCGCTGCCATCCGCGGCGCTGAACGTCGTGTGGATGGGTATTGGTGTGGCCGCGCTGGTTCGCGAGCGTAAGAAGCCGACGGCAGATCAGTGACACCGCCGATCCTCATTCTCACGGCGCTGCACGCAGTCGGGCGAGCTCGGCCAGCAGCGCGCGCGGCGATACCGGCCGGCCGAGAAACCGCTGCAGCAGCTCGCGCGTGTTGCGCTGCGAGCCGAAACGCAGCAGCTGCCGGGACAGCAGGGGATACCAGCGGGGATTCCCGGTGTCGATGGAGCCCAGGACCTTCTTCAAGTGTTCCCGCAGATCGGCAGTCAGCACGGCGCCGAGCCCGTAGTTCACCATGTAGCCGGGAAGATCGACGAGCTGCACGCGCACGGCCCACCAGGACAGCTCCGGGTGCGGCGCGATGTTGAGGTAACGCCTGGCGAGGTCGCTCCAGACGGCGTTCGGATCGCTGCCGGGAGCCTCGAGCATCCGGATCTCGAACAGCGCCCAGGCCACATCCAGCATGACGCTGCCATACAGAGCGCGCAGCGAGGCGCGTTCCGGTGCGCTGCGCCCGAGGTAGCGGCGCTGCCACGCGGGTTCGTACGTGCTCCACGAGGAAACGTCTGCGAACGCTTCCGTGAACAGATCTTCCGGCCAGTCGACATACGCGGGCCGGTTACGGATGGCGGAGATGTGCACCGCATGGCCGTTCTCGTGCACCAGCTCATTGAGGGACGACAGGCCGCCGCGCGAGTAGGTCGCAAGCACGCGGGCAACGGTCGGTTGCCAGCGGCCGTCGGCCCAGCGCCCGTGCACGACGAAATCGGTGTAGGCGACCGAGGACTTGCCCGGCCGCGGATCGAGGTCGTCGATGACACCGAGGCTTTTGAGATTCGCGCCGAGATCGAGGTAGAAGCGTTCATTGATGCTCTCGAGCGATTCGCGCGGAATGGCCGCGGCCAGCAGACGGTCCGCTTCGCCCGTCGCGTAGCGGTAGTCCCAGGGTTCCACCGGCGGGCCTGCATCGACGCTGCGCCAGGCTTCGAGAATCTGCTCGAGCCAGCGCTCGACATCGGCGCCCTGTACGCCGAGGGAACGCGCGGCGGCGTCAAGCTGCGAGCCGTGCTTCGCGGCATCCGCGGCGGTGAGCGCGACCAGGCGCCGATACGCGCTGTCGGCCTCATCCTTGCCGTTGACGGCGGTCCACAAGGGGAGGAAGGCAAGAAACAGCGCCTTGCGTTGCCCGGCGTCATCGAGTTGCGACAGGAGCCCGAGCGCCGACGCTCGATCGATGCTGTCGTTGCCGAAAGCGATGTTGTTGCCCTTCTCGACGAAGCACTGGACCAGCGCCGCGCGCAGCCTGGCGTAGTCGGCGTCGCGTTGCCCGGCGTCGTCGCAGGCGGGTGCCTGCCCGGCGCCTAGCGCCGCTGCCTCGGCGAAGGAGTCGAGCTTGCGCCGCAGGACCGCGACGACGCGAGCATCAGCCGGCGCCAGATGCTGACCCGACAATGCTGCCAGCTCGATTCGAAGTTGATCGGACTTGGCGCGGACGATTCGCTCCCAGGCGTCACGCCCCCGATTGCGAAAGCTCGCGACGGAGCCCGCGTCGATGGCACCCTCAATGCTCGTAGCATCGTTGAGATCGGCGTAGGTCGTCTCAGCGCGCCTCACCAGGTTCGAAGAGCCCGTGGCATCGGCGATCGCCGTGCACGAGAAGTACAAGATGAGGAAACTGCAGGCGCGGGTTGTCAGCATTGCAGCAGCGTAGCAGGCGGCCAATACCGATGCTGGCCGACGCTCAATCGCCGACGCTCAATGGCCGACGACATTGGCAGTCCCGCATTCTGTCCCTCTAGTTTTCTTCCGACCGCTGCCCATTCGAGGATCCCTCAATGCGACTACCCCCTGGCGTTGGAGCTCGTGATTTCGCACAGGCTCTTGGCGGTTTCGAGCGCGCGGTCGGCAAGGGCTGGGTCTTCACCTCCGACGGGGACCTCGATCTCTACCGCGACGCTTACTCGCTCTTCTGGGGCGAAGATGAGGAGCGCAGGGCATCGGCGGCGGTCGCGCCGCGATCAAGGAGCTCATCCGCGTTTGCGCCGAGCACGGCTGGGGAGAGTACCGGACCGCGCCCGCGTTCATCGACACGGCGCTCGACACTTACTCGTACAACAACCACGTGCTGAGGCGCTTCAACGAGACGCTCAAGGACGCGCTCGACCCGAAGGGCATCTTCTCCGCCGGACGCCATGGCATCTGGCCGAACCATCGGCGTGGCACGCGCCGGGCCGATTCCGCTCAGTGATGTTTTTCGGCGCGCAGGTCGCGCTTCATCTGGCCGTAATCGACCTTGCGGATCTCCTGGATGTGGCAGCGATCCTCGCCGGCCTTCACGTAGTCGAAGCCGCGCATGACCGTGCTCGACGTCGCGCTCAGCTGCAGGCTCTGGACAAACGGCAACTGGTGACAGTAAGGCTCGACCGTCAGCAGATAGGCGTCGTTGATGCCGAGAAAGATCACGACGTGCTGGTTGTCGAGCGCGTTCCATCCGCTCAGGCGGCCGAGGTAATTGAAGTGGTCGATGGGCGGCCCCGCGTAGCGGCTGTACCGGTCGAAGGACTCATGCGGGGGTTCGCCTGCCGTCATGCCGGCGCAGGCGCCGAGGAACACCGCGAGCGCAGTGACTGCGCTCGAGAGCATCGAGCACGTCCGAATATCCATGGTGATTCTCCTTGTACTGGTTGCGGCGCCGCAATTCGGCGATGATTCGCCCCCAGCTACGATTCTTCACCTCCTCTGCGGCCTCCGCGTCCGGATTTCCCCTGATGAAAGCATCCACCCTCGTACGCCTGACTCAACTCGGATTCTGGGCGGCCTTTCTCGCCACGCTCGGGGGCGCGTTGATGCCGCCGACGACTCCCGGAATCGATTTCCTGCCTTGGGACAAGGCCGAGCACTTCGTCGGGTTCTACGTTCTGACGACGCTCGCAGTGCTCGCGTTCCCGCGGCGCTCGCTCGTCGCAATCGCGCTCCTGCTGTGCGCATTTGGTGGATTGATCGAACTGGTCCAGGCGCTGCCGATCGTCCACCGCGACGCCGAGTGGGGCGACTGGTTGGCCGACTCGGTGGCGATTGTCTCAGTGCTCGCGCCGATGGCGCTCGTGCGTTGGCGCGCCGCGTTCCGGCGCTGACCACGGGCAGCTAGGTTTCGAGGCTCCGCAGGGCCTCGAGGAGCTTCTGCACCGGCGGCGGAATGGAACTCCGGCGCCGGCGAAACACGAAGAAGCGCCTCTGCATCGCCATCTGAGTTACCGGGAGCGGCCGGATGAGTCCGGCCGCCTGCTCGGCCGTGAACAACGGCTCGGGCAGCCAGCCGAGAAATTGAGTGCGCGCGACCATCGCCTTGATGACGGCCGGGAAACGCGTCTCGACCGCCACCCGCGGTGGCGCAACCCCCAGCTTTGCAGTCAAGGCCATGAACTGCCGGCGCGGCTCCGCTTCCGCCGGCGGCATGACCCAGGCCATGTCGGCGAGGTCGTGCATCGAGAGCGGTCCGCGTCCCTGCAGCGGATGCTGCGCGGCGGAGATCACGGAGTAGCGGTCCGTGAACTTGTGTTCCGCGACCTGAACGATGTCCTGGTCTTCCGCAATGGGGCCGGAGATTGCCACGTCGACGGCGTTATTGGTGAGCGCTACTGCGAGCACGTCCTCTACCGCCTCCGTGATCTGCACCTGCAGGTTCGGCCAGCGTGTCAGGATTTTCTCGAGCACCGACGGCAGCAGCATGATCGCAGCGCTAGCCACTGCGCCGATACGGAGCGTCCCCTGTCCCAGCCCCCGCAACGCGTTGATCTGCTCGATCGCGCGTGCGGCCTCCACGCTGAGCACGGTGGCGTGCGGCAGCAGGGCCTGGCCGAAGCTGGTGAGCTCCATGCCGGTGGAGCGGCGCTCGAACAGCGGTACCCCGAGCTGCACCTCGAGGCGATGGACGATGCGGCTGAGCGCCGGCTGCGTGATGTGGAGGGACTCGGCGGCGAGGCCCAGGCTCCCGGAATGCACGATGGCCAAAAACGCTTTGAGTTGGCGAGGGTCCAAAGCCATACCGAAATGTTATGGGTCCGGCGCTAATTGGCAATAGCCAGGCGTTGTATTTCGCGCAAAGAATGGCCGCGCCGTTCTGGGATCGACGGCGACGGGAGCGTGATGCCGAATCGAGCCGTGGCCTATTCTCGTGATGAGAACTCGAGGACCTTATCGCAACTCACGGTAAGGGAAGCCGTTTTTCAGATGCTCCGATCGTTCGGACTGACCACCGTCTTCGGCAATCCCGGCTCGACCGAACTGCCGATGTTCCGCGACTTTCCGTCGGATTTTCGCTACGTGCTGGGTCTGCAGGAGTCCATCGCAGTCGGCATGGCCGACGGCTTTGCGCAGGCAACACGCAACGCGGGGCTCGTCAATCTGCACTCGGCAACCGGCGTCGGCCACGCGCTCGGGAACATCTTCACTGCCTACCGGAACCAGACCCCACTGGTCATCACCGCCGGCCAGCAGGCGCGCTCGATTCTTCCGTTCGAGCCGTTCCTGTACGCCGAACAGGCAGCCGAGTTCCCGAAGCCGTACGTCAAGTGGAGCTGCGAGCCGGCGCGCGCAGAAGACGTGCCGGCGGCGATCGCGCGCGCCTACTACCTGGCCATGCAGGCGCCGCGCGGACCCACCTTCGTTTCGATTCCCGTCGACGACTGGGGACGGAGCTGCGAGCCGACCCCTGCGCGCAGAGTCAGCCGGGCG
>Ga0316620_10000168_pt1 | contig 25450 bp, 37 predicted proteins | sample OWC_Aug_M1_C1_D5_FD_207651 | JGI IMG/M metagenome (GOLD analysis project Ga0316620, IMG submission 207651) | Wetland soil microbial communities from Old Woman Creek delta, Ohio, United States - OWC_Aug_M1_C1_D5_B | ecosystem: Environmental > Terrestrial > Soil > Wetlands | place: USA: Ohio...
CGAAGATTATTGAGATTATATCTCCCCAAGGTAAAAGATCAAATCATCCCGGAAACGAAGCCAGAGAACTTGTAAAAAAATGGTTTGATTTTGCGAATAAAAAGGAGTAATTCATGCAACCACTGAATTCTACTCTCCTCCCGAACGAGTTCATCGACGAGTACCTTCCCGTCCTTCCCGGTTCCTGCGTCGCCGTCTTCCTGTTCCTGGCGCGCATGACGACCGGCTTCGCGCGCGACGTCCGCGAGCAGTGGACGAAGGCGGAGATCGCCGAGCGGAGCGGATATACAGAGAAGATCGTGAATGACGCTATAAACGTCTTGAAAGAGGAGGGCCTCGTCTGCGTCAAGGCGACGGCCGGCGGCCGGGGTCGCGGGAACAGCTACAGCCTCAACTATGATCCGGAGAAAAGGGGGGTAGAAATAAGGGGGGTTAAAAAAACCCCTGTAAAAATAGGGGCTTTACACGGTTTTTCAAACGACCTATTCTTGGATAGACCAGCCCCCGAACAACCGACAAGACCGGCTACGCCGGTTGCGCCGGCTACGCCGCCGCAAGCGTTGAAACAAACGAAACCTTCCAAATCAAAAAGAAGTGATGAAGAAAAGATGGCTTTCGACGCGACCTGGAAAGCCTTTGAGGCTGGCGGACAAAAGCTCTCCGGCTCACTACAGGCCAAGTCGATCTGGGAGATGATCGACCGAGTGAAGGATCGATCAGACTGGCCGAAGTTCCTGGCGAGGATGACGGGAAAGTTCATCGAGATACTAAGCAAGAAGCCGAAGGGGGTGGAGTGCATATCGAGCCAACCGAGGCTACCGCACATCCTCGCGGGTGAGAAGATTTGGGCGCGCGTGGAGCTGTTACTATCGAAAGCTCCGCAAGAAAATCGGCTCACCGACTGGGAGCGCAAGGAACTGAAGCGCATCGAGCGCGAGGAAGCGAAAGAGGCCGGGGTATGCTTCTGAACAACAAGCCGATACCAGTCAAGACGAAAAAAGAAAAAGAAGACGCCTGGCAGAAGTTGTGCCTCGCGTACGTAGACAAGGCCGAAGCCGTTTACAACCTCGGAGAAAAACTTGTCGCGAATCTCATGGGGATGGAATTAGACGGCGGGAAGTGCCCGAAGTGTTCGGAACCGTGGGTGAAGGTCAAGTTCGACAACCCGTTCGGCGCGGGAGAATACTACACACCGGCGTGCTACTGCTTTTACTCATGCCCTCGGTGCCGGAAGCAATTGTATCTCGCCCAGGCGAGCGGGAAGCTCGAGACGGCGAACTGGATGTGCACCAACTGCTCCTTCCCGCTCACGCAGGAGGCGGAGGAGATGGTTTTAAAGCAGTACGGGGAAAGTGAACTAGGACAAGTACGGCGCAAAATCATGCAGCGGTACTTCGATTCATTTAAGAGGTGAGGGGAGGAAATCATGCGTCACTGGATAGCTGGCCTGATAGTCTTCGCGGTGATTCTGGCGACGGCCTCCGGCTACACGGCCCTCGCCTACCTCATGGAAGAGCTGCACCGCCCGAAGCCGGTGACGAACGTCATGGCGCTCCCCTACAGCCAAGGCGCGCCGCGGGCTACGGACTACCGGGACGACGGGAAACCGGAGTGCGAGCGGAGGTGCGTCGACCCGCCCACGCTCTTCGAGTTCTTCGACGGTTTCACGTTCTCGGTTGGTCGGACCGGGAAGGCGACCTATTATTATCGCGGAGAAAAAATATTGGTAGATACCAAAAGAATACGAATTAAGGCTGGCGATAAAGATGATTAGGAGAAGAACATGAACTGCATATGCGGAGAAAAATTAAGAGAGATTCCTGCCGTCGTAAAAGGAGATCTGACCGTCATCCGCTGTCCTCTCTGCAAGCGAGCGATGGGTGCTTCTACGTGGGCGATGGCAGCCGATATGTGGGAATCATTCTTGATATACAAAGATGAGAGGAAGCGGGAGAATGAAAGAAGAAATAATCGGAGACGCGCGGCTCATACTCGGGGATGTTCTTAAAGTCCTGCGTCAACTTCCGGAAGAATCCATCAACTGTGTCATAACGAGCCCGCCATATTGGGGACTTCGCGATTATGGCGTCCCCGGTCAAATCGGTCTCGAGCACCGGCCCGAACTCTATATTCTTAAACTGAAAATCATTTTCAACCAGATTCGGCGGGTTTTGAGAACGGATGGCACTTGTTGGATTAACCTTGGAGATTCGTATGCCGGCGGCGGGAATGGTGCCCGCGACGAAACCAGATGGCCGAAGCAATCACGGAACGCAAACGGATATAAATCCATCCATGTCAAGAAGGGGTCCGGTTGCAAGCCGAAGGATCTCGTCGGCATTCCCTGGGCCGTCGCTTTTGCGCTCCGCGCCGCCGGGTGGTGGCTCCGCCAGGACATCATCTGGTCGAAGCCGAACACGATGCCGGAAAGCGTCAGGGACCGCTGCACGAAATCTCATGAGTATATCTTTCTCCTCACGAAGAACGCCCGATACTACTTCAATCAGAATGCCATCATGGAAAAAGCGAGTGAAAATACTCACGCGCGCGTTTCCCAGAATATCGCGGCTCAGATCGGTAGTTTTCGCGCAAACGGCGGCGCGAAAACGAACGGGCCGATGAAGACCGTGTTCCGGGGATCCAGCGCGAAGGTCGGGAAGAGGTCAGATGGCGTCAAGGCGAATGAGTCGTTCCTGGAATCGGTCGTACTCATGCCCGACAAGCGAAACAAACGCAGTGTCTGGGAGATCGCCCCGACGCCATTTAAGGAGGCCCACTTCGCCACCTTCCCTGAGAAACTCGTTGAGCCTTGTGTCCTCGCCGGTTGTCCTCCTGACGGGGTAGTCATGGATCCGTTCATGGGCTCTGGCACGACCGGGATTGTCGCGATCCGGCTCGGGAGAAAGTTTGTCGGTATCGAGTTGAAGCCGGAATACCTGGAGATGGCGAAACGGAGAATAAAAAAGGGCTGGGCTCATCAACCCCGCCTCTTCCCCGCCGCCGAGATCGAGCCCAAGCCGCAAGAGCTATTCCCCGCTTGTCCGCAAGAAGAAAATCCGCTATAATCGGAGGCGATATGAAACCGCTACTCGTCGGAGAGATAAACAGCCGGAACGACAACCCGGCCTTTGACTTGTACCCGCTCCCCCCAGAGGCCGCCGGCGGACGACTCTGCAAGCTCCTCGGTATAACCTCCCGCCAATACCTCCGCACCTTTGACCGGGTAAACCTCTGCCGCAATAAGTGGGTTGCCTCGGATGCGAAGATCGTCGCCAGACTCGTAAATCTCAACCGACCGGCGGTCATCCTCCTCGGTCGGAAGGTGGCCGCGGCCTTCGGGATGTCCGGCGCCGCGCCGTTTACGAAGACCGCCGTCAAGGTCGGGGGGCGCGGGACCGTCTTCTACACCATCCCCCACCCGAGCGGTCGGAACCGCGTCTGGAACGACCCCGCGAACGTGACCAGGCTCCGCCGCCTACTCTCGCCCATCCTTCGAGGCGCACATGGCTGATAAACAGAGCCCCAAGAAAAAAAGAAGCAAGGCGGGTGGCAGGCCATTCAAGCCGGGACAGAGCGGAAACCCTCTCGGCCGCCCGAAAAAAGGGCAGGCGTTCACCGACATCCTCCGCCAGGTCGGAGAATCAAGCGAAAAGCGGACCAGGGCCGGGAAAATCCGCTACAATCAGGCCCTCGCTATCAAGGTATGGGACAAGGCCCTGAAAGGAACCAGGTGGGCCTGTGAACTCATCTACAACCGCCTTGACGGAAAACCAGTCGAGACCGTCGACGCCAAGCTCAACATGACCTACTCGATAAAGAAGGCCGGGGAACCTCCGCAGGAATGAGCCAAGCGTGCGCGGTCAAGGTCGATCTCTCCGGTATCTGGGACATCACCAACAAGGCATACTGGAAATACCTCGATGACTTTCGGCGCTACCAGATATTCAAGGGCGGCGCCGGGGCCGGGAAGTCGGTTTTCCTATCGCAGCGCGACATTTATCACCTCTTGTCTATCCCCGGATACAACATCATGATTCTCCGCAAGATCGCGCGCGACAATCACGATACGACATTCGCGGAAATGAAAAAGGCGATATATTCCGGAGAGAACCTCAATCAGTTATTCAAGATAAACGAGAGCAAGGGGGCCGAGGAAATCGTCTGCCTCGTGAACGGGAACAAAGTCATCTTTCGCGGGCTGGATAACGTCAACCAGCTCAAGAGCACGACCTTCGAGACCGGAGACCTCGTTGAAATCCGCATCGAGGAGGCCGACGAGACGAGCGAGGAGGACTTCAACCAGCTCGACCTCCGGCTCCGCGGAATCGGTGAGATACCGAAGCACCTCGTCATGTCCTTCAATCCGATTGACGTGACGAGCTGGATAAAATCCCGCTTCTTTGACTGCGTTCTTGGCAAGGATGATGGTTTCATCTGCGAGACGACATATCACGACAACCGCTACCTCGATTCGGAGTATATCAAGAACCTCGAACGGCTCAAGAATATCGACTGGTACTACTACCAGGTCTATGTCCTCAATCAGTGGGGCGCCCGGACCGTGGCGCGGGTATTCGCCAATCTAAAGATTCATGACTTCGATATCCCTGACCGGAAGATGAAGAACCTGCGGGCCGGGGCTGACTTTGGATTCAATCATGCGTCGGCATTCGAGCGAGTTGGGTTCGTCGACGGTGAGATGTACATCTATTCAGAAGTCTACATGAAAAATAAGCTGAATCATGATTTCATCGAAGCCATAAAGAGAGTTCATCCAGCCTCTCTTCCGATTACTGGAGATAGCGCGAATCCGGATAAGATCGAAGAGGCGAATATCGCTGGACTCAATATGTATGGTGCCATCAAAGGAAAGGACAGCGTTCGGCAAGTAATCGATTGGATGAAATCGCTGCCGGCGATACATGTTCATGCAACAAATTGTCCGAATGCCGCGCGTGAGTTGACTAGATTTAAATATCGACAACTCAAGGACGGGAGGGTGATCGATGAGTTCGTTGAAATAGATGATGACACTGTTGCTGCAATACGGTATGCTGTAGAAGATATAGCGAATTATGGGCAGAACAAGGGAAAGAACATCTTCGCAGACGGAGCGGTGTCATGGTAGACGAAAAACTGAACGAGGCGCGGCTCAAGCTGGCGCAGCTCGTCGAGCGACCGCTTTTCCGCGGCCGGGAGATCATGCGAACGCGCCTGCAGGTCCAGGCCCTGGAAGAGGCCCAGCGCAGCATCCTGACGACGCTCGTCACGCGGTTTACCCAGATCGCCAAGGTCGTAGACAAGAACAACTACGCCGAATACGCAACGCAGGTATCGGCCGCATACGAGATGTACAACGGCAGGGCGGTCTACGGCGGGGAGATACTTCGCGGGATCGTCGACATTCGAGCGGCCTTCATCGGCGGGGAGGGCCTGTCGGTGTACGCGAAAAAGAAGGCGACCCAGGACTTCATCGACTCGCTGTTCAAGAAAAACAGACTGAACGGATCGCGGTTGATAAAGATGATCGAGACCGGAGAGCTTGAGGGCAGGAACCTCATCCTCATCCTCAAGGACGACGAGGCCAAGGTCCCGAAGGTTCGGACATTCGCCTGGTACACGAACAAGTACACGGTGACCGGCGACCCGCTCGACCCGGAAGAGGTGGCGAAGATCGAGTATAAGGTCAGAGGCGAGACAAAGAGCATCAACGTCAAGCAGTCGGTCTACGTCAAGCTCGGGGGGACCGACCTCGACCTGAACAAGACGCCGGGCCGCATCCACTGCGTGATGACCGACTTCGAGAACTTCTCCAGGGCGAAGTACGACCTCCGCAAGAACACCCACCTGTTCGGCCGCGTCCTCCCGAAGTGGAAGACCTTGACGAGCAAGGAGGCTGAGGACATCATGGAGGCGTTGCAGAAGCGCAACTTCGAGATCGGCTCCGCCTTCGCCGGTACCGCCGATATGGGACTGCTCGAGCCCACCGGATCGGCCGGCGCGTCAGTCGAGAAGGACGCGCTCCTCGCTTTGAAGTGCATATCGACTACGACCGGCGTCCCCATCTACTTCATGGCGTGGCCGGAGCTCATGAGCAACCGCTCCACGGCCGAGACCATGTTCGAGTCCATCAACGCCGCGACGAAGAAGGACCGCCTCATATGGGAGGAGTCGTTCCGCGAGCTCATCGAAAAGTGTATGGAGTTCTCCATCGACGCGGGGTACAAGGGGAACGAGATCCGCGGCGACTTCGAGGTCAAGCTCCCGCTCATATCCATCGAACAGCTCAAGCAACTCATCGAGGTCTGGAAGCCGCTGCAACAGGACGGCGATATCTCCCTGTTCACTTTCCGGAACATGCTGCCGGGGATCGACCCCGCGCGCGAGAAGCAGCTCGTCAAAGAGGAGCGTGAGGAAGCGGCCAAGGAAAGCCCGGAAGCTAACCACACCGTCGACGAGACTATCGAAGAGATGCGCGGCGAAGGCGGCGAGCCTCCGCTTGACAAGGAAGGCGCGGAGTAGTAAATCTAATCATAAAGGAGAAAGCGGACATGAAGAACGACGAGTTGGAAAGCATAAAACAGAGCGAGCGGCAAGGGAAATTGATAAGCACACACAATTTGGTTCCCGAGGGGAAGCCGATCGCGCGAAAGCACGTCGACCGCTTCGTGAATCGCCTTCAGGGAAAGCCGCTCCCGCCAGTCGAGGAAGACGAAGAGGACGAGGAAGAGCCCGAGGACTTCCTCGACAAAACGCAGAACAAGAAAAAGAAGCCGACGATAACGGAGTAGAACTATTCCGTACCCCAACGAGCACGCCGCGAGACTTATAAGCCCCGAAAGATTCGAGAAGGACTCCTTTCGCCGCAAGGCAATCGCCAGCGGGATTTCTATTATTGTCGGTCAACTCAAGGGACAGGATAAAACTACAGCGCAGGCGTACCGCTTTGACAAGGACGAGTTCACCCCCGAGCAGGCTAAGACGTGGCTCGACGAGCACAAGGTCAAGGCTATATCCTTCGAGCCGGCAAGCGGATCAAGGCGGGTTCAGGCGACGATGGCGCTCCGCTGTCAGGTCCAGGCGATGGCGGAGACGGAGATCATATCACACATTCCAGAACATACTCTCCGCAGGATTAGGGAGCGCGACCGGCATCCGACATTCCAGGCGTACTCGCTGGTTCACGAGGGGACGAGCACGCCGAAGATACTGTGCGGGCGTGCGAAGCCGACCGTCTGGGTGCGCGCGGCCGTGCAGAGCATCAAGAGCGCCGTACTGAAGGGGCTCCGGTTCTTCTTGGGCCACGGCCGGACGAACGACACGTCGGGCAGGGAACCCGTGGGCGAGGTGGTGGGGAACTTCGAGAAGGAAATCGACGGCCAGCTCCACCACGTCGTCATCGGGTACTTCCCGGACCCGCGCAAGGTCGAGAAGTGCGACGCATGCTCACACGAGGGGGAGTGGAACCTCACCGAGTACCAGGACCACTACGAGGCCGGCACCCTTGACCGGATGACCGGAATCGCGCTATACAATAGCCAGGAGCAGGAACCTGCGTTCCCGGGCGCGCGGCGCCTGGCGATGGTGCAGGCTTATGATAATTCCGGGGAGCAGAAGAAGGAGACGAAGATGGAGATCAACCTGGCGACCGCGAGCATCGACGAGATCAGGGCCGAGGTGAAGAGGCGGAACGTACTGCCCCGGCAGCTGTTCGCCGTCGAGGAGCTGAAGGAGGACAAGGACATCGAGAAGATCGTCAAGGACCTGGAGTCGGCCGCGAAGGCGCTCAAGGAGAAGGACGACAGGATAACCGCGATGTCCGAGGACCGAAAGAAGCTCGACGCGCAGATCGTCGCGTCCACCGCGAAGGACCGCCTGGTTAATCTCCTCAAGGACGAGAAGGTCACCGAGCGCCAGGAGAAGTACATCCTGCGCTCGTTCAAACCTGAGGGCGACGTCACGGACGCCGGACTCAAGAAGTACGTGGCTGACAAGCTCACTGATTATAAGGCGAATGCCGAGTTCTTCGGCGGGGCCGGCCAGGAGCAGGTCGAGCAGAGCAGCGGAACACAAGACACCACCGACCTCACGAAGAAGGATAACAACCCCCTTCTCGCTGAGGATTTGGAGTAACACATGTCTTTTCTTTGGCAAGACGTCGAGATATACGACGAACTCTGCGACGAACTCGGGCCCGATCCTGCCGCACTAACAAGCGGACAGGCGCGAGTCATCCAGGAGTGCTTCAGTTTCCTGTTGCAGACGCAGGAGGTCGCGAGCCAGGAGCTGACGCCGGTCTACCGGTGCCGCCAGGTCAAGGCGAGCAAGCGCGTCGGAACCGGCGAGGACATCCTGCACGGCGACCGGCTCTACGCCTACCCGCTGGGCGGGCTTCCGGTCACACAGTTCCAGGACTTCGAGGTCTCCCCGAACGCCGTCGGCGTCGCGGGGACCGACTTCGTGTTCTGCGGATGGGCCAAGGAGGACGCCCCGGCCGCGGCCGAGTTCGTCCTCATGAACTTCGACGGGACTCGTCCCGACCAACTCTTCTAAGGAGGGAGTATGAGCACCAAGCAGTTTTTCTGCAAGAACGACGCGCTGTTCATCGAACTCCTTGGCAAGGGGCTCGACAGGACGGCGACCGAGAAGGAAGTCACCCAGGTGAAACTGGCGGTGCAGGCGTTCATGCAGGCGCCGCAGAAGCAGATGACCGCCGCGATCCAGGCGATGAAGGCGAAGCTCCAGGCGGCGTCCGTCTCGACGGACTTCGTGCGGATGTTCTCCAGCGCCTTCAACGTCACCATGGACGCGCTGTACTTCGACAACGGGTGGGAGGCGGCCTTCCGCGAGGTACCGCGCGACGAGGGAAAGGACTTCTGGGAGATCGCGACCGCCCACAAGTCGATCACGTTCCGGCGCATCCCCGAGGGCCAGCGCATCAGGCTCGAGGAGATCAGCGGCGACAAAGTTTATGGGTACGTGGACTACTACGGCGGCGGGCTCGGGTTCTCCGACCGCATGATCCGCTTCCGGCAGCTCGCCATCATGTACGACCGCGCCTCGGCGTTCCGGAACGCGTTCTACACGAACAAGGCCGACAACCACTACGCGCTCCTCGCGGCAGCCGCGGCGCTCCTGGTGGTCGCCTGGCAGGGCGGGGCCGGAGACACGACCATCCAGAGGGACGTGCTCACCATCAACCAGGCCGCCTTCCAGCTCGGGAACCTCAACAAGGACAAGGGGTACGGCGACACGGCGACCATGCCGCTCATCATCTACGCCAACCCCGTGGACGAGGCGAGGATCGAGAGCGCGATGCGCGTGACCACGGACTACCTGACCGCCGGCAACCAGCGCGGAACGGCGGTAGGGCGCAGGCCGATCCAGCGCGTCTACACCTTCAACCAGTTCGTCGTCGGGGGCAGCCCGATCATGGTGCTTCCGGGGAACAAGCTCCAGCGGAACGAGGCGATGGCGCCGACCAGCTACGAGGCGCCGCAGGACATCCTCACGCTGAACCGGATGCAGTCCGTCTGGTCGATCTACGGCGCGGCCGTGGCCGACACGGACCAGGTCCTTCAGTTCACTCTCGGATAAGGTAAGAGACAGGAAACAGGCGGGCGCCGGAAAGGTGCCCGCTATTTTAAAGAGGAGAGCTTGAATGCCCACGCTGACGGTAGGGACGAACTCCTGGGTCACGGTAGCCGAGGCGAACACCTACTTCGACGAGAAGTACGGGGCCTCGGCGTGGGCAACCCTCGGGATACACGAGAAGGAGCGGCTCCTAATATCCGGCTACCGCTGGATCATGGCCCAGTCGTTCTTCTCGATCTCACCGGCGAGCACCGCCCCGGCGGTGAAACAGGCGCAGTGCGAGGCGGCCTGGTTCCTGTACATGCACAACGCGGCGCTGGAGAAGCGGCGCGGACTGTACGCGACTGGCGTCCGGCAGTTCGACATATCGGCGTTCTCGGAGACGCTGGCCGAGCCGGCGTTCCCGGAGTTCATAAAGGATCTGCTCGACGATTTCACCACAGGCATGGGTGGGACCTTCGGGACGGCGTCGAGGACGCTCGATGACTGATGACAGGGCACGAGAGGGAGATAAACAGGCGGGCGCGGGCGCTCGTCGATAAGCTATCTGCGACGACCGCGAGGCTTGACAGGATCGTCGCCGAGATGACGACCACGACCGAGACGTCGTCGACCTACTGGAACAGGATACAGCGGGAGGTCCGCGGGCTATACGAGGATGCCCGGAGGATCACCGCCAACTGGGCGAACGAGAACATTCCGGTCGTGTACCGGAACCGGATCAGGGAAGTACTGACGGATATGAAGAACAGAAAGATACCCCCGCCGAGAACAGTCAACCCCACCGACTTCATATCAACCAACCGCGCGCGCCAGTCGCTCTCCGCACTCCTCGCCGAGACCAACAGCTCATACATGACCGGGTTCCTAAGCGGGCGCAACACCATGATCCGCCTGGCCCGGCTGACGCAGCAGTACCGGCTCCGCGAGGATCAGATCGAGAGGTCGATCGAGCGCGGGTTCCAGGAAGGGGGGCCTGGGGTACGAGGCGGGATCGTGGGCAAGGGTAGCCTATACGGTGTCAAGCGGTCCATGATCGCCGAGCTCGCGAAGAAGGCGACGGACGGGAAGTACATCACCGTCATCGACAAGAACGGAAAGCAGCAGCAGTGGGACATCAAGGCGTACGCCGAGCTTGTCGCCCGGACGAAGATGAACGAGGCGACGACCCAGGCGACCATCAACGCGGCGGCCGACATCGGGACAGACCTCGTCGCCATATCCGTGCACAACACGACCTGCGCCGTCTGCGCGCCCTACGAGGGCAAGGTGTTCTCGCTGTCCGGGGAAGACCCGGACTTCCCGCCGGCGGAGGACCTCCCGCCGTTCCACCCGCGATGCCTCCACAGCCCCTACCCGATGATCAAGGAGGCGATGCAGGTGGACGGGTCGCTCCAGGGATACATCGACTTCTCGAACGGGGAGACCGACGAGCACCCGACGCGGACGAGCTTCATCCCTGTCTCACAGCGCGTGCAGGCATATAGTGCTGATCAGCCAAGAGATGAACACGGGAGATGGACTCCGGGAGGCGGAGATAAAGAAGAAAAAAGAGGCCATTTGTCTGATAAACAATATTCGTATGATGAACAAAAAAATATTGTGAAAGGTGATATTTCTGGAATAAGCGATGATGAGGCTGGCGAAACAGTTGATGCCTTTTCAGATTTCACTACGCAATATTATTCTGATATAAGAAAAGCATCAATCGGCAGTTCTGAAGATCAATATTTTATTGATGAAGCGAATAGAATAGAAAAATATATTGATAAAGCGCCCAAATACGATGGAGACGTATATAGATCAATAGGTCTTTCAAATGCCAATAAATTATCACAAGGTGATGAAATTGATATGCGCGGTATTTCCTCATGGACAAGCGATGTGGGTACTAGCGAACTATTTGCTGCAAATGCAAGATTAAGAGGTGATTTAGCAGTAACTTTTAAAATTAAAAATAGCAAAAATGGAGTCAGTATAAAACATTTTTCAAAGAGAAAACAAGAAAATGAAGTATTATTTTCAAAGAAACAAGCTTTTAAAATTAAAAATATAAATAATATTAATGAGATGCATCTAATAATTGAATTGGAGGAAATATGAAATTAATAGATAGATGGTTAAAAGATAAAAATCAAATAAAAATTATAAAAAAAGGAGATAAAAAAAGTGATAGAACGCTGGAGGACGCGCGGACGAGCTTCGTCCCGCTCGGAGACAGGGAGCTGAAATGATACTGAGGATCGGAGACATGCCTGAGGTCGAGCGGATGACGATGCCGGTCGCGGAAGAGAGAGAGAGGCGGAAGAAGGTGATCAACATACGGAACATGCCGAATGGCGCGGAAAAGACATGGGACTTCATCACCCGTATGGGTAGCCTGGACGGTAACGTGCTCGAGTACCGGGACTACTCTCGGGTAAATGGGGCATGGTCCGGTCAGCCGTGCTACGTAGTCGGTGCCGGTCCATCCCTCAAACATACGCTACCGGCGGTCGGCGGCTGGGAGTTCTTCAACGGGAAGCACACGATCGGGATCAATCACGTCATCGAGGACTACGACGGCTTCGAGTGGTTCTTCTTCCTCGACAAGCGGTTCCTGTCAATCACGAAGTACCCCATCAAGGAGTACAAGGGACTGCTCTTCGCCAACTGCACGAGCGGTATGAAGATGGCGGGGAACACGGTCGTATTCCACTGCACCCCGAGGCGACCGTCGACGAGGATGGAGGACGGGCTCCACGGCAGGCTCTCCGGGATAGCGGCCGTGAACCTGGCGCTCATCGCCGGGGCCGACCCGATATACCTGTTCGGCCTGGACCAGGGGAAGTTCCCGCTCACCGAGGAGAACCTGCATTACAAGAAGGGGTACACCGGGGAGCGGATGACGCCGAAGACGGCGCAGAAGATGCAGCGGATAATGACCTGGTTCGACGTCTACAAGCCGTACGCGAACCGGCTCCGGCTCGTGACTGACGGAGGGAACCAGATCCCGTGGATGACGCGGGTCGCTCCCGAGAAGCTAAGGGAGAAGGCGAGGAAAGTAGTCGTATGACCACATATCCAGAGATAAAGATTCAAGAGATAGTCCCGAAGTCAATAGGAGAAAAACATTTCGAGATCCACCGCTTTCACCGGGACATATTCATAATCATCGAAGGCGAAGCGATGTTCCAAAGCGCCTTAACTTACAAGGCAACAGGACCATATGATGAAGAGAAGGACGTACAAAAAGCGGAAGCCGCCGCCTATAAAACAGTTATCGTGAAAGTCGGTGAAGGTATTTCCTTTGAGCCGGACGAACCTCACAAGCCGCTTCTTCTTGCTGGCAGCAGAACGGTTCGCTTTGTTATCCTAAAGGAGCACGCGAGATGAACGAGCCGCGGATCATCCACCTATCATTTTCTTCTGAGATCAACAGACACGCCGACGTCACCCGGTACAACGTGACCGAGGGCGTGGGCGAGCGGTCGATAATCGACGTCCGGAATATGGATCGACTGCCTAACGCCGACCTATACGTCGCCGAGTACTTCCTGTCTACCAGGAAGCACCTGGACGCCCTGCCGGACGACGTGAAGAGAAAATCCATCTGCGTCGTCCATACCGCGGGCTGTCTACCGGAGGGGCCGTGGGGAAAGATCGTAGCGCTCACGCATGCGTGGAAGAGACAGCTGGAAAATCACCTCGTGAAGGTCGATCGCGTGATCGTGCCAGGAATCGACCTCGAACCGTACAAGAACGTGACCCCGGACTACGCGGGAAAGACGTTCGGCCGGATGATGCGCTGGAACGCGCAGAAAATCGGCCCGGACTTCGAGGCGATGGTAAAGGCCGTCCTCGATGGAGTACCGGAGAGCCGGGCGAAGTTCTGGGTGTCGTACCCGGAGAAGGAGGACCGGCCGCGTATCATCGACGAGCGCGTGACATACTCGGGCGAGTGCAATATTGCGGACTTTAAGGGCGACCACCTGAAGGAGCTCTCGGTCTACGTCCACGCGAACGGCACTTTCAGGGAGACGCTGTCCTTCGCCGTGATCGAGGCGATGGCGACGGGCCTGCCGATCGTCTACCTGTCGGAAGGGACGGGGGTCATCGAGGAGGTGGTCGGGGACGCCGCAGTAGCCTGCGTCACGATGGAGGAAGTCCTGGATACCCTGATCGCCTACATCAACATGGAGGAAGGCCGCCGTTACGCGGGGAAGTTATCCCGTATGGAGGCGCAACGCTTCGACAAGAACCGTATGGTCAAGGAGTTCGACGCACTCATCGAAGAAAAATTGAGGAGATAAACATGCGAGTAGACGTGATTTGCAAGAAAGCAAAAAATGCCTTGAAAAAAGTACATGAAGAGGAATTACAGGAAGAAGTAGAATCAAAAAAGAAGGAAAAACTGTTCAAAAAATATGATAAATTTGCATCAAATGAAATATGCCCCGCATGTGGAAAAACTGATTTAAAGGACCCAGAAGAAGTTCATGTCGGAATAAACGGAGAATTCGGAGGAGCATATTGCTGGATCAAATGTTCCTGCGGATTTATTTATATGGGTGGAGATATCGAAGATGATGTTACGAAAATAGATGGCTATATAAAATGGTTTCAGGGATTAGAGTTAGAGATATCATCCATCGGTAAACATAGAAATATTTTTCAGAGAATAATAGATTGGTTCATAGATTAAGGAGACGGCATGATGAGCGAGAAGAAGATAGTCATCGTCACGCTCATGAGGAAGGACTCGAACCGACTACCGGGAAAGAACGTCCGGTCGCTCGGAGGACGCCCGCTCTACCAGTGGACGGAGGCGACGGCGCGCAAGTTCTCCAACCCCTACTATGTCTACCACAACTTCGATTCCCTCGCTCTCTGCAACGACGTGAGGGAGGTGCGCTACCAGGGCGAGGGGATGACGATGGACAGGCTCCTGGACGTCGACGCAGAGATATACGTCATGTTCCCGGTGACGAGCCCGTTCCGGGACGCGACCGACGTCAGGACGGCGATACAGTGTTTCGTCCAGAGCACCGCGAAGGTCATGGTGCCGGTCGCGCGCTGCCGGCCGGGCACGTACTATGACAAGAGCCGCGCGCTGATCAACGTGGACCCATACGGGCCGCTCGGGGAGTTCGCGGAGAAGCGGGACGTGTACCGGGAGTGTGGCAGCGTCTACGCCTTCCGGCGCGAGCAGCTCCACAAGGACTGCTTCCTGTCATGCTCGAACAGTGAACGGATGTTCTACGTCGACCCGGTCGGGATCGACATCAACACAGAGGAAGACTGGGAGGAGGCCGAGCGATGGCTCAGACGTACTTGATTGGCTACAATGTTGAATCGATAAAATAAGGAGAAAAGCGATGAAGAAGATCAAGCTGGTATGCTGCGATATCGATGGAACTCTCACTGACGGGACCGTGTTCTATTCGGAGCGCGGAGAGGAACTAAAGCAGTTTTCTCACCGGGACGGGCGGGCCTTCCACCTTATCCAGGAGAAGACTGGTGGGAAGGTAAGGGTAGCCCTCATCACGAGCGAGGAAGGCGGAATCAACGAGCAACGGGCGAAGAAGTTCTTGAGACTCGGGACGATTGTCGCCTTCTACCAAGGATCAATTGGGAAATACAAGTTAGAAGCCGTCACCCGCCTCTGCGAGAGGTATGGCGTTGACATCAGAGAGGTACTTTTTATCGGTGACGATACGAACGACATCGAAGCTCTTGAGGGCTGCGGCTATTGCGCCTGCCCCTCCGACGCCGTGAAAGATGTCAAGGAAATCGACGGGATAATGGTATCAGACAATCTCGGTGGCCGCGGGGCTGTGAGAGACATCATCAATCGGCTTTTAAATCAAAAAGCATTTGAGGGTCAGGAGGGCTGAGCATGAAGACGAAGGTAATACTCGAGTTCGGGGCGAACCACCAGGGGGACGAGAAGATCGCGCAGCAGATGACTGAGGCGGCCGCCGACCTCGGGGTCTGGGCGGTCAAGTACCAGAAGCGCGACGTGGAGGGGATGCCGAAGGCGGTGGGTGACGCGCCGAGGGACCCGGACAAGAACTTCGGGGCGACGTACCGCGAGCACCGCCGGGCGCTCGAGTTCAGCATCGACCAGCTCAGGCGGATGCGTAACCTGGCGAGGGAGAGGGGCCTGGCGTTCGGGGTGACGGCGCACGACGTGGCGAGCCTCGCCCAGCTCCTCGAAATGGACGTCGAGTTCGTGAAGCTTCCGTCGCAGTGGTACAGCCACTACGCCATGAATCAGTTGCTCTTTAATCAGCGCAAGATCAAGACGATGGTGTCGACCGGGATGCATGACCTCGGCGAGATTCTCAACTGGCAGTATTTCGGATGCGCCGACTACACGATGTATTGCCGGAGCGTATATCCGGCCGATCCTGTGGCGGTGACGCTGTCATGGATGACGAAGATCGCGGATGCGCTCAGGCTCAGGAAGTCTTCATCCATGATCGGGTATTCGTCCCACGAGGTCGGCGGGAAGTCGGTCAAGGCCTCCGTCCTGGCTGGGGCGACGGTCATCGAGCGGCACTTCACGCTCGACAAGAAGATGAAGGGCCACGACCACGCGACCGTCTCAAGCGACCCTGATGAAATGAAGCGCATAATGGACGACATCCGGGAGGCGGAGAGGATGCTCGGCGATATAGGAGACGCAATGACCGCAGATGAGCTCGCGGTACGGAAGGCGTTCCGGTGGTTCTGAGGAGTTGATGATGGATCACATACCGGAACGAACACCTAAGAGTGCGGCGGGACTCGCCCAGATGTGCGCCTACGTCATTCAGGAACTACTTGGCGCGGCTCCGTCATCTATCCCCGTTGAGGGAAGGATCATCGTCGAGGTCGGAGTCTGGACGGGAAGAGGGACGATGGTATTCTCGGAATACTTCGGGAAGGTCGTCGCCGTCGACCCGTGGGTGGTCGGACCGGAGATCGCCGGGGAATACGACATGAAGCAGGTGGAGGGAATCTTCGACGCGCGGTTCGCGGGGAATAAGAACGTCATGAAAATGAAGCTCCCATCCCTCCGCGCGGCCGAGGAGTTCGGGGAAGAGACTCTCGACGCGGTCTACGTCGACGCCATCCACGCATACGAGGGGGTGAGGTCAGACATCGCGGCATGGGCGCCAAAGGTGAGGCGCGGCGGTTTCCTCTGCGGCCACGACTACGAGAAGCGGTTCCCCGGCGTGAAGGACGCGGTCGACGAGTTCGCCGTGAACACGATGAGGGCGATCAAGACGTTCCCGGACTCATCTTGGGCGGTGAAGTTTTGAACAGCGCCCAGCTCCTCAGGACCTACGACGCGACCTACTACCTCCGCAAGGTGGAGGGCTGGAGGGAGTTCGCGCAGCGGCGGCTGACGGCCAAGCGGCGGGAGCTGCTCGGAAACATCGACTTCTTCGGGAAGTCGGTCCTCGACGTAGGGTTCGGGCGGGGAGAGGTCGCCCAGTACTGCTACGACAACGGGGCATCGGTGGTCGGGATCGACTACTCGCCGGTCGCATGGGCGATCGCGCGGAAATACTGTGATCCGGGCGTGAAGCTCCACATCTTCTCGATAGAAAAGCTCCCGACCCTCCGCGGCGTCGGCCCGTTCGACATCGTCCTCGTCCTCGACGTCCTGGAGCACGTCGCCGACTGGGAGGCCCAGATCCTCGCCCGCGAGGTCGAGCGGCGCGCTCGACCCGGTTGCCTCGTCTACGTCCTCACGCCGGCCGACATCCGCAGGGGCCAGTACCGTGGAATGCACATCACCCAGTGGAACTTCCGGAAGCTGAACGCACTCTTCGCCGGGTTCGAGCCGATCGAGTGGAAGATGGGAGGAGACCTGTATGTCGTCTATCGTCACCCCTAAGGGGAACCAGGTCGTCCCGGAGCGCGTCCTCAAGCTCCTGCGCCCGCTCGACTTCACCTCGATGTATGACCTCGGGAACAAGAAGACGGACGGCGTACCCTACGGCGTGTACTTCCGGGGGGTCGGGATAAAATACGACTCGATAGACCTGAACGGCCTCGACGGAACGCTACGGCTTGACCTGCGGACGAGACTCAACCTCGAGCCTCGGGACCTCGTGGCGAACATCGGGACGAGCGAGCACGTGCTCGAGCAGGAGCCGGTATTCGAGAACGTCCATCGCCTGAGCTCCTCGCGGATGGTCCACATGGTTCCGCGGATGTACTCATGGCCCGGCCACGGGTACTGGGAGTATACGATGCGGTTCTTCGAGATTTTGGCAACGGACAACGCCTATTTCATCGAGAAGATGTACGTCGATGATTTCTACACCGCGATCTGCTGCTCGCTCCGGAAGACTGATGACCGGACATTCATATGGAGGAAGGGGATACTGTACCACCTCCGGAGGAAGAAGGGTCGAGGAGGGGTGGCGTACCGGTGAAGGGAAGAGGCGACACATGATCCACTACGGGCTGAAGGCGATATTCATACACATCCCGAGGACGGCGGGAAACTCGATCACGTACGCACTCAGGAGTTTCCCGTCATACGAATGCTCGGGCCACACGAAGCACCAGGACATCGCCTACTACAGGCGCATGCACCCGGCCGAGTTCGGTCAGTTCTTCCGATTCTCGTGCGTGCGGAACCCGTTCGAGAAGGTCCTGAGCCACTACGAGTTCAAGCGGATCAGCCAGGACAAGGAGTGCGTCGAGAACTCGTTCGCGGAATGGATCAGGAAGTACCACAAGAACGACTCGACGGGTGTCATCTTCAAGCCGCAGGTCGACTTTCTCTCGATAGGAGGAGAGGGAGCGGTCGACTTCATCATGAGGTACGAGAGGCTGGAGGAGGATTTCGCCGTGGTCTGTAGCCGCCTGAAGATCGTTGTCCCGCTGGCTCACCTTTTCCCGACGAGCGCCAAGAGATACCAGGACCATTACGACGGCGCGACGCGCGAGATCGTGGAGACAATCTTCAGGAAGGACATGGAGGCATTCGGGTATGGATATTAAGCGCGGGATCATCGTATCGATCCAGGGGTACTCGCAGCACACGACGGATGAGCTGGCGCGCGAGGCGATAAGGGCCGGAGCCGTGGCGCTGCGGCTGGACAAGCCGGTCCACATCGAGGACGCCGAGAAGGTCCCTGTCATAGGGCTCAACAAGGTCAACGTCGAGCGGCCGTACCACCTGGCGTACATCACGCCAGACATCGAGCACGTGGACAAGGTCGCCGAGTGGGCCGACTACGTGGCCGTTGACTTCCGGCGCCTGAACCAGGACCGGGTGGCGGTGGCGGAGCACTGCCGAGAGAAGGGGATCAGGCTCGTGGCCGACATCGGGGAGTTTGCCGACTACAACGACGCCGTCCAGAAAAAGATCGAGCCGGCGTTCTTCGCCACTACGTTCTCGGTGTTCCGCATCCTCCACGCTCCGGATAAGAAGCTCATCCAGATGCTCTACGACGCCGGGGCGCGGAACGTCATCGCGGAGGGAAACTACTCGGGACGCGACGACGTGCACCACGTCTTCCAGATCGGCGTCCACGCCGTCTGCATCGGGTCGGCGGTCTCAAACGTCTACAAGCTCACGCGGAAGTACACGACCATCGAGACTATATGAAGGAGAAGAACATGGTAATAGAACCAAGCAAGGCGGCATCTGCACTGGCGAAGGAAATTGAAAATTATCTTAGAGCGCAGTTCGATTCATTCTATAGGGAAACTGGATTCATCGTTAAAGAAGTTATTGTAAAGCATGATCGAGATTCGGCGAATAGGCTCGGTTTCGATATTGATCTAAGGGTTGGAGTAGAATGATCGCCACCGTCTTGACCGGGTAGCCGGTACGGGCGTATAGTCAAGAGAGGAGTCCACATGAACGAGATGGCAAAGCGGATCAACAAGTTCTGGGAGTCGACGACCCCGCAGAACGCGCACCTCGGGCTCACCGAGAAGGAGGCGTCCTCGCGCTACAAGAGGGCGCGGGAGGCCGTCGGGGAAGTGTTCCCCGTCAAGAACAAGACCGTCATCGACTTCGGGTGCGGCGGCGGGTACATCGGGAAGTACGTCCTCGACCACGGCGCCAAGAAGTACGTCGCGTACGACGTGGCCGCGCGGTCGATCCGGAGGGCGCGGCAGAACACGGCCGGGTACGAGGACAAGACGACATTCATCCAGCTATCCGACCACCGCTGGGACTTCGCAGCGCACGAGCCGGACATGATCGTCGCCCTGGCGGTGATGATCCACTTCCCGTCGGTCCAGTACATGGACAATTTCCTCGCCTCCTGCGAGCGGTCCGGCGCGAAGTACCTCGTGCTCGAGATCAGGAACAATGGCCGCGGGACGGTGATGCAGAAGGAGCCCTACAGCGCCGGGTGCTTCTACGCCAGCCCGAAGACGTGCCTCACTTTGGAGACGACTCCCGAGCGCGTCGCCGCCAAGCTCCCGAACTACGAGCTGGTCGGGAAGACCGACCCGGAGAAGGCACCGACGAACTGTCAGGTCCTCTGGTTCTTGAAACAAGACCTGACGCAAGATCCGATGCAGAGGAAAGGAATCGTGTTCACCGAGAAGCAAAAAAAGAAGATCAAGGAGATCACCGAAGGGAAAGAGCGGAAATGATCAAGGACTACCTGACCGACGAGGTGCATATCATCCCGGTCACAACCGACGTAGACGGCGTGGAGACGGAGGGCGCTCCGGTGACGGCCGCGGCCAGGATCGAGGACTGGAACCGGCTCGTCAAGGACCGCGAGGGCAAGGAGGTCGCGAGCGACACGCTCGTCATCCTGGACGACTCCGAGACGATCACCTACGAGTCGAAGATCAAGCTCCGCAAGCAGTGCGGGGTGGCCACGACCGACCCGGAGAAGAAGCACGCCGTGCTGACCATCGAGAAGGCGCACGGGTTCGAGGGTTCGCACTGGGAGGTGCGGCTGTAATGGCGTTCTACATCAAGACGAACACGCTCGAGAAGGGGCTCAAGGAGTACATGCGGCGCGCCGGCATCGGGAAGAAGGAGGGCGCCGACTTCAGGGCGCGGAAGGCCGTGGCGACCCAGCTCATCACGTGGATGGTCATGGGGTCTCCGAACGAGACGGTCGTCCCGCCGATACTCACCGGGTTCCTGAGGGGTTCCGGGTCAGCCTTCGTCGGGTCGGTCTGCGTGTTCGACACCCGCGGGCTGGCTGGAGGAAAGGGAACCCCAAATAAATCGCACTCGGAACCGGGGCTCGGCGTGGCGGTCGGGTTCAACACGGCATACGCGGCGAAGCTGCACGAGACCACGTGGAACCCAGGCCCGAGGTCGAAGGATAGCGGGAACGTCGGGAACAAGTTCGTCGAGAAGCACCTGGCGGCCGACGGTAAGCACGCGATGGAGCTCTACGCGGCGATATTCAAGAAGGAGACCGGGGCATGATGCCGAACTTCGTCGCCTACCTGAGGGCCCAGTTCCCCGCCGAAACCGTCTACCAGGACGAGCGGAAGAAGCTCTCCGGACAGACGACGGTCCCGGCGCGGTGCATCCTCGTGCTCGACAACGGCGGGCCTGAGGAGCCGTGGATACAGGACGCACAGAAGATGATTCAGGTGATAACGCGGGACGTCGATGCCGTGAGGGCGCGGAAGATCGCGTGGGACATATTCGAGGACGCTACGTCACGGTTCGGGCTCATCCTCCCGGCGATCACGGTCGGCGGGACGGTGTACCCGGCGGTGCAGGTAAGCCAGATTGCGGCGGTCGCCCAGCCCTACAACATGGGGCAGGACGCGGACGGGAGAACAGAATACACAACCAACTACCAGATATGGTACAGGAGAAATTAAATGGCTAACCCTCCCATCGGGACAAACTTCATGGAAGGACCGCTCGGAGTAGTGGTCCTGAACTTCAACGGCGTCGATCTCGGGAAGACGATCGACGATGCGACCCTCGAGTTCATCGAGGACATCAAGGACATCTTATACGCGCAGGACGGGACGCAGCCGTACGACAAGATACCGACCGGCCAGGCGTACCAAGTGACCTGCAAGATGGGCCAGATCACGTACCAGCGGCTCGCGCAGGTGCTCCGCGGTCTCAAGTACTCGGCTCCGGGGAGCGCCAGCTTCGGGCGCGACATCTACCGGAGCGGCCGCGACAACTTCTCGAAGGTCCTGACGCTGACCCGCGTCGACTCGGACGGGAACGCCTCGGCTGACCCGTTCTACAAGGCGACCTTCTGGAAGGCTATGCCGACAGTCAACGGTGCCCTCGGGGCGTTCGGTCCGGACACCCAGCGCGAGGTAGAGGTGGTGTTCTACTGCTTCTACGACGAGACGAAGGAGCAGTTCGGGTTCTCGGGACACGAGACCAGCGTGGCTGCATAACAACAGAGAGGAGACATCATGGCAGAGAAGCAGAGGAAGAAGATAGTCAACCCGCCGCCGATCACCGTCGAGGTGGAGGACCTGAAGGGGCAGGCGCACATCCTGACGGCGAGGACCGTGACGCCCGATAACACTGGCGAGTTCATCCAGATCGTCGAGAAGACCCCGACCGGAGAATCGATCATGGCGCAGGCGATCTGGATATTCGGCGAGGACAAGGAGTTCTTCAAGAACTTCGACCTGCGCGTCATAAAGGCGGCGATCACCAGCTTCTCCGAGCAGATGCAAAACCCTACCTGACGGACGGGTCGTACGTACGGGACGCCGTCCGTCTCGTTCGGTGGGGTTTTACGCTCGCTGACGTGGAGTCGCTTGCGTCAGAATATGACGGTCGGGCATACGCACTCGTGGTGAGGGAAGTGATGCGGGCGGAGGCGATCCACCGCATCCAGCGGAAGCTCGACGTGGCGGAGGCGTTCAACCACGCCTACGTCGGGTCGCAGTACGACAAGAGGTCAAGAACGTCCAGGGGTTACGCCCGCTGGCAGAGGAAGAACGAGTCCCAGATCGCGAAGCTCGAAGAGCGGAAGGTCTACACCATCTGGGACGGCATGAGGCACCGATCCAGGAAATTCTAAATGGCCTTCCAGGCCGGTAGTATAGTCGGGCATCTTGACCTCGAGACCGGGGCATTCGTCATAAACGCCGGCAAGGCCATGGGCGCCACCAAGGGCATGACGGGGAGCATGTTCAAGGCGCAGGTGGCCTGGGCGGCGGCCCAGAAGGTATTCAACGCGCTCACCGGCGTCGTCAAGGACAGCGTCGCCGAGTGGAACAAGCAGGCGGCGGTGATCGCGCAGACGAACGCCGTCCTCAAGTCCACCAACGGCGCGGCGGGCATGACCGCGAAGGCCGTCGGAGACCTCGCGAGCAGCCTCCAGGACACCACGACCTTCGCGGACGACGCCATCCAGGGCGCCGAGAACCTCCTTCTTACATTCACCAAAATTGGAAAGGACACGTTCCCCGAGGCGACAAAGATCATCCTCGACATGTCGCAGGCGCTCGGCCAGGACCTGAAGTCGAGCGCGATCCAGGTCGGGAAGGCGCTCCAGGACCCGGTGCTCGGCGTGACCGCGCTGCGGCGCGTCGGCGTCAACTTCTCCGAATCGCAGCAGGAAGTAATCAAGAACCTCGTCGCCACCGGCCAGTCCGCGAAGGCACAGGCGTTCATCCTGAAGGAGCTCCAGACGGAGTTCGGCGGGTCGGCGGCGGCCGCACGGGACACGTTCGGCGGTGCGCTCTCCGCGCTCGAGAACAAGGTCGGGGACGTCAAGGAGACCATCGGCCAGTACATCGCGGCCGCCGGTCGGCCGCTCGTTGAGAACCTCATCAAGGGAGCGAAGGGCGTCGAGGACTGGATGAAGTCTGCCCAGGGGATGGAGGTCATATCCAACATCATGGGCGGCGTGGCGGCCGGGTTCGAGACGATAAAGGCCATCGTGGAGCCGATCGTCCAGGCCGTGTGGCCGGAGATCGTGAAGATCGGGAAGCAGGTCGAGGGCTCGCTGGCGCAGATATTCGGTAAGGGCCAGGAGGCCGCCGGCGTGTTCACGGTACTGTCGGTGGTCTCCAAATCGGTCGCCCTCGCTCTCACCATCGTCGCCAAGGTGATCCAGTTCACCATCCAGACGACCGGCAACCTCATCAACGCGATCAAGCTGTCGATCGAGGCGCTCGTGACGATGGGGGACGCCGTCAACCACCTCGGCGACCCGAAGTACGCGAAGAAGGCGCTCACCACGATGAATGCGGCCGGCGAGGCGTGGAAGAAGTTCGTCGTCGACCAGGCCACCGGGATCGTCGACATAGTCTCCACCGGCGTCAATGGCGTGAAGAACATCATCGAGACCGCCGAGGTGGACGGCAAGAAGATGGCCGCGCGCATTAAAGCCGTCTTCCGGACGACGAAGGACGGGATCGTCTCGACCATGAAGGCCGGGGCGAAGGAGGTCCCGGAGCAGTACCGGAGGATATCCGCCGCGATCGCCGAGGAGAACGAGAACCAGAAGAAGCTGATGCAGCAGTGGGCCGAGGCGAGGAAGACGATCGGCGAGGACGACCTGCAGACGAAGCTCCGGCAGATACGGGACCAGGCTGACGCTTACAAGAAGGCCGGCGCCGACGCCGTCGAGGTCGACCGGTGGGTGGCGCAGGAGAGCGCGAAGGCGGCGAGCGGGACGAAGAGCGCGTGGGAGACCGCCTGGGCGCAGGTCGAGGACGTGACCAACAAGGTCACGAGCATGTTGTCGATGGGTTGGGACATGGTGTCCGGGATATGGAACCAGGCCCTCGAGAACGAGGCCACGGCGATCGACAACAACTACAAGCGGCGCAAGGACGCCATCGAGGCGAGCACGGCGAGCGAGGAGGAGAAGACCGCGCAGCTGGAGGCGCTCGACGAGGAGTACGCGGCGCAGAAGGCGGAGATACAGAAGAAGCAGTGGGCCGCCCAGCAGGCGTCGGCGATAACGGGCGCCATAATGTCCGGGGCGCAGGCGGTGATGACCGCGTTCTCCCAGCTCGGGCCAATCGGCGGTCTGATCGCGCTCCCGTTCATCGTCGGCCTGACCGCCGCGCAGGTGGCACTCATAGCGTCACAACCGATGCCGGAGTTCGCGGCCGGCGGCGTCGGCCGAGGTCCCGTGCTCGTGGGCGAGCTGGGCCCGGAGGTGGTCAACCTGGGGAGCACCAGCCGGATCATGAACAACCGCGACACCGAGAGGCTCATGTCCGGCAAGACGGAGCTGAACGCCAACTTCTACGGGCCGGTCAACTCCGACGTCGACGTGATGCGGGTCCTCCAGCTCACCGGGCTCCGGTACGCCGCGACGAAGAGAGGTGCCGCGTGAGCGTTCCGTATCTCTGGATCGAGGACCAGGCGGGGAACCGCTGCGACCTGCCGGCCGACTTCTGGCTGCGGGACGACGGGTGGTCTCAGACGGCGAACGTCCAGCACGTCGCCTTCGGCATGGGGGGCCGCGACCTGGCGGACGGTCACCTCGAGCACCGCGTCATAACCATAGAGGGGGCAGTCCGCGCCGACACCCTGGCGGCCCTGGAGGTCAAGGTCAGGGCGGTCCAGAAGGCGCTCGTCGCCGCCGGGAAGCTCCACGTCAGCGACGACGTCGTTCCGCGATTCATCGTCGTCGCGAACCCCAAGGTCGACTCGCAGTACTCCGGGGAGTACCGGTTCGAGAAGATCATCAACGTGTCATTCGTGTGCCCCGACCCGTTCTGGATGAGCGACCACGAGTACGGGGCGGAGACAGGAGAGTACAACCTCCTTTCCGGAAACGACTCTTTCAAGGTTGACAACTCCGCGTCGGACAGCATCGTCTATCCCCTCATCAGGATCGTGGCCGACGTCGCGGACCTACCGAGCGTGAAGCTCACCAACAAGACCGACGGCGGCATGAGCTTCGAGTACAACGATCCGGACTTC